>Ga0182741_1003316_pt1 | contig 17306 bp, 18 predicted proteins | sample eDN5th37CBELigOP_FD_128874 | JGI IMG/M metagenome (GOLD analysis project Ga0182741, IMG submission 128874) | Enriched Organic Plus compost microbial communities from Emeryville, California, USA - eDNA 5th pass 37_C BE-Lig OP (version 2) (version 2) ...
AAGTACTTCGTGTAGGGGGTGGTCGGAGTTGGTAGGAGCTTGGTACGACCCCGACTCTCTCGGGTCCCTCACTCGCCGGGCTTCCCTCCAGCCAGAAGGAAACCGGCGAATGAGTATCAGCCCCCGCCGGCCCCGCCCTCTCTTCCGCGCGTGAGCAGCGTGGTTCCCACCGCGCAGCGGTTCGCGATCGCGCCCGCGATGCGCTCCACCGGCGCCAGTGCTCCCACGGCCGGGAGCGGCGGCGCCCAGAGGTAGACCGGGGTGCGCGGCGCCAGCAGGGCGTCGCCCGTCCAGGAACGGGCCAGCGTGAACCCCACCTCGTAGCCTTCGGAGGCCGCCCGGTCGCGCTCACGCCGTGCGCAGGCGCCGAAGGGGTAGCTCAGCGCCGTCGTGTCGACGTCCAGCGCCGCGGCGAGCGCGCGGCGTGAGGTGGAGAGCTCCCGTGCGAGCCGCGCCTCGCCGACCCAGGTGAGCCGCGGGTGCGTGGCGGTATGCGAGGCGAAGTCGATGCCTCGCGCCTGCCACCTGCGCATGTCGCGCCAGGCCAGGTGCGCGAAGCGGCGGCCGCCGTACGCCACGTCCCACCTGTTGAGCCGTCCCGCGTAGTCCGTGATGACGAAGCAGGTGGCGCCGAAGCCGTGGGCCTCGAGCACGGGGAAGGCGTGGTCGCGGAGCCCGCGGTAGGCATCGTCGAAGGTGATCGCGAGCTCGCGCGGGCCGGGCGCGCGTTCGCCGCGCACGCACGCCGCCAGCTCGGCGAGCGTCAGCGTGCGCCAGCCGGCGGCGCTCAGCCGCTCGATCTGCCGCGCGAAGCGGCGCGGAGATATGCGGGTGACTCCGAGCTCGTGCCGCCGCTCCACCTTGTGATAGCAGAGGATCGGCGGCAGAGCCGTGGGAGGGGGCGGGCGATGCCTCGGGCTCTCGCCCCTCCCCTCACCAGGTAAGGGGAGGGGCGCGGCCTCCCCTCCCCGGCCGGTGGGAGGAGCCGCGCTACCGGGCCCCCGCACGGGGCGCGGCTCGCGGCTCCGGTCCCGCCGGGCCGTGCAACATCACAGCACGTCGGCGATCGGGGTGAGCGGCAGACCGAATACCTCCGCCACCGCCGGGTAGGTGACCTTGCCGGCCACCACGTTCAGCCCCTTGGCGAGCGCCGGATCGTCGCTCAGCGCCCGCTTCCACCCCTTGTTCGCGAGCTGCAGCGCGTAGGGGAGCGTGGCGTTGGTGAGCGCCAGCGTGGAGGTGCGCGGCACGCCGCCCGGCATGTTGGCCACGGCGTAGTGGAGGATGCCGTCCACCACGTAGGTGGGGTTCTCGTGCGTCGTCGGATGCACGGTCTCGATGGAGCCGCCCTGGTCGACCGCCACGTCCACCACGACCGCGCCGGGCTGCATCAACTTGAGGTCCTCGCGCCGCACCAGCCGCGGCGCCTTCGCGCCCGCCACGAGCACGGCGCCGATCACGAGGTCGGCGGTCGGAAGGAGATCGAGGATGGTATGACGGTTGGAGTGCACCAGCGTGACGTTCGCCGGCATCACGTCGGCGAGGTAGCGCAGCCGGTCGAGCGAGATGTCGAGGATGGTGACGCGCGCTCCGAGGCCGGCCGCCATCTTCGCCGCGTTGGTCCCGACCACTCCGCCGCCGAGCACGATCACGTTGGCCGGCGGCACGCCGGGAACGCCGCCGAGCAGAACTCCGCGCCCGCCGAAGAGCTTCTCCAGATACTTCGCCCCCTCCTGCACCGCCATGCGGCCGGCGACCTCCGACATCGGCGTGAGGAGCGGGAGCTCGCCGCTGGAGAGCTGCACCGTCTCGTACGCGATGCAGGTCGCGCCGCTCGCGATGTGCGCTTTCGTCAGCTTCTCGTCGGCCGCGAAGTGGAAGTAGGTGAACACCGTCTGGCCGGAGCGCAGGCACCCCCACTCCTTCTCGATGGGCTCCTTCACCTTCATGATCATGTCGGCCTTCGCCCACACGGTCTGGGCATCGGGCGCGATCGACGCACCTGCGTTCTCGTAGAGCGCGTCCGGGAAGCCGCTCCCTTCGCCGGCACCCGTCTCGATGAGAACCTTGTGACCCGCCGCCACCATCGCCTCCGCACCCGCCGGTACCAGCGCGATGCGGTTCTCGTTGGTCTTGATCTCCTTCGGAACGCCTATGAGCATGATTGAAATGTGTATGAAAGTGTGTACATGCAGTTATGAGGAAGCAGGAAGCGGCGGACGGAAAACGGTGTCGCCCGTCTCCTCACTCCCTCCTCACGGCCCCAGACTCACGACCGTCTGCTTCTCCGGCGCATAGAACTCTCGGCTGACCGAGGCCACCTCTTCCGGCGTGATCGCATCGATCAGGGCGAGGACCTCGTCGAGCGTGCGATACGGCTCGTCGTAGAGCGCGACGCCCGCAGCACGATACATCCGCGACGACACGCTTTCCAGTGATAGCGTCACCTGCCCCTTGAGCTGGCTCTTCCCCGCCTCGATCTCCTCGGCCGTGAGGCTCTCGCTCGCGAGGCGCGAGAGCTCCTCGTTGATCGCCTCGCGGGCGCGCTCCGCGGTCGCCGGGGCGGTACCCACGTACACGCCGTGCGTCCCGGTGTCGGGATGGAAGCACTGGAAGGTGTAGACCGCGTACGCCAGGCCGAGCTCCTCGCGCACCCGCTGGAAGAGGCGCGAGCTCATCCCGCCGCCCAGGATCGCGTCGACCAGCGCTATCGCGTAGCGGCGCTGATCGTTGTGCGGCACCGTGGGAGAGCCCAGCACGATGTGGGTCTGCGCGCTGTCGCGCCGGATGTAACGCTCGGTGGGTGCCGGAAGCGTCACCGGCGGCGCGACTATCGGCGCGTCGTCGCCCCTCGGCACGGCCATCCACCCGGTGCGCTCGAGCACTTCCAGAAGCCGCTCGTGCTCCACGTGGCCCGCCGCCGCCACAACTATCTGCGGCGGGTGATAGGCGCGCTCGTGCAGCGCACGCAGCTCCTTCACACCGAGCGAGGCGACGGTCTCGCGCGTCCCGAGGATCGGGTACCCGTACGGGTGGCCGCCCCACATGGCTTCGCTGTGCAGGTCGAAGACGAGATCGTCGGGCGTGTCCTCCACCATCGCGATCTCTTCCAGCACGACCTTGCGCTCCAGGCGCAGGTCGGCGGCGCGGAGCGTGGGGCGGAAGATGAGGTCTCCGATCACGTCGGCGGCCTGCTCGAGATGCTCGTCGAGCACGCGCGCCTGATACGATGTGTGTTCCCGCGCCGTGTACGCATCGAGCGAGCCGCCCAGCACTTCGAGCGCGAGCGCTATGTCGCGCGCGCTGCGCCGGCTGGTCCCCTTGAACACCATGTGCTCGAGGAGGTGCGACACGCCCATGGTGCCGGGCTGCTCGTGCACCGAGGCCGACTTCACCCACGCCCCGAAACTCACTGACCGCGCTCCCGGCATGTATTCCGAGAGCACGGTCAGTCCAGAGGGGAGTACGGTGCGCCGGAGCCCGCTATCGGCTCTGACAGATTCCGCGGTCACCGTCGCGATCGCCCTCCGCCGCCGCGCCGCGGACGGGAGCGCGAACCACCCTCGCGGCCGGAGCCGCTCCCCTCACCACCCTCGCTCTCACCCTCGGCCGCGGCGGCCACCGCGGTCTCCCTCTCATCCGACTCGCGCCTGCGCCCGCCGCGTTCACCGCGCTCGCCATTGGCACCCTCCTGCTCGGTGCCTTCCGGCTTCGGGATGAGCGCCTTCATGGAGAGGCGCAGCCGCCCGCGCTCGTCGCGGTCGATCAGCTTCACCTGCACGCGGTCGCCCTTGTTGACCACGTCTTCGGTGCGCTCGGTGCGGCCGTGCTTGAGCTCCGAGATGTGTACCAGTCCCTCGGTGCCGGGGAGGATCTCCACGAACGCGCCGAACGGCGTGGTGCTCTTCACCACGGCGTCGTAGGTGGCGCCGATCTCCGGCTCCTGCGTGAGCGCCTGGATCATCGAGCGGGCGCGCTCCAGCGACTCGCCGCCAACCGCGGCCACGGTCACGGCGCCGGTGTCGTCCACCGAGATCTGAGCGCCGGTCTCGTCCTGGATACCGCGGATCGTCTTCCCCTTGGGACCTATGAGGTCACCGATCTTCTCGGGGTTGATCATGATCGTCACGATGCGCGGCGCGAAGGGCGAGAGCTCCGGGCGCGGCGCGGCGAGCGCCTTCTTCATCTCGCCGAGGATGTGCATGCGTCCTTCGTGCGCGCGCGTCAGCGCCTCGCGCATGATCTCGATCGCGAGCCCCTCGATCTTGATGTCCATCTGGATCGAGGTGATCCCCTTCTCCGTGCCGGCCACCTTGAAGTCCATGTCGCCGAGGTGGTCTTCGGTGCCGAGGATGTCGGTGAGGATGGCGTAGCGCTCGCCTTCCTTGATGAGCCCCATCGCCACGCCCGCCACAGGAGCCTGGAAGGGAACGCCCGCATCGAACATCGCGAGCGAGCCGCCGCACACCGTGGCCATCGACGACGAGCCGTTGGACTCGAGGATGTCGGAGACGATCCGGATCGTGTACGGGAACTCCTCGAAGGGCGGGAGCAGCGGCTGCAGCGCGCGCTCGGCCAGGTTCCCATGGCCGATCTCGCGGCGGCTGGTGCCGCGCACGGGGCGAACCTCGCCGGTGGAGAAGGGCGGGAAGTTGTAGTGCAGCATGAACGACTTGGTGGTCTCGGCCGGATCGTCGATCGAGTCGAGCCGCTGCACGTCGTTCTGCGTTCCGAGCGTGACGGTGGCCAGCGCCTGCGTCTGGCCGCGCGTGAAGAGCGCCGAACCGTGCGCGCGCGGGAGCAGTCCCGTGTCGATGGTGATGGGCCGCACCTCGTTGGGCTTGCGGCCGTCCACGCGCTCGCCGCTGTCGAGCACCTGCGCACGGAGCGCGTGGTACTCGTGGTCGCCCACCAGGTCCGCGATGTCGCGCGCGTTGTCGGGGAACTCCACCGTGAGCGCTTCGCGGACTTCCTTCTTCACCAGCTCCACCGCGTCGATGCGCTCGTGCTTTTCCTTGCGGTTGATGGCCTCGCTGATCTTCCCTTCGGCGAGCTCCTTCACGCGAGCGACCAGCTCGACCGGACGCTCCGCCTTCTCCCAGGCCATCTTCTTGACGCTGACCTTGGGGAGGAGCTGCTCCTGGATGGCGATGAGCTCCTTGACGGCGCGGTGCGCCACGGTGAGCCCCTCGACCACGTCGTCTTCGGTGACCTCGAGCGCGCCGCCCTCCACCATGGCGATCGAGTCCTTGCTGCCGGCGACGATGATGTCCATGTCGCTGAACTCGAGCTGCTGGAAGGTGGGGTTGATCACCCACTTCTCCTGCAGCCTGCCGAGCCGGACACCGGCCACGGGGCCGAGGAAGGGGATCTTCGACGCGTTGAGCGCGAACGACGCCGCGAGGAGCGCGGGCACGTCGGGATCGTTCTCCTGATCGGCGGAGATGACGTACAGGAAGACCTGCACCTCGTTCTTGAAGCCCTCCGGGAAGAGCGGCCGGATGGTGCGGTCCACGATGCGGGCGGAGAGGATCTCCTCGTCGCGCGGACGTCCTTCGCGCTTGATGAATCCGCCGGGTATCTTCCCCGCGGCGTACGAGCGCTCCTTGTACTCGACCGTGAGGGGGAAGAATGGCAGGGTGCTGACCGTATCGCTGACGGTCACGGCGGCGAGCACCATGGTGTCACCGTACTGCACCATGGCGGCGCCCGCCGCCTGCTTAGCCATGCGGCCGGTTTCGATTACCAGCTTGCGGCCGGCGAACTCTGTTTCTACGCGTTGCATGTTAGCTCTTTTCGTTACGGGAACACAAAACGCGCGGGGGCCGCAAGAGGGCGCCCGCGCGATAGCAGCGTACCGATGAATTAATGGCGAAGCCCGAGCTCATTGATGAGCTGACGGTATCCCCCCAGATCGGTCCGCTTCATATAGTCGAGGAGCCGGCGGCGTCTGCCTACCATTTTGAGCAGACCGCGGCGGCCATGATTGTCCTTCTTGTGGGTACGGAAATGCTCCGTCAGGTAGTTGATTCGCTCCGTGAGGACCGCTACCTGAACACGCGCGGAGCCCGTGTCCCCCTCGTGCGTCCCGTACTTTTCAATTATCCCTGATTTAACGAACGCCATTATTGTATATTCTCCAAACGTGCCGCCCCGCTTAGCCGAATTCGTTGAAGCACAGGAATTTACTCCCCTCCCCGGCCCCTGTAAAGTCTCTCCTCCTTGCCTGAGCGATACTTAGGTCGTCACCTCGGACGATTCCGCGTAGACTCCCTCATAGGCTCCGGCGGTTTCGCCTGGGTCTACAGAGGCTACGACCCCGAGCTCGACATCCCGGTGGCCATCAAGGTCCTCAAGCCACAGTACGCCGGCGAGGAGTCGTTCGAGGCACGCTTCCGCAGCGAGGCCTCCATGGCCGCCAAGCTCCGCCACCCGAACATCATCCGCATCCTCGCGGTGGGGCGGCAGGAGGAGGCCGTCTACTTCGTCATGGACTACCTCCCCAACGTCCTCGACGACCGGCTCAAGACCATGGGGACGCTCCCCGAGCCGCTCCTCATCCGGATGGGGATGGACGTGGCCGCCGCGCTCGCCTTCGCGCACCGCGAAGGGGTGATCCACCGCGACGTCAAGACCGACAACATACTCTTCGACGAGCACGGCAACGCGGTGGTGGCGGACTTCGGCATCGCGCGCGCCGTGAGCGGCTACGTCGAGAAGACCGGCACGAACATGGTCGTGGGCACGCCGCAGTACTTCTCCCCCGAGCAGGCGCGCGGGCAGGTGCTCGATGGCCGCGCCGACATCTACTCGCTCGGCGTCACGCTCTTCAAAGCGGCCACCGGCGTCCTCCCTTTCCAGGGGGAGGACTGGTACGAGATAGCCCGCCAGCACGTGGAGGAGCCGCCGCCCCGCCCGCGCTCTCTCAACCCGGCGATCTCCCGCACCACCGAGCGGGTGATCCTCCGCTGTCTGGAGAAGTCGCCCGACGACCGCTACCCGTCGGGCGACGCTCTGTACTCCGAGCTCGCGCTGCTGGACAAGACCACCACGCCAGACGGCGACGCCACTGTGGTCATGTCCACGCCGATGGGCGGCGTCCGCGCCGCGTGGAGCTCGCGCATGCCCGCGCTCTTCCGCCGGCACGGGAGCCGCTCCACGCTCCTGGCACTCCTGGCCGGCGTTGCGGCCATAGTGCTCATCGCCTTCGGGCTGCGCTACGCCACTCCATCGGCGGAGCCGGGCGCCGGCAACGACAGCGCGGGCGCGGGTCCCGGCAGCAGCGCTCCGCCAGCGGTGCTCCCTCCGGTCTCGGTGGCGCCGCCCGATACCGACACCACGGCGGTGGAAATCGTGCCTCCCCGCTCCGCTCCGCGCCCCGTTCTGGTGGTGAGCGCGCCGGCCGAAGCCGAGGTGCGCCTGGATGGCGAAGTGGCCGGCCGCGGCAGCTTCCGCCGCGACGACGTAGCGGCCGGCATGCACACGGTGAGCGCGACCATCGCCTCGATAGCTGGCTGCCCCACGGCAACCGACGACGTGACCGTTCGCGTGCGCGTGGAGAGCCGCACGAACGTGACGCTCGAGCCACGGCCATGCGGCTACCTCGTGATCGATGCGAAGCCGGACGACGCACGCTGGACGGTGATGTCCACTGGTGGGAAGGAGGTGGCGAGCGGCATGGCGCCGGTCACCACGCCGATAGTTCTGCCGGTAGGCTCGTACTCTCTCCGGGTGTCGGCGAGTTACTGTGCCGATTATCGCGCGGATCTGACCGTCAGGGCCGACGGGACGCATAACGAACGCGTGCGTCTCTTCTGCGATCGCCGCAGCGACTGATACCGCGGCCGCGACGGCGGCGCTGGCTTCGTCCGTTGCCGCGATCGTCGCGGTGCGACGCCGATCAGCGAGAGGCGACCACTCCCACGATCGCGCCGAGCACTCCACCCAGCCAGAAGGTGGGACGGAGGTACCACGGTTTGCCGGGCCGCTCGAGCAGTGCCACGAGATCGGTGGTCACCCGGGTGGTCTGGCCGGTGATGAGCGCCACCGCGCTGTCGTGCGCGACGCGCGTCACGACGAAGCGCGCTATGAGCGCATCGTGCCGCGCCGGGTCTACCGCGATCCCCTGCATCCCCTTCTTCACCCACTCGTTCCGCGAGAGCGGAAAGGTGAAGGTGCTGTCGCCGGAGCTGGAGATCGCGAAGCGATAGGCGCCCTGCTGGGCGCGCGCCGCTGGAGCGGCGGGCGCGGCGAGGACGACGATGGCGAACGTGACGGCTAACGCGGTAGGGCGCACGTCGGTGAACGTCAGAGGCCGAGTAGACTCCTCACCAGGCTCGCGATGTCGTTGTAGAGCACTATCACGAAGAGGAGCGCGATCGCGGCGAGGCCGAAGCGGAGCAGGTACTCGCGGGTACGGGTGCTCAGCGAGCCGCCCTTCACCGCCTCCACCAGGTTCACCGCTATCTGCCCGCCGTCCAGGATCGGGATGGGGAGCAGGTTGAACACCGCCAGATTGACGCTCAGTATGGCGATCAGGTAAAGCACGCTGTCCAGCCCCTGCTTGGCGGCCGTGACGCTGGCGCGCCCGATCGCCACGGGGCCATTCAGCTTGCTGATCGAGATCTGGCCGGTGAAGAGCTGCTGGACGTAGCCTACCACCGCTCCCGCGATCCCCCACGTCTGCTCCCACCCCACGGAGATCGCCGTCCCGAGCGAGACCGGCTTCCGCTCCGACGCGGCGCGCGCCTGCGCGCCGATCTTCCCCACCATCTCGTTCCGTCCGGTGATGGGGTTGGGCTGCGGCATGGAGTCGGGCGTCACGGTGACGGTCTTCTCGCCGCCGCCGCGCGCCACGGTGAGGGTGAGCGCGCGCCCCGGCGAGCCCTCGATGATGCTCACGAGCTGCGCCCAGCTCGTGACTGCCTCGCCGTTGGCCGTCACCACGCTGTCGCCGCCCGCGAGCCCGGCGTGCGCCGCCGGGCTGCCCGGCAGCACCTCGTCTATGACGGGCGCGAAGTAGGGCTGGATGGCGTAGGCGAGCTGCTCGCGCGTGACGCCGCGCGCCTCGTTGCCGCGCCCATCGCCGATGGGGATGGACACCGGCATCCCTCGCTGCGTGGTGATCGTCACCGCATCGCCGCGGCCGGTGTCTATCTGCGCACGCACGTCGTTCCAGCTCTCCACGGGCGCGCCGTTCACCGCGACGATCGTATCGCCCGGCACGATCTCGCGGGAAAGCTCGGGCGCGCCGGCCAGCTCGTGAACCACGCCGACCACCCGCGTGAGAATCACCGGCTCGCCGCTCGAGAGCGTGAGGCCGGCCAGCACCACGAAGCCCAGGATCATGTTCATGGTGACGCCGGCGATCATGATCATGAGCCGCGCTGGGAGCGACTTCGACTCGAACCAGCGGTTCTCCGGCACCGGCCTGGGGCCGAAGGGTGCCATCGCATCGGGGTCGTACCAGCGCGGCTTCAGCGCGTCGTCGTCGGCGTCCACCGCTCCCGGAGCGGGATGCTCGCCGCCGCCTTCGATGAGCGCCATCGACTCGTCTTCCTTCGACGCCATCCGTACGTAGCCGCCGAGGGGGAGTGCCGCGATGATGTACTCCGTCTCCCCCCACTTCCGGCTCCACAACCGCGGGCCGAAGCCGATAGAGAAGCGCGGCGCATACACGCCCACCGCCTTGGCCGCGAGGAAGTGCCCCAGCTCGTGAACGAAGATCACGATGCCGAAAACCACCACGATCGCGAGGAAGGACCTGAGAACCTCTAGCATCCGAACATCTCTCTCACTATTCGGCGAGCGCACTCATCGGCTGTGAGGAGAGCCTCGCGGTTGCTGCCATCGCTGTCGCCGAGCGCAGCCAGAGCTGCATCGATCGTGCGAGGGATATCGAGGAAGCCGATCCGGCCCTCGAGGAAGAGCGCCACTGCCTGCTCGTTGGCGGCGTTGAATACCGCCGGCGCCGCCCCGCCGCGCCGCCCGGCATCCAGCCCCGATCGGAGCGCCGGAAAGTCCGCGTGGCGCACCCGCTCGAAAGTGAGCGGGCCCGCTTCCACGGGGTCGAACGGTGGTACCCCCGTGTCCCCGAGGCGTTCTGGGTGCGTGAGGGCGTAGAGCACGGGGAGCTCCATGCTCGGAACGCCGAGCTGCGCGAGCACGCTCCCGTCCACGAACTCCACGAACGAATGCACCACGCTCTGCGGATGCACCACCACCTCGATCTGCTCGTACGACAGCCCGAAGAGAAAGTGGGCCTCGATGACCTCCAGCGCCTTGTTCGCGAGCGTCGCGCTGTCCACGGTGATCTTCCGGCCCATGCTCCAGGTGGGGTGATGCAGGGCGTCGGCCACGGTGGCGCGCGCCAGGCGCTCGCGCGGCCACTCGCGGAAAGGACCGCCCGAGGCCGTGATGATGAGGCGCCGCACGTCCTTCGTGGAGCGTCCCGCGAGGCACTGGAGGATGGCGCTGTGCTCGCTGTCGACCGGGACGATCTCTCCTCCGCCCCGCCGGCATTCGTCGAGCACGAGCGCGCCGGCCATGACCAGCGTCTCCTTGTTGGCGAGCGCCACGCGCTTCCCCGCGCCGACGGCGGCGAGCGTGGCGTCCAGGCCGGCCGCGCCCACTACCGCGTTGATCACGATGTCCACGTCGTCGCGGCGCGCGGCCTCGACCAGGCAGTCCGGCCCGCACGCCCAGCGCTCGAGCGCATCTTCCGCGTTCCCCACCACGCCGAGGAAGGCGGGCCGGAACCGGGCCGCCTGCTCGCGCAGAAGTGCCGCGTTGGAGAAGGCGGTGAGCGCCACCACGCGAAAGCGCTCCTGGTGGCGCTGCAGCACGCGCAGCGCGGTGGTGCCTACCGAGCCGGTGGAGCCCAGGATGGCCACTCCCCGGCGCCGCTCCCTCCCCGGCGTCATCGGTTGACCGGGAAGAACACGTGCGGGAAGGTGAAGAGGAGGTACGCCACCGGGATCGCGAAGAGGAGGCTGTCGATGCGGTCGAGCATCCCTCCGTGTCCCGGGATGAGGTGCGAGCTGTCCTTCACCTTCGCATCGCGCTTGATGAGCGACTCCGCGAGATCCCCGATCTGCACCGCCACGCTGATCACGATGCCGAGCCAGACGGCCTGCCAGGGCAGCACGGAGAGCTTGGCGAAGGGCGGCAGTACGTATCGCGCGTAGAGCCAGCTCGCCACCACGCTCGCCACCAGCGCACCGACCGCGCCGGCCACCGTCTTCCCCGGGCTCACGGCCGGGATGAGCTTCCGCTTCCCGAGGACGCGGCCCACGAAGTAGGCCGCGGTGTCGGAGGTCCAGGTGAGGAGGAGCGGATAGAGCACCAGCGCCATGCCGGCGGTGGTGCTCACCGCGTAGTTGTGGTAGCGGAGGCCGTACGCGAAGCTCAGCATCCCGCCGGTGTAGACGGCGCCGAAGAGCGTCGTGGCCACCGCGCCGGTGGGCCTGCCATCCACTCCGCGCCACCAGATCGCGAGCGCGAAGACGATGAGCGTGATGGTGGCGGCGAGGGCGAGGATGGGCGGGTGGAACCGGCCGATCTGGTAGCCGAACACCGCCAGCGGGATGGCCGCGGCGATGACGGTTCCCGTGATGGCCATCGGCCGCTCGCCGGCGGCTTCCGCGATTCCGTAATACTCCCACGCTGCGCGGCCGCCGGAAGCGGCCAGGAGGATCGCCAGCGGAAGCCCGCCCAGATACACGAGCAGGAGTACGAGCGGGATGGCCACGACCGCGAAGAGGGCGCGCGCGGCCAGATTCGACAGAGCCACTACGCCGTCACGCTCCCGGGGCCGCTGCCGAAGCGGCCGCTCCGAGCGCGGCTGAAACGGCTGCGGGTGAGGTACTCACACCTCCATGATCTCCGCTTCCTTGGACTTCACCAGCTCGTCGATGCGCGCCATGTGATCGTCGTGCAGCTTCTGCAGCTCCTTGTCGGCGAGCTTCTTCTCGTCTTCCGAGACCTTGTCGAGCTTCTTGACCGCATCGCGCGCGTTGCCACGCGCGTGACGCACCGCTATGCGGCCGTCCTCGGCGAGCTTGTGCACCACCTTCACCAGGTCGCGGCGGCGCTCTTCGTTCAGCGCCGGGATCGGCACGCGGATCACGCCGCCCTGGTTGGCCGGGTTGAGGCCGAGATCGGAATCGCGAATCGCCTTCTCGATCGCCGGGGCGACTCCCTTGTCCCACGGCTGCACCACGAGGAGGCGCGGCTCGGGCGCGGAAACGCTGGCCACCTGCGAGATCGGCATGGACTGGCCGTATGCCTCCACGCGCACGGTGTCGAGGAGCGACGACGATGCTTTCCCGCCGCGGATGCTGTTGAACTCGCGGCGGGAGTTCTCCACCGCCTTGTCCATGGCGGCGCGGCTCTCCTTGAGGATCTCTGCGATTGAGCTCATTGGACGATGGTCCCGATGCGCTCGCCCCGAACCGCGCTGGCGATGGCACCTTTGTGTTTGAGGTTCAGCACTATGAGCGGAAGATGGTTTTCCGCGCAGAGAGTGATGGCCGTCTGGTCCATGACGCCCAGCCCCTGCACTATCACATCGCGGTAGCTCAACTCGTCGTACAGCTCGGCGTCGGGGTTCTTCTTGGGGTCCGCCGAGTAGATGCCGTCGACGCTGGTCGCTTTGATGATGACGTCGGCCTTCATCTGGATGGCGCGCAGCGCGGCGGCGGTGTCGGTGGAAAAGTACGGGTTCCCCGTACCGCCCGCAAAGATCACCGTGCGCCCCTTCTCGAAGTGACGCAGCGCGCGGCGGCGGATGTACGGCTCCGCCACCTCTTCCATCCGGATCGCGGTCATTACGCGCGTGTCCACGCCCTTTTTCTCGAGCGAGTCCTGCATGGCGAGGGCGTTGATGACCGTGCCGAGCATCCCCATGTAGTCGGCACTCACGCGATCCATCCCGAACTGCGAGAGTTGCGAGCCGCGCACGATGTTGCCGCCACCGATCACCAGACCCATGCTGACGCCGAGATCGACCACGTCCTTCACTTCCTCGGCGAAGCGGTGGAGCGTGGCGAAATCGAAGCCGATGCCCCGCTCTCCGGCGAGCGCCTCGCCGGAGAGCTTGAGCAGTATCCTGCCGTAGTGGGGCTCGGTGGTGGGCACTCTCGAGTTACTCCTGCCCCATCTGGAATCGGGCGAAGCGGCGCACCACGATGTTCTCGCCCATCTTGGCGGAGGCCTCCTTCACGAGATCACCGATGGTTTTCTTGGGATCGCGGATCCACTCCTGCGAGAGGAGGACGACCTGCTTGTAGTAGGCCTCGACCTTTCCGTCCACGATCTTGGGAATGATGTTCTCTGGCTTCCCGCTCTCGCGGACCTGCTGCTCGTAGATGCGGCGCTCCTTCTCCACGGCCTCCGGGTCCACGCCCGACTTGTCGACGGCTAGAGGAGCGGCGCTCGCGATGTGGAGCGCGATCTCCTTGACGAGCTCCTTGAACTCGGGATTGCGCGCGACGAAGTCGGTCTCGCAGTTGACCTCCACGAGCACGCCGACCTTGCCGTTGTGGTGGATGTAGCTGCCGATCTGCCCCTCGGCGGCCTCGCGGCCGGCGCGCTTCTCGGCCTTGGCGATCCCCTTGGTGCGGAGGAGCTCCACCGCCTTGTCCATGTCGCCGCCGGTGTCGGTGAGCGCCTTCTTGCAGTCCATCATCCCGGCCCCGGTGCGCTGGCGCAGCTCCTGGACTTCCTTCGCGGTGAACGTAGTAGTAGCCATGATCATCTTCCTCCGCGCGGATGGTGGATCGCGCGCGTCTCGCACGCCCGGCGGCGAGGATCTCTGCCGTCGAGCTCTGGTTTCGTGAGAACGCCGCCGACACGGGGCCGGCGGCGCATACAGTTTACTTCGAGGTTCGCTGGCGGCATAGCCCGCGGACCTGGCGGCCGACTTACTGCTGCGCGCTCTCGCCCTGCGCGCTGCCTTCCTGAGCGGCCGGCGGCCCAGCGGGCCGCTCCGCCGTACTGGCGCCCTGCTCCGGCCGTACCACGCGAGGAGACTGGGCGCTCTCGGCACCCTCGCCCTGCTCGTCGCCCGTGGTCTTGAGCCGGGCCGCGATCGCCTCGGGCTTGGCCCGGCGGCGGCGCGTGCGGCGGCGACGCCGGCGCTCGTTGTCGTCCGCCGGCTCGCTGCCGCGGTCGGAGCTGTAGGTCGTGGGACCCTCGCTCTCCTCCTCGACTTCCTCGCGCTTCGGCGCCTCGCGACGCGCTTCCTCCACCGTATCGGCGATCGCGCGGGTGAGGAGCTCCACCGAGCGGATCGCATCGTCGTTGCCGGCGATCGGCACGGTGATGAGATCGGGATCGGCGTTGGTGTCGACGATGGCCACGATCGGGATGCCGAGCTTGTTCGCCTCGGTGACCGCGATCTTCTCCTTCTTGGAGTCGATCACGAACATGAGACCGGGGAGCCGGTTCATGTTCTTGATGCCCGTGAGGTACTTGCCGAGCTTGTCGCGCTCGCGGGCCATCATGAGCTGTTCCTTCTTGGTGTAGTCCTGGAAGGCCCCGCCCTCCTCGCTACCCGCCTCGAGCTCCTTGAGGCGCCGCACCTGCTTCTTGACCGTCTGGAAGTTGGTGAGCATTCCACCCAGCCAGCGCTCGGTGACGTACATGGCGCCACAGCGCTCGGCCTCGGTCTGGACGATCCCCTTGAGCTGCCGCTTGGTGCAGACGAAGAGGATGTTCTCGCCGCGGCTGACCACATCGCGCACGAGCTTCTCCGCGAGCTCGAGCTGGCGCAGCGTCTTCTGCAGGTCGATGATGTGGATGCCGTTCCGCTCGGCGAAGATGAAGCGGCGCATCTTGGGATTCCAACGGCGGGTCTGGTGCCCGAAGTGGACTCCCGCTTCCAGCAACTGTTCGAGGTTCGGTTGAGTCATCCTTTGTCCGTATACCTGGTTGATCCACCGCTCCCTTCGGCGTCGTCCGCAACCGGCAGTGCCGGCACCAGCGGGTGACTCGAGGAGCGTGAGTGATGTTCGGGAGCATCGAGCCCCCCGGTGATACTAGCGCTTCGAGAACTGGAAGCGCTTCCGGGCCTTGGGCCGGCCGGGCTTCTTGCGCTCGACCGCGCGCGCGTCGCGGGTGAGCAGGCCGAGATCGCGCAGCTTGCCGCGGTGCGACTCGTCTATCTTCACGAGAGCGCGGGCCACCGCCAGGCGCAGCGCGCCGGCCTGCCCGCTCGGGCCGCCGCCCTGCAGCGAAGCCTTCACGTCGTAGCGACCGAGCGAGTCGGTGGCCGTGAAGGGCTGCTGGATGGCCGAGACCAGCGTGGGGCGCGGGAAGTAGTCGCCGAGCGTGCGCCCGTTGACGTCCCACTTTCCGGAGCCGGGACGAATGTAGAGACGGCAGACGCTCTCCTTGCGGCGTCCGATCGTGTGCACCGTGGACTCGTCGGCCATCACCTGCTCTCGCTCTTCTTGAGGTTCAGCACGGCCGGCTGCTGCGCGGCGTGCGGGTGCTCCGCGTCCGGGTAGACGCGCAGCTTGAGTCGCAGCTTCCCCTTGCCCAGCGTGTTCTTGGGAAGCATGCCGTACACCGCCTTCTCGATCACCCGCTCCGGGTGCTTCTCGAGCATGTTGGCGAACGAGGTGAACTTCTCGTGCCCCATGTAGCCGGTGTGCCGGAAGTACTTCTTCTGATCCGCCTTGCTCCCGGTGACCCTGACCTTCGATGCGTTGATCACGATCACGTTGTCGCCGGTGTCCATATGCGGCGTGAACATGGGCTTGTGCTTGCCGCGGATGACTCTGGCGACCTCGCTCGCGAGGCGGCCGAGCACCATCCCATCCGCATCGACGATGTACCAGCGGTGCTCGATGTCCTTCGGGGTGGCGGTGTAAGTTCGCATGTGCGTCGGTAATTTCATTCGTGAGGCCGAAGGGCGGCCGGTGCTGAACCGTACGCTCCCCGGTGGCCTGGTCGCTATTTGCGACAGACACGTAAGCTACGTAAGGAGTTAGGGCTTGTCAACCAACACGCCACCGCCCGCCCGAGGTGCGCCCTCCACGCTCGCCGCCGGAGCACTGGTGCTCGCAGCCGCGCTCTTCCTGCTCCTCCCGCTCGCCTGCACGCACCCTCGCGGCTCCCGTCTCGCCGATCTCTGCGAGGGCGACAACGTGGTCGCGCGGGTCGCCCTCACGATAGACTCGGTGGCCACCGTGGGCGGCGCCGAGCTGACCCGGCTGAAAGGCGACAGCTTCGACATCGCGATCAGTCTCTTCAACCAGCTCGAGCCGGCCCGGTGCCCCGACCGTTCGGGCGAGGCGAACGTGGACATCGGCGACCTCCCCGACGAGCTGGCATCGGCCGCTTCGCGAGCATCGACGGCGCACTGGTGGATCGAGGGGCTCTCGGTGGTGGTGGAGCTCGACCGCGGCGTGCGTGACGACAACCTCTCGCTCTCGCTCCCGCTGGACGGGAGCGACGGCCGCTGGACGCTATCGCGCTTCCCCGGCGTGGTGGCGGAGGGGCGCCTGCTCCGGCAGTAGCGCGCTCACTCCGCCTCGAGCTCCACCAGGAGCGCACCCTTGTCCACCGCCTCGCCCGGCTTCGCGTGCACCGCCTTCACCTTCCCGGGGCCGGCCGCGCGCAACTCGTTTTCCATCTTCATGGCCTCCATCACCACGAGCCCATCGCCGGCCGCGACCGCGTCGCCGGGCTGCACGTTCACGCGCACTATGAGGCCGGGCATCGGCGCCACTAGCGGTGCCGGCCCCGCCGGTCCGCTCTGCGCGGCGGTGAGGTCGCGGATCGTGCGGGTGCGCTCGTCGAGCGCCTCGATCTCGTAGTTGAAGCCATCCAGCCAGAGCGTGTAGTGCCCGCGCCCGGCGCGCTCGCGAACTATCACGCGATGCACGCGGTCGCCCACGCGCACCAGCCGCACCGGTGTCCCCTCCACGTCGGCCAGCGACACCGGGACCGACCGCCCGTCCAGCGTCACCTCGCCGGCATCGAGCTCCAGCTCGGTGCGCTCGCCGCCCACGCTCACTATGTACTTCACGCCGCCTCCGGGGTGAGCTCGCACACGGTCTCCACGTGCGCGGTCTGCGGGAACATGTCGAACGCGAGGAGTGATGCGATCCGCCAGCGGGGGAGCCGCGCGATGTCGCGCGCGAGCGTGGCCGGGTTGCAGCTCACGTAGACGATCGCCCTGGTCGCCCTCGCGCGCTCCTGCAGCTCGGTGGTGACGCGCTCGTCCACGCCCCGGCGCGGCGGATTGAGGATGACGACGTCCGCCGGCAGCGCCGATGGAAGAGCATCCTCCACCCGCG
>Ga0182741_1003317_pt1 | contig 17297 bp, 7 predicted proteins | sample eDN5th37CBELigOP_FD_128874 | JGI IMG/M metagenome (GOLD analysis project Ga0182741, IMG submission 128874) | Enriched Organic Plus compost microbial communities from Emeryville, California, USA - eDNA 5th pass 37_C BE-Lig OP (version 2) (version 2) ...
CATTCGTTGTATGGGTTTTCGCCGATGACGATTATTGCATGAAAATGGTTCGGCATAATAACCCATTCATCTAAAAACAGGTCCATATCCGGGCGTAATTCAGCTGTCTTTAACCATTCATTCTTAACAACCTCTCCTATCTTCGATAATTTTACAACACCATCTATGATCTCCCCAAAATATGGTATCCTGTTTTTTGTACATATCGTGACAAAATATGTCCCTTCTTGCGAATAATCCCACCAAGATGCTCTTGCGGATGGTATACGGTATTTTTGTTGGAATTTATCAGACATATCGGTTATAGCTAATATACTAAAGATAATGATTTTATATAGGCTTATTGCAAAAAGCCCACATTTTTTAGTAAATTAGAGGGGACAACTAAAAACAGGGACAAAATGATTACCATACTCTCCAAGCAGAATTCTGTAGTGAATGATTTTATTGCCGAATTGCGCGACACGAATATTCAACGCGACCGAATGAGATTTCGCAGAAATCTGGAAAGAGTAGGCGAAATGATGGCGTACGAAATCAGTAAAACCTTAGGCTTTCACAACAAAGACATTGAGACGCCGTTGGGCATAGCTCCCATGAACATACTGGAAGAACAACCCGTGTTAGTGACCATCATCCGTTCGGGATTACCTTTCCACCAAGGATTTTTAAATGTGTTTGATCGGGCCGATAGTGGCTTTACAGCAGCCTTTAGGCATACAAAAAAGAGCGGAGAATTTGAAATCCACAAAAAATACAGTACTATCCCCTCATTAGACGAAAAAACGGTCATTATCATGGATCCACTGATCGCCACGGGAAAAAGTCTGGTGCTGACCTGCAAAGAGATATTGAGCGAGTACAACATCAAAGAATTGCATATTGCTTCCATTATCGCCACAGAGGAAGGCCTTCAACACGTCAAAGCATTTATCCCGCAAGCTCATATATGGACAGGAGATGTGGACAATGAGCTGACGAGCAAGTCTTTCATTGTGCCTGGACTGGGAGATGCAGGTGATCTAGCGTACGGAAGTAAAGAGTGAAATAGTGATCAGTAGGCAGTGGTAAGTAGACAGTGGTAAGAGGTCAATACTTATAACTGAAACTGACCACTGATAATTTAAAACGAAATTAACACAAAATGAACAACATAACATTAAATTCAACCAAAAATCAAATCAACTATGGAATGGCAAAAATACAATGGAGAATATCTCCGTTTACCCATCATGGATGCTGTTGAGGCTGCAATTCTTAGAGAACGGAAGCAAGGAAATTCCCTCAAAGTTTTCATCGGCACTGACTCCCAGGTCAAACGTGGAATGGTCGAATTCGCTACCGTCATCGTCTTTCTCCGACAACACAAAGGTGGATTTATGTTTATCCACAAAGACCGTAAAAACCATAACATGAGCATCAAGGAGCGCATGCTTCTGGAAGTTCAAAAATCCATCGACACAGCCTACCACCTCTGCCCACTTCTGGAACAATACGACATCGATCTCGAAGTGCATGCAGACATCAATACAAATCCTACTTTTGAATCCAATGTGGCATTAAAAGATGCTATGGGCTATATCTTAGGTATGGGATTTTGTTTCAAAGCCAAACCCGAGTCCTTTGCAAGTACGACCTGTGCGAATAAATTAGTACAGTGAGTACGAGGTGCGGGGGTCGAGGTGCGGGGTTACTGACAACTGTCCACTGATCACTGCCTACTATCAACTCTCAACTCTCCATTGTCATCTGATCCAAAGCGGCACGGATAATCTGACAGGCAGCCTTGATCTCCTCCATAGAAATGGTCAGGGGGGGTGCAATACGCAAAGCTGTTTCGCAGTGCAGATACCAATCGATCATAACCCCATGTTCCGCACAGTATTTACTGACACGGTACACTTGATCAAAACTTTCTACTTGTATACACATCATCAGCCCTAGCCCACGTATTTCTTTTATTTTAGGGTGCCTGAGTTCCTGACGAAAAAACTCCGCCTTGTCGGCCACTTGATCCAATAGTTTTTCGTCCTCAATAACCCGAAGGGATGCCAATGCTGCCGCACATGAAACAGGATGACCACCAAACGTTGTGATATGTCCCAACATGGGATTGGTTTTAATGACATCCATAATCTCCTTGGGAGCGACAAAAGCCCCTAAAGGCATTCCACCACCTATACCTTTGGCCAATAATAAGATATCGGGCACCACATCAAAATGCTCAAAAGCAAACATACGCCCCGTACGTCCAAACCCCGTTTGTATCTCATCAAAAATTAATAACGTTCCCGTCTCTGTACATCGCGCACGTAATGCCTGCATATAGCTTTTGTCCGGCACACGGACACCTGCTTCTCCTTGTACCGTTTCGACGATCACTGCGGCGGTCTCTGTTGTGATCGAAGCCAGATAGGCCTTATTGTTGAAATCAATAAAACCCACTTCCGGCAAGAGGGGGGCATATGCTTTATGGTATTCCGGATTACCGATCAAGCTTAAAGCACCTTGCGTACTTCCGTGATAGGCTTTCGTCACACCAATAATCTGCCTTCTTCCGGTATACTTCTTAGCTACTTTCATGGCTCCTTCTACCGCTTCGGCACCCGAATTGGTCAAGTACACCGATCCAAAAGATGGAGGTAATTTTTCTAATAATGCCGTGGCAAACTGTACCTGCGGAGCCTGCACAAACTCACCATATACCGTTACATGCAGATATTTGTCCAGTTGTTCTCGGATAGCCTCCACAACCTTTGGATGGCGATGGCCAATGTTGCTGACATTGAAACCGGAAACCAGATCCAGGTATTTTTGACCTTCGGGACCGTATAAATAAGTCCCTTCAGCTTTGACGATTTCGATCAATCTCGGACTATCGGATGTTTGGGCGGTATTGCGCAGGAAAAGTTCTCTGTTGCTAAGCATGATCAAAAGTAAACAGTAAAAAGGTAAAAATAAAAAAGACTTCCGAAGTTTTTGAAACTTCGGAAGTCTATTAATTTTATCCGTAAATTTACGACAGCTGAAATTATAAAAACACATGCACCGAATACTTAGTATACTTCTCTTGGCCATATTTGCCAGATGTACGACCAATACGGAGGTCGATCTGATCGTACACAATGCAAAAATCTATACCGTAGATTCGGCCTTTACTGTCATCGAAGCATTTGCCGTAAAAAACGGCATATTTATCGATATAGGGAGCAGCAAAGACATCCTAAACCGATACCATGCCAAGGAAATTATCGACGCGGAGCAAAAGGCTGTCTTTCCGGGTTTCTATGACACCCATGCGCATTCCTTCCTGTATGCTGATCTTTTGCAGCAAGCCGACCTAAAAGGTAGTCGATCCATGTCCGAGATCATCGAAAGGCTTCAAGCTTATCATCGAAGCAATCCCACAAAAAAATGGATCGTCGGTGGTGGGTGGGATCAAAACCTATGGGAGAATCCCGAACTTCCTACCAAGGATAGCCTGGATAAATATTTTCCCGAAATACCTGTTTATTTATACCGCATTGACTACCACGCTGCATTGGTCAATTCCAAAGCCTTACACCTTGCCCGGATAGACAGTACCCACCACCTCGAAGGAGGTCTGCTATCGACAGACAGTACAGGCCGTCTGGATGGACTTCTTATAGACAATGCTATGTCATTAGTCAGCCCTTTTGTTCCCGAACCTATCGACAGCGAACTGCTCCTTTATCTTCGTCAAGCCCAGGATTCTTTGTTGTCAGTCGGACTGACATCTATTGTAGATGCAGGACTGGATCGCAATCAACTGGATATGTTACAAAAATTCTATGCGCGGGACTCCTTAAAAATCAGAAATTTCGCCATGATAGTTGCTGATCCCAAGCACATCGATAGACACATTCGTGACGGTATATTCCAGTCGGATAGACTGACAATTCGTTCTATCAAGTTCCTAGCTGATGGTGCATTAGGATCTAGAGGAGCTTGTCTATTGGATTTTTACGAAGATAGTCCTACCAAAGGTTTTTTGCTTCACAGCATAGAGGAACTAGAAAGCAGTTTTAGAAAACTGGCCAATACGGGTTTCCAAGTCAGTACGCATGCTATTGGCGATTCGACAAACCGTATTATTCTGGATCTCTATGGAAAATACCTTGGGGAAAACAATAACAAGAGATGGCGGATAGAACATGCACAAGTGGTGGACTCTGCTGATTTTGAAAAATTCCATATGTTCAACGTTATTCCTTCTATTCAACCCATTCATGCCACTTCGGATATGTATTGGGCAGAGGAAAGGCTAGGCCCTGATCGAATAAAATATGCATATGCATACAAAAGACTTTTAAACACATCCGGAAAAGTAGCTTTGGGCAGTGATTTTCCGGTAGAGCATATCAACCCCTTATACGGCTTTCATGCCGCTGTGGCACGTGTGGACAAAGATGGATTACCCAAAGGTGGCTTTCAAATCGAAAATGCGCTCAGCCGTGAAGAAGCTCTACGTGGAATGACGATCTGGGCAGCATATGCTTGTTTCCAGGAAAAAAAGCGAGGCTCTATAGAAAAAGGAAAGGATGCAGATTTTGTCGTTCTGGATAAGGATATCATGAAGATTCCTGTGAAGGATATCCGCCAAACAAAAGTACTAAGAACATTCATTGCCGGAGAGACGGTATTTCTGTCTAATTAACATAGTCTGCTTTAGGTTATACGCCTTTCCCCATTTTCTTGATGATGTTGCTTTAACCAACGAATCACAGTTCTCTTTGAGAGAATTTTGTATTTCGACATAGCTTCTTCCAACAGCAGTACCCCCGAGAGAATACTCTCTACCACTTGTTTCTTGATTTTTTCAGGGTGTCTATCTCGATATTTGTAACTCATGCAACTATCGTTCCGTAAGAAAAAAGAAGGCGTTACCGGGAGGTAACACCTAACTTCATCTACCTATGAATAATCCGGACGGATTGATCTTAAATATTTTTGTAAAGAGGATGTCCCGAAAGTCTGTCATCCTGACGACAGGAAGGATCTAAAACAGTTTTGAATACCTTTGGAGATAGATTCCTCCTATCGTCGGAATGACAAAACAACAATAGCTGCTGCTTTTTTGAGACACCCTCGTCTTTTCTTCTAGAATTCCAGCACTTCCACTTCTGTACGCCGGTTGGCTTGATGCTCCGCTGCTGTACACGATACCCCGTCGGCACACCTGTTCGTCAGCCTGGTCTCACCGTAGCCTTTGGCCACCATACGGTCACGTGCTATACCGCGGCTGACCAGATAGTCAACTGCAGCTTGCGCACGTCTCTGCGAAAGACCTTCGTTGTACTTATGCGTACCACGACTGTCCGTGTGGCTCGACAGCTGAATCTTCAAAGTAGGGTTGTCACGCATTGTCGCTACCAGACGATCTAAGATCTCAGCAGCATCCTTGCGGATGAAATGCTTGTCAAAGTCGTAGTAGATGTCCTCCAACACAAACTTATCACCCACCTTGAACGCCGGTTGCAAGTTCAGTGCTACCTGTAGCGTGGTATCCCGTGTCGGATTGACCGCCGACAATGGCTTCGTATCTTCGTGGTACTTTTCCTTCTCGCCCAGCACACGGTAATCCGTGTTGCAGTCTACCGTAAAGCTGATCTCGGCCTTGTCGTTGGCGATACCTCTGGAGATCACCTCGTTGTTAGCACCGAAAAGTGTCACATTGGCATAAGGCAATAGCTCGCCGGTCTTCTTGTCGCGCACAATGGTCTTGACCAATATCTTTGCACAGGGCTTGCTATAGCCAAACGAATAGATATCATCCGATCCTGCTCCACCGCTGCGGTTGGACGACAGATAACCCGTATAGCTGCCGTTGTCTCCCCTGTGTGACACCACATAAGCGAAGTCGTCAGAAGCCGAGTTCAACGGATAGCCCAGATTGACGGGTTTTGTGAAAGAGGCTTTCTGGCCGGTGGTCTTGAAAATATCCAAGCCCCCCATGCCGATATGTCCGTTGCTTGAGAAGTACAGTGTCCCTCCATCCACACCAGGGAACATCTCGTCTGCATCGGTATTGATCGCATCGCCGGCATTCTGCGGGGATCCCCAGCTGCCATCGCCTTGCAATTCACTATACCAGATGTCTACACCGCCCTTGCCACCCGGCATGTCCGAGGCAAAGTAAAGCACTTTGCCGTCTTCGCTCAGTGCCGCATGGCCCAGGGAGTATTCCTTTGCGTTGTTGTAAGAGAAATTCTCTACTTTCCAGCTATCTCCCTCCTTACTGTAGATAAGGAGCTCAAGGTTCTGCTTGCGCCACTTCTGCCCAAAGGCCCGGAAACGCTCGGCATCTGTCTTGCCCGGATAGGTACGCGTCACGTAATACTTCTCTCCTGCCGCATCCACTGCGACAGGGCCGATATGGTACCTGCCATCGTTTGGTTCGCCGAAGATCGCATTCGGATTGCCCAACGTACCGTTCTCCCCTTCCTCTACTGAGTACACACGCAGGTACGACTCTCCGGTCATTCCGCTCTTGCTACCCAGGATACGGTGCGGCTCGGTCACGTACAGGCCTGTGCCTGCTCCTGTAGGGAAATAACTGAAATCGGCCCGCTCCGTGTTCACATCGCTCTGGTTGCGCAGCCTGTGGTACGTCGGGTTCTTCATCCACACCTGCGCCGAGTCCGCACCGCGGATGGCACGGGTGACCGCATCGCTCTCACCGTAGCGCGAGGCGTACTGCTGGTACTGTTCCTTAGCAGCAGCATATTTACCACGCTGCTTCAGTGCCTCCGCGTAGTTGAGGTGGGCATCCTTGCTCGCGTCCGGCTGACGTACGATACGTGCGTACCAGTTTTCCGCCAACTCGTATTGGTTCAGATAAAGATAGCTTTCCGCCAGGCGCTCCATATCGGAGGTGCGGGGCTTCCGCACATCCACCAGCTTCTCGTAGGCCGCCGCCGCACGGGCATATTCCATGCTGTGGTAGAGCTGCTCCGCCTGACGGCCCCGGCTCGGCTGTTCCTGGGCAGAAGCCGTCCCCAGCAGGAAACTGCCCGCCAGACAGCCCGAAATAATGTATTTAAATGTTCTGTTCATTGTCTTTGTTTTAGTATTGAGTAGTGCGTATTGCGTATTGAGATTTGCGTATTGCGTATAGCGTATTGGGATATGAAAGTCCATAATTCGTAATTCGTAATTCTAAACATTGTCCATTCTCAATTGTCCACTGTCAATTCTCAATTAACCATTAACCACTAATCATTAACCATTATTAAAAGTACCGCGGGCTTAATATCTGTCTGCCCAATTGTCCGAATGTAATCCCAAGCGTCACCTCGTGCGTACCTCCAGCCCTGCTGGACATACGGTTCATCATGTGGTCGTACGAATACCCGATACGGAACTTTGGCGTGATGAAGAACTGCGCGATACCGCTGATCGAGTTCTCGGAGCTCAGCCTGTCTACTGAATAGTCCGAGTAGTCACGGTCGAAGATACGGCTACGTGTACGGAAGCTCGGACCTATCCAGAACTTCTCGTTGAAGATGAACATCGCGCTTAGGTCCAGTGCAGTAGGCCCTTTAAAGTCATCCTTGACTAGCACACTCGGACGCAGCAGCAGTCCCCTGTCCAGCTGGAATAGTGCTCCGGCAATAAAATAGCCGTGCGTGTTGCGGCGGATGCTCTCCACGATCTCGTCCTGGTCCAGCACATAGTCATCCGTGCTGTTGGCTCCTGCAAAAAGGTCATGTGCAGCTACGCCGGCATACCATTTTGCATTGCTGTAGTAGATACCCAAGCGGATGTCGGGTTTTAGGGTAGTGCCACCGATAGCAGCAGGGTCATTCGGGTCTATGGTCGTTATCTTGTTCTGGTCGACCTTGTACTGGGTCACGCCACCGGCAATGCCCAGGCTCAGACGGTGCTCGCCCGAACGGTCTACGGGAAGGCGCAGCGCGTAGTTGGCAAAGGCTGCCGTAGCGGACTGTGCGCCAAGTCCCTCGGCCGTCACCTGCAGGCCTACGCCGTGGCGCTGCATATCCGGATCAAGCACACCGTCGATCGAGATCGCTCCCGTCTTCGGTCCACCGCCCCAGCCTGTCCACTGGCTCCGCAGGCCCAGCTGTCCGAACCACTCCCCCTTGTAGCCCGCATAGGCAGGGTTTACGCTCATCGAATTGAAGATGTACTGCGTAAACTGGATGTTCTGCTGCGCGTGACCTGCTGTACCCGACAGCAGCAGTAGTCCAAGGGTTAAATATTTAAATCTCTTTTTCATGTCTTTTTTATTATGATTACACAGATTATGAGGATTTCACAGATTGAAGTGATCAGTGGTCAGTGATCAGTAACTGACTACTGACCACTGTCCACTGACTACTTATCATCAACGCCTCTTAATCAACACCCAACCTTTACGGATATCCGTTGTATTGCCCTTGATCAGTTTGACCATGTAATAGTAGGTACCGTCGTTCAGCCCGGCGCCTGTCCAGTTGTTGGCGTAGTCTATATTGCGGTACACTTCGTTGCCCCAACGGTTGAACACCACCAGTTCGATACGGTCATACGCTTCCCATCCGACGATCTCGAAAGCGTCGTTCTTACCATCACCGTTCGGTGTAAAGGTATTCGGGATTTCCAGATCCGGTGCCGTCACCACGATCGTCGCTACCGCATCGTCGCAGTTGGATGGGTTGAGCACCTCACATATCGTGTACGGATAGGTATATGTACCCTCTTTAGTTCCGGCCGGTACGTTGATCGTTCCGTCCTCGTTCATCGTCAGTCCCAGATGACTTGGTGTACCCGGCGTCAGTATGATCTCATCACGGATGATCGGATCATTGTTCAGCAGGTCATTGTCAAGCACACTCGGTGTTGTAGAACCGGTACGTCCGATAGTGATCGGGAAATTGTCGTCCACCGCGTCGATCGGTGCCGCATGTACGACGATAGTCGCTACAGCACGGTCACAGTTGTGCGGGTTGAGGTTTTCACAGACCGTGTACCACCATCTGTATTCGCCTGCTTCGGTCTGTGGCGCTACGGTAATAGTACCGTCCGCGTTGAACGTCAGCTTGCCCGGATATGGCCCGTCCATGTCAGGGGTCAAGGTCACTTGATCGATACCTGTACCGATGTTGGCGGTGGTCAGTGCCGTACCGTTCAGCAGGTCATTCGTGATGACGCTTGGCACAGCACCACCTTCGTAACCGTTGATCGATACATAATCCGGTCTGGTGACAGTAGGAATACCTTTATCATCGACCGCGTCGATCTCTGCTTTACATATCCGCACGGTCACTGTTGCTTCCGAGTAGTTCGTTGGCATCAGCTTGTCCGTGATACGGTAACGTATTTGATACGTACCTGCCGGTGTATTGGCAGGGATAGATACCACACCCGTAGCCGTATTGAGTACCGGAACATTGGCATTCACGGCATCGTGGTTGGCCACTGCTGCCTGTACCACAGAAATATCAGCTAATGCTAATATACCTGCACCGGTCACACCGTTGAAGCGGTCGTTGCTCAGTACATTGCCGATGTTGTCACTACCCGCACGGCCTATGCCACATGGCACTACGTCCGGAGTGATATAGTTATCGTCCTCTGCCTTGATCTCCGGCTTGAAGACACGTACCGTCACGGTAGCGTCGTCACAATTTTTCGGATTGATCACATCACAGATGCGGTAATCTATGCGATAGTCGCCCGCCGGTGTACCCGGAGGTACTGTAACCTCACCTGTAGCCGGATCAAGCGTCGGCACAGTGGTGTTGCCGCTTGGCGCGTCTATGACAGGTATAGCCGGATTGACTTCAGTGATTGCCACATTGCTTGTTGTCGCCGGATTACCGTTGAAGGTGTCGTTGTCCAGCACATTGCCGGCAGAACCACCTGTCACACCGTTGACCGGTCCCATATTGTCATTCACCGCATCGATCTGAGGCATCACCACGTTGACACGGGCTATAGCCCAGTCGCAGTTGGTTGTTGGGTTGATATTCTCACAGATCTGGTAACGGATCCTGTACTCGCCCGCAGGCGTGTTCGGAACTATCGTGATCGTACCGTCAGCATGCAGCACAGGTACGTTCGCGTTTACTGCATCCGGTACGGAAGTAGCCGGTTCCAACACCGTGATGGTCACATCGGCCGGATCGACCTGTACACCGTTCAGCTTGTCGTTGTCCAGTACATTGCCTACTGTGGCGCCTGTGATACCGTCGACGTTGTCATAGAAATCGTCGTCCGGATCGATGATGGCTTTGGTCACCAAGATCGTGGCTACAGCCTGATCACAATTTGTCGGATTGCCAACCTCGCAGATCTCGTACGGTATCTCGTACGTACCTTCTGTCGTACCCGGATCGACTGTGATCGTACCGTCAGGGTTCATCGTGATCGTACCGGAGGCAGGAGGTGTAGTCACCGTGCCCACATGCAATTCTACTTCGACCGGCTCACCTGCCGCATTTCTTGTAATGCCTGCACCGTTCAGCAAGTCATTGTCCAGCACGCTACCGAACGTGGTGCCGCCCTCATGGCCGTTGACCGATCCAAGATGGTCGTTGTTGGCCTGGATGACGGATCCTTTCGCATTGTCGGTATTGTCACCTGGATGAGGATCATGTGCAGGGCTGCTGGCTGTCGCGATATTGCGGTAGTCTCCAGCACCGCGTACACGTGCCTGTATAGTCAATTGTGCATTCGCCCCGTTGGCCAGTGTCCCCACTGTCCATAAGCCTGTCGCCTCGCTGTAATCTGCCGAGCTGGCCGAGACAAAAGTATAACCGCTTGGCAAGTGGTCGGTTACCACTACATCAGGCGCATCACTCGGACCGTTGTTTGTCACGGTCAAGGTAAAGGTCACGATGTCACCCACTTTCGGGTTTGCGTTGCTCACTGCTTTCGTAAGTGCCAGATCGGCTACCAAAGCAGGTTCATTCTCATCCGTAGATGTATTGTTGTCCGGATCAGGATCTGTCGTACCCGGAGGAACATCAGCTCTGGCCGTATTGACCAGGTTACCCGCAAAGTCGGACGGTACATCGACCGTTACCGTATAGACGATACTACCTCCATTTTGGATGTTTACCGTCTGACTTAGGTTGCCCATACCATTGGTACCGACAGTTGCCGAAGCATTCGTAGAAGCGGTCACTTCCCATCCACCGGTCGTACCGGCAGGAAGCACATCCGTCACTGTAGCACCTGTCACATCGGAAGGCCCGTTGTTGGTCACCGTCACGGTGTAGACCACAGCAGTACCCGGTGTAAAGTTGGCCGCATTGTCGGTCTTGACGACAGACAGATCAGCTTTAGGTGCAGGACCGTCTGTATCGTCATCGTTATTGTTGCCCGGGTTCGGATCAGTCACTCCCGGAGGAACGCCAACACCGGCCGCATTGGTCAAGTCGCCTGTAAAGCCGGACGGTACATTGACTGTCACCGTATAGACGATGCTGCTTCCGCCAGGCATGTTGACTGTCTGGCTGATGTCGCCCGCACCCGAAAGCGCGCCTGTAGCACCACCGTTCATGGACGCGGTCCAGTGGCCTGTGGTACCCGTAGGCAAGTTGTCCGTTACGGTAGCACCTATCACATCGGAAGGACCGTTGTTGGTCACCGTAATGGTATATATTACCGTCTCACCCGGTGTATAGGTATCAGATTCGCTTACTTTTACAAGAGACAGGTCTGCTACCGCATTCGGCGGGTTGCCGGTCGTAGACGTATTGTTGTCTAATTGAGGATCTTCCAATCCCGGAGGAGGAGTCACCGTAGCGGTATTGACCAGCTCGCCTGTATAATCGGACGGTACCTCGACATTGACGGTGTACTCAATCCAACCGCCATTGTCAATGTCTACCTGTTGGTTAACATGGCCGGATCCGGTCGTACCGACCGCAACAGATACGTCTGCAGGATCACTGACAGCTGTGACTTCCCATGTACCATTACCGGTACCGGCAGGAAGGATATCCTGTACGGTAGCGCCTGTCACATCGGAAGGACCATTGTTACCTACCCTTACCGTGTAGGTCGCTGTCGTACCCGGTGTATAGGTAGCATCGTTGGCATTTTTGGTGATCCACAGATCGGCTTTTGAAGCCGGTGGATTGTCATCTGTCGATGTATTGTTACCGGGATTCGGGTCAGTCGTACCCGGAGGAACGCCGACCGTAGCCGTGTTCGTCAGGTTGCCTGTAAATCCGGACGGTACATCCACGGTGACTTCGTAGACGATGCTGCCACCGTTAGGGATATTGACTGTCTGGCTGAAGCCCGTCGCTGCCACCGCACCCGGCGTAGCACCTGTGGCACCATCATTGAGGGTCACCGTCCAGGTACCTGTCGTACCAGCAGGGAAAGTATCCTCTACCACAGCACCTGTCACATCGGAAGGCCCGTTGTTGGTCACCGTAATGGTGTATATTACCGGCATGCCCGGTGTATAGGTGGCTGAATTATCCGTCTTGACAATAGACAGGTCTGCTACCGAAGCCGGAGGATCCTCATCGAAATCTTCATTGTCGCCCGGTGTAGGATCCGTAGGGATACCCGGTCCCGGAGGAGGAAGATCGACCCTTGCCGCATTGCGCAGATTGCCTGTAAAGCTGGACGGCACTTCGACATTGACCATGTAGACGACACTGCTTCCGTTTGGAAGATCGACCAGCTGGTTGATAATGTGCGTCGCATTAGCCGCGCCGGAAGCTGTACCCGAAGCTCCACCGATATAGCTGGCTGTCCAGCTTGCCTCGGTGATACCTGCAGGAAGAAGATCCGTCACGCGGACACCCGACGCGTCAGCAGGGCCGGCATTGGCTACTGTAATCGTGTAGGTCACGGTAGTACCCGGCGTATACTGTGTCTGGTTGTTGTCTTTTTCAATAGAGAGGTTGGCGACCGGAGCCGGTTCGTCGATATCCGTAGATTTATCGTTGTCCGGATCAGGATCGGTTGTACCCGGAGGCACAGTAGCCCTCGCGGTATTGACCAGATCGCCTGTATAATCAGACGGTACCACGACATTGACGGTGTAGACAATGCTACCTCCATCCTTGATGTCGACCGTCTCGTTGATATGGCCTGTACCGGTGGTACCGGCGACAGCGGAAGCATCTGTAGAAGATGTGACTGTCCATGTACCGGTGGTACCGGCAGGCAGGTTGTCCGTGATGACCGCGCCTACCACATCGGAAGGACCGTTGTTGGTCACTATGACTGTATAGGTCACTGTACTACCCGGTGTATATGTGGTGGCACCATTGGTTTTCGCTACTCCCAAGTCAGCTACCGAAGCCGGATCGTCGATATCCGTAGAGGTTTCGTCGCCCGGATTCGGATCTTCCGGATAGCCCGGATCCCCAGGAGTGCCCGGAGGCGTTACCGTAGCTGTATTGATCAGCTGTCCGGTAAAGTCGGACGGTACATCTATATCTACCGTGTAGACGATGCTGCTTCCGTTAGGAAGATTCACTGTCTGGCTGATACCTGTTGCCGCTGTCGCATTCGACGTAGCACCCGAGGCACCATCGTTCTGAACAACAGTCCAGGTACCTGTCGTACCGGTAGGGAAGTTGTCCACTACCGCAACACCTGCCACATCGGAAGGCCCGTTATTACGGACGGTCACGGTATATCTCACCGTAGTACCCGGTGTATAGGTTGCCGAATTGTTTGTCTTGACGACAGACAGGTCGGCCTTTGGAGCCGGATCGTCGATATCCGTAGAGGTTTCATTGCCCGGATTCGGATCAGTCGGATAGCCCGGATCTCCAGGAGTGCCCGGAGGCGTTACCGTAGCTGTATTGATCAGCTGTCCTGTAAAATTAGACGGCACGACGACGTGAACCGTATAGACGATGCTTGCACCATTGGCAATGTTCACCGTCTGGCTGATACTGCCTGTACCCAAAAGCGCACCTGTCGCATTGCCATTGAAAGCAGCAGTCCAGAAGCCTGTGGTACCGGCAGGAAGATTGTCCGTCACTGTATAGCCTACCGCATCGGAAGGACCATTGTTGGTCACAGTCACCGTGTAGACAACAGTAGTACCCGGGCTGTAGGTGGCCGATCCATCGGTCTTGACGACTACCAAATCCGCTGCCGGAGCCGGATCGTTGGTGCTCGTGGACGTATTGTTGCCCGGAACCTCATCGATCGTACCCAGGGGCACCGCTACCGTAGCCGTATTGGCTACCGCGCCTGTATGGTTGGATGGTACATTGACCGTCACGGTGTACGTGATGGTCGCACCGTTAGGGATATCGACGGTCTCATTGATATGGCCGCTGATAGGCGTAGTAGTATATGCACCACCCGATACTCCCGCACCATAGACAGCCGTCCATGTACCAGTGGTACCGGCAGGAAGGATATCCTGTACCGTAGCACCTGTCACATTAGACGGACCGTTGTTACGGACTGTCACGGTGTAGACTACAGTCTCACCCGCGGTATATGTAGCCGGACCTGTTTTTACCACAGACAGATCCGCTTTCGGTGCCGGTGTATTGTCATCCGTAGATGTATTGTTGCCCGGATTCGGATCAGTTACTCCAGGAGGAACACCGATCGTAGCCGTATTGACCAGATGGCCTATATAATCGGACGGTACAGCAATATTGACCGTGTAGACGATACTGCCTCCATTAGGGATATTGACCAATTGGTCGATACCTGTGGCACCTGTAGTATTCGGTGCGGCCCCCGAGGCACCACCGTTCAAAGCCACGGTCCAAGTACCTTGCAGGCTACCGGGGAAAGTATCTTCTACCCTTGCACCGGTAACATCCGAAGGGCCATTGTTGGTCACTGTGACTGTATAGGTCACTGTACTACCCGGCGTATAAGTCGCAGCATTGTCGGTCTTGACGACAGAAAGGTCAGCTACAGGAGCCGGCGTATCTTCGTCGAAGTCTTCGTTGTCACCCGGTGTAGGATCCGTAGGTATGCTCGGATCAGCCGGATCAGGTGCAGGAAGATCAACCCGTGCTATATTGCGCAGATTGCCTGTGAAGTTAGACGGCACCACGACATTGACGGTATAGACGATACTACCCCCGTTAGGAATGCTCACTGTCTCATTGATGATGTGTGTCGCATTAGCCGTACCGGAAGTGGCCGCACCTCCTGCTCCTGCTCCGCCAAGATAGTTGGCTGTCCACGTTGCTTCGGTGATACCGGCAGGAAGAAGATCCGTCACCGTCACAGCCGACGCGTCGGAAGGGCCTGCATTGGCCACGGTAATGGTGTAGGTCACTGTAGTACCCGGCGTATATTGGGTCTGACCGTTGTCTTTTACGACAGACAGGTTGGCCAAAGGTGCCGGCGGATTGGTTACCGTAGATTTATTGTTGTCCTCATCGGGATCTTCGATACCAGGAGGAGGTGTCACCGTAGCGGTATTGATGAGGTCGCCCGTATAGTTGGACGGTACCACGACATTGACCGTATAGACAATGTTGCCTCCACTTTGGATATTCACTGTTTCATTATTGATGTGTCCTGTACCGGATGCATTGCCTGTCGCATTGTTAAATGTGGCAGTCCATGTACCATTGGTACCGGCAGGAAGCAAATCGGCTACTGTAGCACCTGTGACATCGTCAGGACCGTCATTATATACGGTCACGATATAGGTCACTGTACTACCCGGTGCATACGTGGTCGCACCGCCTGCTCTTACTTTTGTAATACGCAGGTCAGCCTGAGGGGCTGAAGCCACAGCAACAACATTATTTGTCAGTATATTATTACAAGGTGTGCCCAAACCATTGTCCGAACATTCAAAATACGGATCGGTGGGTGGTACGTACGTGAGCGGATCGTTTGGATCACTCTGATTGGTCGCATCCGGATCTGTCACGTCATTTGGTCGCAAAATAGTGGCCTCCACGAGCAGATTACCACCAGGGGGCACTGCTGTCACCGTACCGGTAAAGGTATAGGTCACCGTACAACCGTCCGGCAGATCAAGCACCGAAGAGAAGGTTCTTGTTGCAGGATTGTATGTCACAGCAGTAGCCTGTGTACCACAAGAATTGCCATTAAATGTCGGTGTAAAACCGGTCGGGTCAAACTCGGCGGGTACAGTAAATGTGAAAGGAGCACCCGTCACATCACTTGGGCCATCGTTAAACACCGTTACTGTATAGGTCAATGGGCCTCCCGATAGGACCGTCGTTGTACTCGGCGTGATACTTGGTATCTGTAAATCGGCTTCCTTCACAGCCAAGGTCGTATTGAACTCAACAGCTTGGCTTCGGATGAATGTCCAGGTATCTATAGTTCTTTCATTTCCAAAGTGATTTCCGGTACTTCCTGATCCCCCAACACCCCAAATATGTCCGTTTGTCGTACTATTGACACCTGTACTATTAGCTGGTGGCAAATGACTGTTGTTTACAGGTGAAGGAGCAGATCCCACAAACGCAGTCCCTGTAGGGATGGTAGTGTCATCCCAATAGACATTATACCGATCCGGCGCAGCTGGTCCGTCAGGGCCATTTGTCAACTCGATAATCGTCCCAAGCCGATTGTATTCCATATCAATATATGGGAAATGTACTTCAGCACCTTGCAATTGTACGATAACTTTTGCCGGGACACTACCTGCAGGTAATGGCATAGGCGTAGTAGCACCATCCTTACCGTCCCAGTATACTTCATTTAATCCAGCAGCAGCAGATCCTGTAATAGTTCTGGTCGGGAACGACGGCGAACCTGTGCTCTCGATAACGATCGAATAGGAACTTGCCACATTTGCATTGAAGCGCACATATCCCCCTTTATTGCCCACCTGCGAAGGTGTCCCGTCCATACCGACGAGCTGTACCCCAGTCACTGTAGGAGTCTGCGGCACTGTCCTTAACCAGGTCAATCCCCCCGTCATATCGATAGATGCCGTTGTCGGCATTCCGGGATCAGGATCGGTATAAAACATTTTGTGGGTAACGTGGTTATTGGCTGTCACATCCTGATTATTTGGATTGTGTACCCGAGTGGCCAAGTTAGTTGCGTTTGACGAATTATAACTTTTATAGGTCGCCTCCTGCGTAACCGGGTCGACGACTCCCTTATTGTTGACAAAGAACGTAAAGTATAGACCGTTGTTGCCATTATTATTAACACGGTATATATAACCATCCTTGGTCAATACATGTACGACACCATAAAACCCATTCGAATCAGGGCTATTCGATCCGTTGTTTAGGTTCAGCACATTCGTGTATACACGACCAGCGACAAATCCCGTACCTGCCGTATTGATCACTGAGACATCCCATGCCGCTATAAAG
>Ga0182741_1003321_pt1 | contig 17286 bp, 15 predicted proteins | sample eDN5th37CBELigOP_FD_128874 | JGI IMG/M metagenome (GOLD analysis project Ga0182741, IMG submission 128874) | Enriched Organic Plus compost microbial communities from Emeryville, California, USA - eDNA 5th pass 37_C BE-Lig OP (version 2) (version 2) ...
CTTCAGACGCGTCGCAACCCGCTTCGATAAGCTGGCCAGGAACTTCCTGGCCTCGGTCGCTCTCGCCTCAGCCCGCCTCTGGACCAGAACTTATGAGTCCACTACCTAGTTCAACCGCACGCCTACATAGGTCACTTCGCCGCCGCGGCTGATCAGGAACAGCGCCACCGGCTTGCCGGACTTGGCCGCCGCCTCGATGGCCTTGTTGACCGCGTCGGGCGTGGTCACCTTCTGGCTCTGCACCTCCACGATCACGTCACCGGGGCGGATATTCTTCTCGCCCGCGCGGCTGCCGGGCGTCACCTGTGTCACCACCACGCCCTGCACCTGCGCGCCGATCTTGAAGCGGGCGCGCGCCGCCCCGTCCAGCGCCCCCACCGTCAGCCCCATCTGGCCCAGCCGCGATTGCGGCCGGGGCGCGGGCGGCGGCGGCTTGGTGGCGCGGTCGGCGGGCCTGTCCTCGGCCAGGCGCGCCACCGCCACGCGATGGCTGGACTTGCGCCCCGCCCGCAGCACCTCGACATTCACCGTCTTGCCGATGGGCGTGTTGGCCACGATGCGCGGCAGGGCGCGGTTGTCGGGCACGGGCTTGCCGTCGAAGCTCACCACCAGATCGCCATTGCGCAGGCCCGCCTTGGCGGCGGGGCCGTTCGCCGTCACGTCCGAGATCAGCGCCCCCTGGCGCGAGGGCAGGTTCATCGCCTGGGCCAGTTCCGCCGTCACCGCCTGGATGCGCACGCCGATCCAGCCGCGCCGCGCCTGGCCGAACTGGCGCAGTTGCTGGATGACGTCGCGCGCCAGGTTGGCGGGGATGGAGAAGCCGATGCCGACGCTGCCGCCGGTGGGCGAGAAGATGGCCGAATTGATGCCGATGACATTGCCGTCCATGTCGAACAGCGGCCCGCCCGAATTGCCGCGGTTGATCGGCGCGTCGGTCTGGATGAAATCGTCATAGGGCCCGGCATTGATGTTGCGGTTGCGGGCCGAGATGATGCCCGCCGTCACCGTGGTGCCGATGCCGAAGGGATCGCCCATGGCAACCACCCAGTCGCCGATCTGCGCCTTGTCGCTGTCGCCGAAGCGGGCGGCGGGCAGGGGCTTGGCCGGGTTCACCTTCAGAAGCGCCAGGTCGGTCTGCGGATCGCGCCCCACCACGCGGGCGGGCAGGCTGGTTTCGTCGCTGAGGATGACGGTGATCTGCTCGCCATTCTCGATCACATGGTTGTTGGTGACGATGAAGCCCGACGGGTCGATGATGAAGCCCGAGCCCAGCGAGGTCACCTGCCGCGGCTGGCCGCCGCGTCCCATGAAGTTCTTGAACAGCTCCGAGAGCGGCGAATCCTCCGGCAGGTCGGGCAAGGCGCCGCGCGACGGGGCCTTCAGCGTCTGCGAGGTGGAGATGTTCACCACCGTGGGCAGCAGCTTCGCGGTGAGCTGAGCGAAGGAGGCGGGCGCGCCGGGCCGCGGCGTCACCTGCGCCTGCGCGGGCGCGGCCAGCATCAGGCCAAGGGAAACGAAAAGGGCGGAAAGAGCGCGCATCGGGAGGCAGTCGAGGATTCGGAGCGTATCTTATTCAGCCTTTTGCCCGGCAAACAGGGCGAAATCGTGGGGAAGGCGCTGCAACCTTGGTTTCATGGCGCCCAGCCGCTATATGGGGCGCGATTTTGCCCAAGGCGGACATGGCGGTTTCCCGGAATGCCCCTTTCCAGACATGACATCCTGGCGGCGCTGGACCAAGTGATAGACCCGGTTTCCGGCCGCAGCGTGGTGCAACAGGACATGATCCAGGGTCTGGTGGTGCGCGAGGGGCATGTGGGCTTCGCGCTGGAGGTGGACCCGGCCAGGGGCCGTTCCGCCGAGCCCCTGCGCGCTCAGGTGGAGGCCGCCGCCCGGAAGGTGCCGGGCGTTCTGTCGGTGACGGCGGTGCTGACCGCCCATAAAGGCCAGCCCGGCCCGTCCCATGGGCATGACCATGCCGCGCCCCGCCGCGCCCAGCCCGCGGGCCCGCAAGGGGTCGAGGGCGTCCGCCATGTCATCGCCGTGGCCAGCGGCAAGGGCGGCGTCGGCAAGTCCACCGTCGCGGTCAATCTGGCGCTGTCGCTGGCGAAGCTGGGGCTGAAGGTGGGCCTTCTGGACGCCGACATCTACGGCCCCTCGGTGCCGCGCCTGCTCGCCATCACCGGCAAGCCCGGCACCGCCGAGGGCAAGCGCATCCTGCCGGTCGAGAAATACGGCATCAAGGCCATGTCGCTGGGCCTGATCATCCGCGAGGACGAGGCGGCGATCTGGCGCGGGCCGATGGTGCAGTCGGCGCTGATGCAGTTCCTGTCGCAGGTCAACTGGGCGCCGCTCGACGTGCTGGTGCTGGACATGCCGCCGGGCACGGGCGACGCGCAGCTCACCATCACCCAGCGCGTGGCGCTTTCGGGCGCGGTGATCGTCTCCACGCCCCAGGACATCGCGCTGATCGACGCCAGGAAAGCCATCGCCATGTTCGGCAAGGTGCATGTGCCCATCCTGGGCATCGTCGAGAATATGAGCCTGTTCGTCTGCCCCGGCTGCGGGCAGAGCCATGCCATCTTCGGCCATGGCGGCGCACGCGCCACCGCCGAAAGCCTGGGCGCGCCCTTCCTGGGCGAGATTCCGCTGGTGCCCAGAATCCGCGAACTGTCCGATCTTGGCACGCCGGTGGCGGTGGCCGCGCCGGACGGCCCGGAAGCCGCCGCCTTCCTGGCGGTGGCGGAAAAAGTCGCCGCTGCGCTCCAAACGACACAGCGCCCCGCGCCCAGGATCGTGCTGGAATAGACGCCAGCCATGCCGCCCACCAAGCCGCAGATCCATTGCCTGTTCCCGACGCCGCTTTGCGTGCATTACCTGCCCGTGGCGCTGGAGATGAACGCGGCGCTGAAGCCCTTGATCCTGGAGAAGACGCAAGGGGCGAAATCGAACGGCCAGGGCGCCGTGGCGGCCGAGGCTTTCCGCCACTGGGGCAACCATCATGCCGGAACGCTGTTCACCGTCGTCACCGACCTGGCCGACAGCATGACCGCCTCGCGCCATGGCGGGCGCGTCAAGACCGATTGGAAGATCGCCGCCCGCGCCGTCGCGCGCGGTAAGGGTGAAGGGCGTGCGATGGCGGCGCGGCCCGGCGCCTTCTGGGCGGGCGTCTATTTCGTGGATGACGGCTATGCCAAGTCGGACGAGGAGGCGCTGGGCGGCCAGTGCGAGCTGGGCGATCCGCGCGGGCCGGTGCCCGCCATGGTGGCGCCCGCCCTCGCCTTCCGCCTGCCCGGCGGCCAGAATGGCGGCTTCTCGGAAGTGATCCGCCCGCAATCGGGCATGATCCTGGTGCATCCGGGCTGGCTGGCGCGCGCCGAGCGGCCCTATCAGGGCGACGGCCAGCGGCTGGTGATCGAGTTCGAGCTGACGGCGCCGGTCTAGCTGCCTTCCCTACTGTCATTCCCGCGGAAGCGGGAATCCAGGACGCAAACATCACCCTTCGGGGGTAGGCCTGGATGCCCGCTTACGCAGGCATGACACTATGGATTTTTGTCCAGCGTCACGAAACTGTACGCCAGCCCTTCGGGCGTGACGCGATCCTCCCGCGCCGTCTCGCGCCATTGCGAACGGTCGAAAACGAACACCGCATCGCCGTCGAAATCCCGATGCACCTCGGTCAGCTCGATGCGATCCGCCAAAGGCAGCGCGGCGCGGTAGATCTCCGCCCCGCCGATCACGAAGACGTCCTCCGCCGCCTCGAGCGCCGCTTCCAGCGTGGCGCGCTCCGCGCCCTCGGCGCGCCAATCCGCGTCGCGCGTCACCACGATATTGCGCCGCCCCGGCAAGGGCCGGTTCTTCTGCGGCAGCGAGTCCCAGGTCTTGCGCCCCATCACCACCGCATGGCTCAGCGTCAGCGCCTTGAAGCGTTTCAGGTCCTCGGGCAACCGCCAGGGGATCGCGCCGTCCTTGCCGATCACGCCGTTTCGAGCCGCCGCCACGACCAGTGTGATCATGCGCCGAACCCTTTGCGTATCGCGCTTTCATGCATCTTCAGTTCCTCAAGCAAGGCGGGAATAAGGCATGCGATGCTGAACGGAAGATGCCTGTCTCTGTTCATGGTGCAGTCATGTCGCTTCGGTCATGATCGCCGGGCAATGGAACCCGCCCCGATCCCCAGGGTTATGGTTCAGATGGAGTTTGGAGTAAACGCCATGAGAAAGATGCTTCTGCTTTCCGCCGCGCTGCTCGCGGCGTTGTCAGGCCCGGCGCTGGCCCAGCGCGAGGGCGGCCGTGGCGAAGGTCCGCGCGCCACCCAGGGCCAGCAGTTCAACCGCGGCATCCGCCAGGCCCCGCCCACCGCCGCCAGCGAGCTGCCGCAGGTGCAGCAGAGCCAGCGGCCGCAGAACCAGCGGCAGGTGCAGCAGGCCCAGCGCGACAATCGCGGCGGCGACTTCCGCCGGGGCGACGGCCGCGACGGCCGCCCCGATTTCCGCCGGGACAATGACCGGCGCGATTTCGGCCGCAACGACCGTTTCGACAACAACCGCCGCTTCGACAATGACCGCCGCGGCTGGGACAACAGGCGCTATTCCCAGTATTACCGGAGCTGGAACGCGCCGAACCGCTTCCGCGCCGGCACCTATTACCGGCCCTCGGGCTGGTACTATCGCCGCTGGACCTATGGCGACATTCTGCCCAGCCTGTTCTGGTCGAACCGCTACTGGCTGACCAACTATCGCGCCTATGGCCTGACCCCGCCCTATGCGGGCACGGTCTGGGTCCGCTATGGCGATGATGCCCTGCTGATCGACCGCTTCAGCGGCGAGGTCATCCAGGTCGCCTACGGCATCTTCTGGTAAAAAAGGCCGAAAAAGGTGCCGCATCCACAGGATGCGGCACCTTGGGCCTTACGCCGGGTCCCACACTTGCTATAAGTCGCCACCGTGCCCGCGAAATCCTTCCGCGGGTTTTCTTTCGTTTCGGGTGCGGGAACCAGCCATGTCGAATGTCACCGTGATCGGCGCCCAGTGGGGCGACGAAGGCAAGGGCAAGATCATAGACTGGCTGTCGAACCGCGCCGACATGGTGGTGCGGTTCCAGGGCGGCAACAATGCCGGCCACACCATCGTGGTGGGCAACCGGACCTACAAGCTGTCGCTGCTGCCTTCGGGCGTGGTCCAGGGCAAGCGCTCCATCATCGGCAATGGCGTGGTGGTGGACCCCTGGTCGCTGCTGGACGAGATCGAGAAGGTGGGCGCGGCGGGCCTGGCCGTGACGCCCGAATTGCTGGTGCTGGCCGAGAATGCCTGCCTGGTGCTGCCGCTGCACCGCGAGCTCGACGCCATGCGCGAGGAGGCCGCCGCCCAGAAGATCGGCACCACTAAGCGCGGCATCGGCCCGACCTATGAGGACAAGGTGGGCCGCCGCGCCATCCGCGCCATCGACCTCAAGGACCCCGCCTCGCTGCCGGGCAAGATCGAGAAGCTTCTGGCGCACCACAATGTCCTGCGCCGCGGCTTCGGCCATCCGGAGGTGGATGCGGGGGCGCTGCTCGCATCGCTGACCGAACTGGCGCCGAGGATCACGCCCTATATCGGTTCCTCCTGGCGCGAATTGCACGGCGCCAAGCTGTCGGGCAAGCGCGTGCTGTTCGAGGGCGCGCAAGCGGTGCTCCTGGACATCGACCATGGCACCTATCCCTTCGTCACGTCCTCCAACACGGTGGCGGGCCAGGCGGCGGCGGGTTCGGGCGTTTCCCCACGCGACATCGGCACGGTGCTGGGCATCGTCAAGAGCTACACCACCCGCGTCGGCGAAGGCCCCTTTCCCACCGAGCAGAAGAACGAAACCGGCGAGACGCTGGGCGCGCGCGGCCATGAATTCGGCACCGTGACGGGGCGCAAGCGCCGCTGCGGCTGGTTCGACGCCGTGCTGGTGCGCCAGACCTGCATCACCGGCGGCGTGGACGGCATCTGCCTGACCAAGCTGGACGTGCTGGACGGCTTTGGCGAGATTAAGGTCTGCACCCATTACCTGCTGGACGGCAAGCGGCTGGACCATCTGCCCGCCGACGCCAACGAGCAGGCGCGGCTCACGCCGGTCTATGAGACGCTGGAAGGCTGGCGTGAAACCACGGCGGGGGCGCGAAGCTGGGCCGACCTGCCCGCCAACGCCATCAAGTATGTCCGCCGCATCGAGGAATTGATCGGCTCGCAGGTGCTCCTGCTTTCCACCTCGCCGGACCGTGACGACACCATCCTGGTGAAAGACCCGTTCCTGGGTCCTTAGGAACACTTCTCTTCATTCACCATGGCCGGGCTTGACCCGGCCATCCAACGTTCCGTCAAGCGGCACGCCGTTGGATGGCCGACCATGATGAGGCTCATGCGGTCCCGGGCTTGACGAAATGATTGAGCGGGCCGTGCCCCTGACCCAGGCCGGGCGCGGTGCGGATGGCCTCCTGCACATAGGCATGGGCGCGGCGCACCGCCTCCGCCGGCGGGCGGCCCTGCGCCAGGCCGGAGGCGATGGCGCTGGCCAGCGTGCAGCCGGTGCCATGGGTGTGGCGCGTCTCGATCCGCGGCGCTTCCAGCACCAGCAGCTCGCCGGTTTCGCCATCCACCAGATAATCCCGCACGACGGCCCTTTCCTCCGCCGCGCGCGCAGCGCCCAAGGAGGAGGTGGCTGTAGCACGCAGGCCGCCCAAACCTTCCTGGGCGGGCGTCGTGTGCGAAAGCCGGAGGGGGTCGGAAGCATGACCGCCTTTGAAGAGAACATGCCGCGCGCCCAGGATGCGGAATTGGCGTGCCGCCGCACGGGCCTCGTCTTCCGTCGCGGGGGCGAAACCGATCAGCGCCGCACATTCCGGCAGGTTGGGTGTCACCAATGCCGCCAGCGGCAGCAGCCGCGCCCGGATGGCCTGGACCGCGTCATCGGCCAAGAGCTTCGCCCCGCCCTTGGCCACCATCACCGGGTCCAGCACCAGCGGGATGCGCGCCGCCGCTTCGCGCAGGGACGCGGCCACCGTCTCCACCATCGCGGCATCGCCCAGCATCCCGGTCTTGATCGCGTCGGCGCCGATGTCGGAGAGGCAGGCTTCGATCTGACCCTTCACCACATCCGCCGTCACCGGCTGCCAGCCGCTGACGCCCAGCGTGTTCTGCACCGTCACCGCCGTGATCGCGGTCATGGCATAGACGCCGAAGGCGGTGGCGGTCTTGATGTCGGCCTGGATGCCGGCGCCGCCGCCGCAATCCGATCCGGCGACGATCAGAAGGCGCGGTATCATGGCTCCTCATGCCTCGGCGGGCGCAGCATGAGAGAGCTATATATCCTCACCCCGAGCTTGTCGAAGGGTGAGGCCGCCAAACCGGCCTACGCCGCCGCTTCCTCGATGGCCGAGGCGATGTCGCGCACCACGGCGCGCACCAGCTTCTCGTCCTCGCCCTCGGCCATGACGCGGATCAGGGGCTCGGTGCCCGACTTGCGCACCAGGATGCGCCCCGAAGCGCCCAGCCGGGCGTTGCAGGATTCGATGGTGGACTTGACCTTGGCGCTGTCCAGCGGCGCGCCCTTCTTGAAGCGCACATTCTCCAGCACCTGGGGCAGCGGGTTGAACAGATGCGCCGCCTCGGAAGCGGGACGGTCCTCGCCCGCCAGGACCGCCAGCACCTGCAGCGCCGCCACCAGCCCGTCGCCGGTGGTGGAGACGTCGGACAGGATGATGTGGCCCGACTGCTCGCCGCCCACATTGAAGCCGCCCTTCTTCATTTCCTCCAGCACATAGCGGTCGCCCACGGCGGCGCGCGCCAGCTTGAGGTCCAGCGACTGGAGATAATGGTCCAGCCCCGCATTCGACATCACCGTGCCGACCACGCCGCCGCCCTTGAGCTTGTCCTTCTTCGACCAGCTCTTGGCGATCAGCGCCAGGATCTGGTCGCCGTCGATGACATTGCCCTTCTCGTCGGCCATCACCACGCGGTCGGCGTCGCCGTCCAGCGCGATGCCGAAATCGGCGCGCACCTCGCGCACCTTGGCGCTGAGCGCCTGCGGCGCGGTCGAGCCGCAATCCTGATTGATGTTGGTGCCGTCGGGGGTCACGCCCAGGGTGACGATGTCGGCGCCCAGCTCCCACAGCACCGCAGGCGCGACCTTGTAGGCGGCGCCATTGGCGCAGTCGATCACGATGCGCATGCCGTCCAGCCGAAGGTCGCGCGGGAAGGTGCGCTTGGCGAATTCGATATAGCGTGCCTGGCTGTCATCGACGCGCTTGGCGCGGCCGATATTGGCGGGCTGGGCCAGGCCCTGCTCCAGCCCGTTGGCCATCAACTCCTCGATCTCCAGCTCGATCTCGTCCGACAGTTTCTGGCCGTCGGGGCCGAAGAACTTGATGCCATTGTCCTCGTAGGGATTGTGGGAGGCGGTGATCATCACCCCGATATCGGCGCGCAGCGAGCGCGTCAGGAAGGCGACGGCGGGGGTTGGCAGCGGGCCGAACTGGAAGACATCCATGCCCACGGCGGTGAAGCCCGAGACCAGCGCGCTTTCGATCATGTAGCCCGACAGGCGCGTGTCCTTGCCGATCACCACGCGATGGCGGTGTGCGCCGCGGGTGAAGATGCGCCCCGCCGCCATGCCCGCCTTCAGCGCCACTTCGGGCGTGAGCTTGCTGGTATTGACGCGGCCGCGAATGCCGTCGGTGCCGAAATATTTGCGGGTCATGGGAATCCGTGGCTGGCGAAGCGGGAATGGTAGCGCGATTAGATAACAAAGCCCTTGCGCGGCGTCGCGTCACCAAGGGTTACGCTCTCTTACCGGATTTTTCCCAGTTCTTTCAAGATATTGAGGCCCGACCGCAAGGGGCCGGGGGCGTGGGTGCGCAAGATGTCGGCCCCGCCCGCGGCGGCCTCGAATTCCGCCGCCAGGGTCGCGCCCAGCACCGCGGGCGCATCCGGGGGCTGCCCCCCCCGCAGGAAGGATTTGCGCGAGACCGACACCAGGAGCGGCAAGCCATAGCGCGCCTTCAATTCCGGCAGGCGGCGCAGCATCTCGAAACTGTTGGCGGGATCGCGCCCCAGGAAGAAGCCCATGCCGGGATCGAGGATCAGGCGCGACCGCGCCACGCCCGCGCCGGTCAGGGCGGCGATGCGATGGTCGAAGAAGCGGGTGACGCGGGCGAAGATTTCGGATGTGGGCACGTCCATCCCCACCGCGACGCCTTCCTCCTGCACCATGTGCATCACCACCAGCCCGCAAGGCGATTTCGCCAGCTCGGGATAGAGCGCGTCGTCGGGAAAGCCGTGAATGTCGTTGAGGAAGTCCACGCCTTCGGCCAGCGCCCAGCGCTGCACGGGTGGGGAGAAGGTGTCGATGGAGACTTTCAGCCCCTTCGCCTTCAAGGCCGGAAGGATGGCGGCGAGCCGCGCGATCTCCACCTCCGGCGGCACCGGCGCCGCCTTGGGGTTGGACGACGCCGCGCCGATGTCGATCACATCGGCGCCCGCCGCCGCCAGCGCCTCGGCCTGAGCGATGGCGGCCCCGGCCTCGAGGAACCTGCCCCCGTCGGAGAAGGAGTCGTCGGTGACGTTGAGAATGCCGAAGATCAAGGATCAAGCCCGGACAATTTGAAGAAGAGGTTCAAACGCATACAATGCCGAACGCCGGCCGGAAGGCACCACCAGCGTGGTCAGCAAATTTTCTTCAACCAAAGCACGCGTGAAGCGCGCAGCGGTTGGGCGTGGAATCCCCGCTTCGGACGTAAAACTGCTATTCTGGAAAATCGGCCTGCCGAAAATGAAGTCCAGAGCCGCAATTGACCATTGTGAGGCCAAAATCTCGCGGAACCTGACTTTCATTTCCTCATACAGGTGAGAAATCCGCCTCGAATTTCAGCACTTCATCCAGCGTGGCGACCGTTCCTTCGATTCGCGACGAGATCACCGCTTCCTGCCTGCGCAAGGGAGCGAGCAACAAATCGTTGTTGTGAAGGCTGCGCAGGACGGCATCATATCGCGCTAGCGCCGCGGACGCTCGACTGAGCGGAACAATCAAGCGGGCGTAATCCAGATCAACAGGCGGGAACTTGCCGTAATGATACGTGGTGGCGTTGCGAAAATTATATTCGTCCAGATGACGGACCATGTGTCTCACATTTTCTATTAAATGAGACGCAAAACCTATAGCCATGCCTGGATGAGATACAAGCTGGCTTGTATCTCACATTCGAAGTCTTGAATTACCTAAATATATAGGGAACTTAGCCGTGCACCACTATCGGCTGAGGGCGTTCCTGGCGTTAAGAAATGTCTTACCGCGGCTGCGGCTCGGGGCTGATGATCGGCCCCGGCCCCGCGGCCGGGCGCGGCTTGCCCACGGCGGGGACGCTGGGGCCTTCGCCGCGCGGCATGGCGGGCTCTTCATAGGGCGTGCGCACCGGCGGGATGCCCTTGAGCAGCGCCACGATCTCGTCGCCCGTCAGGGTTTCATACTCCAGCAGGCCCTTGGCCAGGGTGTGCAGGTCCGCCGAACGCTCGGTCAGGATGGTGCGCGCCCGCGTATAGGCCTCGTCAATGATGCGCTTGATCTCGCCGTCGATCTTCTGCGCCGTCGCCTCCGAGATGTTCTGGGTGCGCGACACCGAATGGCCCAGGAAGACCTCCTCCTGGTTCTCGGCATAGGCGATGGGGCCCAGACTGTCCGACATGCCGAAGCGCGTCACCATGGCGCGGGCCATGCGGGTGGCCTGCTCGATGTCGCTCTGCGCGCCGGTCGTGACCTTCTCATGGCCGAAGACCAGCTCCTCGGCCAGGCGGCCGCCAAAGGCCACGGCCAGGTCGGCCTGCATCTTCTGGCGGGTGAGCGAGAGCTGGTCGCGCTCGGGCAGGCGCATCACCATGCCCAGGGCGCGGCCGCGCGGGATGATGGTGGCCTTGTGGATCGGGTCCGAGCCCTCGACCGAAATGGCGACGATGGCGTGGCCGGCCTCGTGATAGGCGGTGAGCTTCTTCTCCTCGTCGCTCATCGCCATGGAGCGGCGCTCGGCGCCCATCATCACCTTGTCCTTGGCGTCCTCCAGCTCGGTCATGGTGACGACGCGCTTGCCGCGGCGGGCGGCCATCAGCGCCGCCTCGTTGACCAGGTTGGCGAGGTCGGCGCCCGAGAAGCCGGGCGTGCCGCGCGCGATCACCTTGGGGTCCACATCGGGCGCCAGCGGCACTTTGCGTAAGTGCACGCGCAGGATCTTCTCGCGCCCCGCCAGGTCGGGATTGGGCACCACGATCTGCCGGTCGAAGCGGCCGGGGCGCAGCAGCGCCGGGTCCAGCACGTCGGGGCGGTTGGTGGCGGCGATCAGGATGACGGACTCGTTGGCCTCGAAGCCGTCCATCTCGACCAGAAGCTGGTTCAGGGTCTGCTCGCGCTCGTCATTGCCGCCGCCCAGGCCCGCGCCGCGATGGCGGCCCACCGCGTCGATCTCGTCAATAAAGACGATGCAGGGGCTGTTCTTCTTGGCCTGCTCGAACATGTCGCGCACGCGGCTCGCGCCCACGCCCACGAACATCTCGACAAAGTCCGAGCCGGAAATGGTGAAGAAGGGCACATTGGCCTCGCCCGCGATGGCGCGCGCCAGCAGCGTCTTGCCGGTGCCCGGCGGGCCGACCAAGAGCACGCCCTTGGGGATGCGCCCGCCCAGGCGCTGGAACTTCTGCGGATCGCGCAGGAAATCCACGATTTCCTTCAGGTCGTCCTTGGCCTCGTCCACGCCCGCCACGTCCTCGAAGGTGACGCGGCCCTGGCGCTCGGTCAGCAGCTTGGCGCGGCTCTTGCCGAAGCCCATGGCCTTGCCGCCGCCCGCCTGCATCTGGCGCATGAAGAAGATCCAGATGCCGACCATCAGGAGGAAGGGCAGCAGGAAATTCAGGATGGAGAGGAACCAGGGGCTTTCCTCGGCGGGCAGCACCTTGGTGTCCACATTATGCTGCTTGAGCAGCGGCCACAGCGAAGTGTCGTTGCTGGGCACGATGGTCGAGAAGGGCTGGCGGTTGGCGTATTCGCCGGTTGCCTTGTCACCCTGCAGGGTCAGGGTGCGCACCTGCTTGTTCTCGACCTGCTCCAGGAACTTGGAATAGCTGATCGGCGGGTTGGCGGGCCGCGTGCCCGTGTTCTGGAAGACGTTGAACAACACCACCAGCAGGACGGCGATGATGATCCAGAGCGCGAGATTCTTCAGGTTGTTCAACGGATGAGACCTTTCCTGGCGCAAATCTTCCTTGGCGCCGCATGCCGGGGCGTTCCCCACCTACTTACTCTAGATAGGGTGGTTCTAGCCCGTTTCCAGCCAGCAAAAGGTTAAGCACTTTACCCCCACCCCGCAACCCGCGGGCGGGCGCTCAAATCTGGCCTTTTCGGGGTTTTTCGCGGGTCAGTTTCAGGGTCCGCGCTCCGAAGACCCGCTCGGCGGCGGGGGCGGGGCCGATGCGGCAGCCCGACAGCGTCAGCCCGCGCACCGGTTCCCCGCCCGCCAGCCGGGCATGGAGCCGCTCCAGCGCGGCGAAGCGCGGCCGGTAGGGCGCGCCCGACACGGTCTGCAAAAGGGCCGCCAGCGCCCGCAGGGACAGTTCGCGCGGCGCCGCCGCCAGCGCGGCGGGATCGAGCAGCAGGCCCGGTTCCTTCGCCGCGGGCGGGGCGGGCCGCACCGCCCGGGCCAGCACCGCCTCCGTCACCGTCTCCAGCGCGGCGCGGGCATCGGCCATGTGGGCGGCGGCCAGCGCGATGCGCGCCGGCGTCAGTCCCGCCGCCGCCAGCATCGGTGCCAGGCCGCGCAGCCGCACCCGGTCGAAGCGCGGGTCCTGGTTCATCGGGTCCTCGATCCAGTCCTCGCCCAGCGCCGTCAGATAGGCGCGCAATTCGTCGCGCCCGATCCCCAGCAGCGGGCGGGCGACGGCAAGGCCGGGAAAATCGGCATGGGGATAGGGCGCGAGCGGCCGCATGGCCGAAAGCCCGTCCAGCCCGCTGCCGCGCGCCAGCCGAAGCAGGAAGGTCTCGGCCTGGTCGTCCTGGCTGTGGCCGACATAGAGGGTCGAGAGCTTCTTCTTCGAAAGCCACGCCCCCATCAGCCGGTAGCGCGCCTCGCGCGCCGCCGCCTCCAGGCCCGTTTGCGGCGCCCTCTCCGTCCAGGCCAGCACCGTGGCCGGCAGACCCAGCGCGCGCGCCTTGCGGGCCACGCCCGCCGCCTCGCGCTTCGATTGCGGGCGCAGGCCGTGATCCACCACCAGCACGGCGGGCAAGGGCTTTTTCGCTTTCTTGGCCCAGCGCGCCAGAAGATGCATCAGCGCGAGCGAATCGCCGCCCCCCGACACCGCCACCGCGCCCGGCCAGGCGGCGGCGAAACCCTCCATCACCCGCGCGAAGCGGGCCTCCAGGGCGCGGCCCGCCGCACGGCCCCCGCGCCCGGGATCAGCCGCACTTGGCGGCGCGGCGCGCATTCGCCGCGGCGGTGAGGGTGGATTGCGGGGCATTGGGATACTGCTTGCGGATCGCCGCGAAGGCGGTGCAGCCATTGCCGGTCTGGCCCTGCGCCACCAGCGCCTGGCCCATCTTCAGCATGCTGTCGGCGCCGCGCGGCGACTTGGGATATTTCTTGATCTGCTCGGCGAAGACGCGCGCCGCCTGGGCATAGTCCTGCTGCATGAAGGCGATGTTGCCCACCCAGTAGAGCGCCTGGGGCGCCAGCTCCTGGTCGTCGGGATAGGTGTCGGCATAGCTGCGGAAGGCGGCGCTGGCCTCGTTGTATTGCGCCCGCGCCAGAAGATTCATCGCGCTGTCGAACTGGCGGCTGTCGCCCGCGGGCGACAGGGCGGGGCCGGAGGGGGCGGCCGAGCCGGGTAGCGTTCCCAGGACACCGGGGCCGCGGCCCAGCGCCGGATTGCCGCCGCCCGCAGGCGGCGGAGCCACCGAATTGGGCATGATGGGCGGCAGCGGCGTTCCGGGCCCGCCCAACTGCGGCTGTTGCGGCGGCGCGGCGGCGCTCTGGGTTCCGACGGCGGCGCAGTTCATGCTCTGCGCGTCCGCGCCGAGCTGCTGAGCCGAAAGCACGCACAGCCGGTAGGCGAAGTCGCGCTCCTGCTGGGCGATGCGGTTGTTGAGTTGGGTGATCTGGTGTCCCAGCTCCTCATTGGCGCCGGTGGCGCGCGCCAGGCTGTCGGTCAGGTTGCGCACCCGGTCCTGCAGATCGCGGATCTGGCCCTGCAATTGCTGGCGAGTCTGCTCGATGGCGTCGGCATTGGCGCGGATTTGCGCGTCCTGGCCGTCCTCATGCGCCTGCTGGGCCTCGCGCTCCTCGCGGCTGGGGCCGAAAAGCTGCGCCTGCGCCGGAAGCGCGGCGCAAAGGGCGAAAGCGGCTGCGAACAGGAAGAGGCGCTGCTTCATCTGCAATACTCTACTCGCGAAAAGGGCGCGGGGAAAACCCCGCGCCCCCGACATTCACGGATGGGACCTTACGAGTTGGCGCCGCCCGCCACCACGGTGATGCCGCGGCGGTTCTGGGCCCAGCAGGACTCGTTCGACTCGGTGCACATCGGACGCTCCTTGCCGTAGGAGATGGTGTCCACGCGGGCGCTGGAGACGCCCAGGCTCACCAGATGCTCCTTGACGGCATTGGCGCGCCGCGCGCCCAGCGCCAGATTGTACTCGCGCGTGCCGCGTTCGTCGGCGTGGCCTTCGACCGTGACGCGCACATTGGGATACTGGTTGAGCCAGGCCGCCTGCTTCTGCAGGGTCGGCCGGTCGGCGTCTTCGATGGCATACTGATCGAAGGCGAAATGTACCGTGTCGCCGACATTGACGCGGAAATCCTCGGCGCTGCCGGGGATCGGGCCGCGCGGCGCGGGCGGCGTGGGCGGCAGCGGCGCGGGCGCGGCCGGAGGCGGCGCGGGCGGCGGCGCGGTCGCAACCGCCTCGGGCCTGGAGGTGCAGGCACCGGCCAAGAGCAGGGCCGAAACCGACGCGATCTGAGCGAGACGAGCGAAATTCTTCATGATTTGCAATCTCCTGAGCGAAACATAGGCCGGGATACAGCGTTAACGGCGCTGGGAAATGACAGACACCTGAAATCAGCAACGCCCAACGGGCAAAAAAGAGCCAAGGATGATGTCATCAATCGGGCGGGAAATCGGTTTTCCGCCGTCGAATCCATCCTAGCCCATTGATTCCGCGAAGGCCAAGCGGAGAAATCCCCGCCCCGCCCGCGAGCCCGCGCACTTGGTCGCATCGGCGCCGGGACCCTACTGGATGCGGGGGGACCAGGCCGGATCGGAGGCGCTGCCGGGTGTCTGCACCCGCCGCTCGTTGCGGCCGAACACGTCGATGGACCAGATCGAGGCGGGCGCGTTGCCGCGGGCCTCGCGCGTGAACATCAGGACCCGGCCATTGGGCGCCCAGGTGGGGCCTTCGTCATGCACGCCAGTGGAGATGACGCGCTCGCCCGAGCCGTCGGGGCGCATCACCCCGATGTTGAAGCGGCCATTGGCCTGCTTGGTGAAGGCGATCAGGTCGCCGCGCGGGCTCCAGACCGGGGTGCCGTTGCGGCCCGTCCCGAAGCTGATGCGGCGCTGGTTCGAGCCGTCCACATTCATGACATAGATCTGTTGCGTGCCGCCGCGGTCGCTCTCGAACACGATCTGGGTGCCGTCGGGCGAGAAGGAAGGCGCGGTGTCGATGCCGGGATCGGTGGTGAGCCGCGTCATCGCCCGGTTGCGCAGGTCCATGATGTAGATGTCGGAATTGCCGTTATTCTCCAGCGTCATCGCCACCCGGTTGCCGTCGGGCGAGAAGCGGGGCGAGAAGGTCATGTTGGGGAAATCGCCCAGCCGCTCCTGCTTGCCCGTCTCCAGGTCGAACAGATAGACGCGCGGCTTGCCGCCGATATAGGACATGTAGGCGATCATCTGTGCCGTAGGATTGAAGCGCGGCGTCAGCACCATGTAATCGCCGCGCGTCAGGAAGATGGGGTTGGCCCCGTCCTGATCCATCACCGCCAGCCGCTTGACGCGGTTGAGCGCCGGCCCGCTCTCGGAGACGAACACGATGCGGGTGTCGAAATAGCCCTTCTCGCCGGTGATACGCTCATAGATGGCGTCGGCCACCATATGCGCGATGCGCCGCCAGTTCTCCGGCTGGGTGGAATATTGCATGCCCAGCATCTGGCTGCCGGCGGTCACGTCCCAGAGGCGGAAATCCACCCTGAGGCGCCCGTCGGGCTGCACCGTCACCGCCCCCGCCACCAGGGCCTGGGCGTTGATCACCCGCCAGTTGGCGAAGTTGGGCACGGTGTTGATGTCGCCGATGCGGTCCACGAAGGCCTTGGGATCGAGCGGGCGGAAAAGGCCCGAGCGTTCCAGGTCGGCGCGCACCACCTCGGCGATGCGGGCCGAAGCGCCGCCGTCATTGCCGAAGGCGGCGAAATTGGGGATGGCGATGGGCAGGGGCTGGATGTTGCCCTGGGTGATGTCCACGGCGATCTGGGCCCGCGCGGCGGGACCGAAGGCCAGGACGGCGGCAAGGACGGCGAAAGCCCGGAACATAGTCTTCATCACGCTCTCCATCTCCCCCTTGAACGTCCCGTCCCCTCCCGGTGTTGCATCATCATGTCCGCTATTGCGCCATCATCTGGCGCGGATCGAAGCGCAGCGGCCTAAATTCCCGCCACTGGGCGTAACGTTCAAGGGGCAAACGATAGGGCTGGCACTGATAGATGGCGCGGCTGGCTGCTTCGGCCGCCGCCGCGCCGTAGGAGTTGGGCCGCACGGAGAGAATCTCCAGCGAGGCCACCGTGCCGTCGCGGTTGAGCCGCAGCGAGAAGGTCACCACCTGGTCTTCCGGATTGGGCGCGCCGGTCATGGGACTCCAGCAATTGCGGACCTGGCTGCGCAGCGCGTCCGCCAGGCTGGCGGTGGCCATGCCGGAGGCGCCCGCCGTCTCGGACGCGCGCGGGGCGGTGCGCGGCGCGTTGCGCTCCGGCTTGGTGAGCTGGTTGAGCAGCGCGTCGATGTCGTTGCGCGGCTGGGGCGTGGTGCGCGGCAGGGGCGGCGGCGGGGCCACCTTGAACTCGGGGGCCTCGGCCTCCACCGGCGCGGGATCGGCGATCTCCGGCAGGGGCGGGGGCGGCGCCGCTTCCGGCGGCGCGGGCGGCACGAACAAGTCTTCCTGCGGCTCGGGGGGAGCGGGCGGCGCGGCGGCGGCGACATTGGTGGCCTCGGCGACGACCAGGTCCACCGGCACCATGGTGCTTTC
>Ga0182741_1003323_pt1 | contig 17280 bp, 16 predicted proteins | sample eDN5th37CBELigOP_FD_128874 | JGI IMG/M metagenome (GOLD analysis project Ga0182741, IMG submission 128874) | Enriched Organic Plus compost microbial communities from Emeryville, California, USA - eDNA 5th pass 37_C BE-Lig OP (version 2) (version 2) ...
CCGGCGGTGACGATGCAGACGTCGGCGCCGTCGAGCGCCTCGTAGCTGTTGGTGCCGGTGAAGCGCGCATCGAACAGGTCGACCGGAGACGACTCGGCGATGTCGAGCGCCTTGCCCTGCGGGATGCCCTCGGCGATGTCGAACAGCACCACGTCGCCGAGTTCCTTGAGGCCGACGAGATGGGCGAGCGTTCCACCGATCTGACCCGAGCCGATCAGTGCAATCTTGTTGCGCGCCATGGGAACGTCCTTGCGAGAGAGGATGGAAGAGGAGACGCGCGGTGGTTACCCCTTTGGCCGCAAGCGTTCAAGTCGTCGCAGGGCAAAAAGCGCCCATGTTCTGAACGTCAATTCCACTTCATTGTAATACATTATACCAAGGAGCCGGTATTCGCCACGATTTTCGTCGCGGCGCTGCAGCAGCCGGCGCCGCGTTGCACCGGCAATGCGTGTATTCGCCGCCCCCAGGGACTCGTCTCGTGCGCCGCACCCCACGTGAAGACGGGAATGGCTGGACGGAGCCCGGCCATGACGAACGGGCGTGACTTTCACCGCTCCGATGACCGCGTCTGGACGCCCCATCCGGAACATAGAAACGCGGCGGCGCGCCGGAGAGCCGACGTGCTCGGACGACAAGGGCCACGTCGCGTTCAAGCGTTCCGATGACAGACGCCTTCGTGTGAACAGCGGCAGCGCCAACCGCGTCGGCGCCCCGGATCAGCGCCGCGTCGTTCCATGCCGCGGCGCGCCCGGAGCTCGAAGTGCGCTTGCGAAGTCGACGCGAACGATCTGACGTGCTTGTGCCCTGGGTGCCGCGCAGCGCGGCGCGCTGCGAATCCGGGGCCGCGACGCGCGTCACCACGTCACCACGACGCATGCACATGGCTCTATCGACGCGCCGTCAGCGCCATCCTCCGTCATGCCCGCGTTCATCGCGGGCATCCACGTCTTGAGGGAATAAGCATCAAGCACAGGGGTCGATCGCCGGGGTAAGCGCAGGCAACGCGCATGAGCGCAATCCTGCCGCAGGCCATATTGGCGGCCCCTGCGCACCGCGAGCTTCCCGTTCCCCCCGGACGCGCGCAGCGCGATCCGGGGTCCAGGGGCGACACAGGAAAACCATCGATGTCACCGCGCCGCACCGCGTCGGGCGCACGATGATTGCACGCGGCCGTCCTCATGACCGGCCCCCGTCTTGGCAATCCACGGCTTCATGCGCGGCACGCGGGCCCAAGACGTGGATACCCGCGACAAGCGCGAGCATGACGCGAAAGTGAGCCCGGATGCGCGAAGCATGATCAGCCCTCTCGAGGCGTGGGGGCAACACTTGGCGGCGTGGCTGCTCTGTCCGTGTTCCTGACAACGCGCGGCTGCCCGCAGGCGTGACGCACCGCAGATCACGGACGCAAGGGCCACTTGAGCCCGTGCGCTCAAGTCTCGACCAGCCCTTCGGTCGAGCCCGACGCCTGCGAGTCGCGCCGGCCATGCGGCAGGGCGAGATAGCTGCGCGAACGCATCTCCGTCAGCCGCGACACGGTGCGCTTGAACTCGAACGCCTCGGTCCCGTCGCCCTCATAGAGCTCCTCGGGCGCGGCGTCGGCCGAGGCGATCAGCTTCACCGCATTGTCGTAGAACGTGTCGATCAGCGTGATGAACCGCTTCGCCGCGTTGCGCTGCGCCGGATCGAGCCGCGGAATGCGCTCGAGGATCACGCTGTGGAACTCGTGTGCGATCGCCGCATAGTCGGACGCGCCCAGCGGCTGCTCGCACAGATCGGCAAAGCTGAACCAGGCGACGCCGCGCGCCGCCTTCGGCACCACCAGCTTGCGTCCCTTGACCGTCAGCGTCACCGCAGCGCCGGGATGGTTGCCGGTGAGCCGGCCCCAGGCCTCTTCCAGAGCGTAGTCCGAGGTCTTGTCGTCGGCGGGCACGTACCACATCAGCACGCCGGCGAGCTTCTCCATCCGGAAGTCGGTGCGCGCTTCGAGCCGCACCACCTCCATATGCTGTTCGATCATGGCGATGAACGGCAGGAACAGCGCCCGGTTGAGCCCGTCCTTGTAGAGGTCCTGCGGCGCCACGTTCGACGTCGCCACCACCACGACGCCGTGGCCGAACAGCGCCTGGAACAGCCGGCCGAGAATCATCGCATCGGCAATGTCGGTGACGTGGAACTCGTCGAAGCAGAGCAGCCACGCTTCCTCTGCGAGTTCGGCGGCGACCGGTGCGATCGGATCGTCGCCCTTCACCTCGCCGCGCTTGAGCTTCTGCCGGTAGGCATGGATCCGCTCGTGCACGTCCGCCATGAATTCGTGGAAGTGCGCGCGGCGCTTGCGCGTCACCGGGCTCGCGGCGAAGAACAGGTCCATCAGCATGGTCTTGCCGCGGCCGACCTCGCCGTGGATGTACAGCCCCTTGATCGGCGCCTCGTGATTGCGGCTGCCGAACAGCCAGCCGAGCGACGACGACTTGCGCGCCAGGCGATGCCGGCCGAGCCGCTCCTCCAGCCGCGCCATCCGCGCCACCATCATGTCCTGCGCCGGGTCGCGCTCGATCGCCCCCGAGGCGATCAGGTCGGCATAGCGTTCGCGGAGGGAGACGGGCATGGCACTCGTGCGGCGGGATCGTCGGCGCACGCCTTAGGCCGTTGCCGGCCCGGCCGCAAGCGACGGCGCGATGGTCCGGGGAAACAATCGGAACAGGCGAGAACACGACGTCCTCGGCGCTTCGTCCCAATTCCCGGACGTTCTTCTGGCGGTTCCCCGAGAGGTTCAATGTATCCGATCACGTGTGGTTCACAAATTTCGTGAACTCAGGCGCGATCTCGTGATTGGCGTTTCCGGGTGGACGGGCCTAGATGACAGCCATCCGATGCGGCGCACAAAAGTGGCCGCCGGCCAGTGGAACGAAAGTTACCACACCACCATGAAGGCTGCAAAGCAGCTTCATTGAAGGAGATTGAAGATGTTGACCAAGACCCGTATTGCGCTCGCTTCCGCCCTGGTTTTTGCCTCGACTTCGGCTGTTCTCGCCGGCGACAACACTCCGGACGTTCGTTACTTGGGTAATCCCGCGACTCCGGCGGCGAGCTACAACGAATCGGTGCGCCAGGCCATCGAAGATGGAACCACGCGCGTGTATGGCAACGACGCCATGATCGAGGGCCGCAACGCCTATGTCGCGCCGCGGGCCCCGGTCTACCGCGTTCGCTGAACGCCTTACGCCTGATCTGCTGGCGCGCCGCGGTGGCCCCCCTGCCGCGGCGCGCAGCCCTTTGATTTTCCTCCCATTTTAAGAAAAGCCCGGGATTGCGGTTGCGTCCGCGGCCGCGCCGATGGCTTAATGGGGCATGGATCGGCGCCGGCGTCTCCTCGTCACCGTGGCTGCAGCATGCCTGGGCTGCCTCCCACGCACGGCCGCCGCGATCGAGATGCAGGCCGACGGCCGCGTCGCGCCCCTCGAGTTTGCCCGCCGCCACGGTTTTGATTCCGCTGAAATGCGCGCCCGCCACGGCGCTTCCGGCCTCGTCCGCTGCGGCAATGCCGTCGGCACGGCGCAACTGACGCTGCGCAATGACGTCATCACCACCGCCGCCCACGTGCTGATTGGCACGGACGGGGCACCGCGCGCGAGCGGAAGTTCCTGCACTTTCGAACCGATTCTCGGCGCCAGCGGCCCCGTTCCGATCGACACGACCTCGATTGCGGCCGGCAGCCGCAACCCGCTGGCCGAGCCCGCCACCCGCGACTGGGCCGTCGCGCGGCTCACCCGCCCGGTGCGTGGCGCCGCCCCCTACCGTCTAAGCGGCCATCCGGCCTCCGGCCACGATATCGTGATGTGCGGCGGCGGCCATGGCACGGCGACCCGCATCGCCGCCGAGTCCTGCGCCGTGCGCGCCGTCGGCGCCAGCGCGGATGGCACCCGCGAGCTTCGCATCGACTGCAATGCCGGCCCGGGCACGTCGGGCGCCGCCATGGTGACCGAGGACCACACCATGCTCGGCATTTATGTCGGGTATAGGAGTACCGCTCCGGACAAGGCGCAGCCCTTCTCCGACCGTCACTACAATTTTGGCATCACCATCGAAGGCCCGTTCCGCCGGGCCGTGCTGGAGCTCGCCGCCGGCAGCGGCGAGGAAGTCTCCCGCATCCGGTCACCGGGCGTGCGCTGAAGGAGCGACACGCCCGCCAGGCAGTCCGATCAGACCTGCCGCTCGACCATCGCCTTCTTGATTTCGGCGATCGCCTTGGCCGGATTGAGCCCTTTCGGGCACGTCTTGGCGCAGTTGAGGATCGTGTGGCAGCGATACAGCCGGAACGGATCTTCGAGATTGTCGAGCCGCTCGCCGGTCGCCTCGTCGCGGCTGTCGGCGAGCCAGCGCTGCGCCTGCAGCAGCGCCGCCGGGCCGAGATAGCGGTCGCCGTTCCACCAGTAGCTCGGGCACGAGGTCGAGCAGCAGGCGCACAGGATGCATTCGTAGAGGCCGTCGAGTTTCTCGCGATCCTCCTTTGACTGCCGCCACTCCTTGTCCGGAGCCGCCGTCTCCGTCTGGAGCCACGGCTGAATCGAGGCGTGCTGCGCGTAGAACGTGGTCAGGTCCGGCACCAGGTCCTTCACCACTTCCATATGGGGAAGGGGATAGATGCGAACGGCGCCGTCGATCTCATCCATGCCGCGCGTGCAGGCGAGCGTGTTCACGCCATCGATGTTCATCGCGCAGGAACCGCACACGCCTTCACGACACGAGCGGCGGAAGGTCAGCGTGGCGTCGACCTTGCTCTTGATCCAGATCAGCGCGTCCAGGACCATCGGCCCGCAATCGCTCGTATCGACATAGTAGGTGTCGATCCGCGGATTGGCGCCGTCGTCAGGATTCCAGCGATAGACGCGGAACTCGCGCAGCGGGCCGGAGGTCTCCGGCTTGGGCCACGACTTTCCTTCGTTGATCTTCGAATTCTTCGGAAGCGTGATTTCGACCATCGTCAGTAGACCCGCGCCTTCGGCTCGATATAGGTGACGTCGTTCGTCAGTGTGTAGGTGTGCACCGGCCGATAATCGATCGTCACCGCTCCGGTCGCGGGATCGATCCAGGACAGCGTGTGCTTCATCCAGTTCTGGTCGTCGCGCTCGGGGAAGTCCTCGCGCGCATGCGCACCCCGGCTCTCGGTGCGATTGCGCGCCGAATCCATCGTCACGACGGCCTGGACGATCAGGTTCTCGAATTCGAGCGTCTCGATCAGATCCGAGTTCCACACCAGCGACCGATCCGAGACGCGCAGATCGGGCGTGCCGCTGAACACTTCGTGGATCAGCTTGTGGCCTTCCTCGAGCACTTCGCCGGTCCGGAACACGGCGCAGTTGTTCTGCATCACCTTCTGCATCCGCAGCCGCAATTCGGCGGTCGGCGTGCTCCCGTTCGCATGGCGGGCGCGATCGAGACGCGACAGCGCCATCTCCGCGGAATTCGCCGGCAGATCCGGCTGCTTGTCGCCCGCCGTGATCGCGTCGGCGCAGCGCAGCGCCGCCGCGCGGCCGAACACGACGAGATCGATCAGCGAATTGGATCCGAGCCGGTTCGCCCCGTGCACCGACACGCAGGCGGCCTCGCCGATCGCCATCAGCCCCGGCACGACCTCGTCCGGATTGCCGTTCTTCTTCGTCAGGACCTCGCCGTGGAAATTCGTGGCGATGCCGCCCATGTTGTAATGCACGGTCGGCAGCACCGGGATCGGCTCGCGGGTGACATCGACGCCGGCGAAGATCTTCGCGCTCTCCGAGATCCCCGGCAGCCGCTCGGCCAGCACCTGCGGGTCGAGATGATCAAGATGCAGATGGATGTGGTCGCGGTTCTTGCCGACGCCGCGCCCTTCGCGGATCTCGATCGTCATCGCCCGCGAGACGACGTCGCGCGACGCGAGATCCTTCGCCGAGGGCGCATAGCGCTCCATGAACCGCTCGCCTTCCGAATTGACGAGATAGCCACCCTCGCCGCGCGAGCCTTCGGTGATCAGGCAACCGGAACCGTAGATTCCGGTCGGATGAAACTGCACGAACTCCATGTCCTGCAGCGGCAGACCGGCGCGCAGCACCATGCCGCCACCGTCGCCGGTGCAGGTATGGGCCGAGGTACAGGAGAAGTAAGCGCGGCCATAGCCGCCGGTGGCCAGCATCGTGATCTGGCCGCGGAAGCGGTGGATCGAGCCGTCATCCATCTTCAGGGCGACGACGCCGCGGCAGCGGCCCTCGTCATCCATGATGAGGTCGATTGCGAAATACTCGGTGAAGAACTCCGCCGAATGGCGGAGCGCCTGGCCGTACAGCGTGTGCAGAATGGCGTGGCCGGTCCGGTCGGCAGCGGCGCAGGTGCGCTGCGCCGTGCCTTTGCCGTAATGAGTAGTCATGCCGCCGAACGGGCGCTGATAGATCTTGCCTTCCTCCGTGCGGGAGAAAGGCACGCCCCAATGCTCGAGCTCGTACACGGCGGCCGGAGCGTTGCGGCAGAGATATTCGATCGCGTCCTGATCACCCAGCCAATCCGACCCTTTGACGGTGTCGTACATGTGCCAGCGCCAATCGTCCTCGCCCATATTGCCCAGAGCCGCCGAGATGCCCCCCTGCGCCGCAACCGTGTGCGAGCGCGTCGGGAACACCTTGGTGATGCAAGCCGTTTTCAGGCCCGCCTCGCTGCAGCCCACCACGGCGCGAAGGCCGGCGCCGCCGGCCCCGACCACGATCACGTCGAAGGTGTGATCCTCGATCGGGTACGCGCGGCCATTCACGGCCGGGGCGCCATTTGCCGAACCGTTTGCGGCCATGGTCAGACTCCGAAACTGATCTTGAGCACGGCGAAGATGGCCGCCAGGCACACCGCAACCGTAAAGAACGTATTGAGCATCAGCAGGACCAGCTTGCTGGTCTCGCCATGAACGTAGTCCTCGATGATCACCTGCATGCCGAGGCGCATGTGCCAGCACCCGGCGAGGACGAACAAGACCATCAGAATTGCCACCGGGGGCGAACCGAGGATCTGCACCACCGCCGCATGGTTGCGGCCCAGCAGCGAAACCAGGATCGCCACGAAGGCGACGGTGAGCGGAACGAGCGCGACCGCAGTCACGCGCTGTTGCCAGAAATGCTCGGTGCCGGACTTGGCGGACCCGAGGCCGCGAACGCGGCCGAGGGGAGTGCGCATGCTCATGACGTCCCTCCTCAGCGTCCGCCGCCCAGGCCGAAATAGCCGACCATCCAGACCAGGAGCGTCAGGCCGACGGAACCGATCAGCGTGGCGCGGGTCAGCCATTCCCGGTCGCTGGGGCCGAACCCGTAGCCCAGATCCCAGATGAAATGCCGGATCCCGCCGAGCATGTGATGCAGCAGCGCCCAGGTGTAGCCGAACAGGATCAGCCGGCCGAGGAAGCTGCTCAGGAACCATTGTGCAGTGCCGAAGGCGGTGGGGCCCGAGGCCGCCGCGATCAGCCACCAGGCGAGCAGCAGCGTGCCCAGATAGAGCGCGCCTCCGGTGATGCGATGGATGATCGACATCGCCATCGTCAGCGTCATGCGGTAGATTTGCAGGTGCGGCGACAACGGACGCGCCACGGGCGCCTTAGTTCCGGCCATCGAAATCTCTCGGTTTTGCGACGCACCCTTCCATAATGAGTGCGACGGGTGAGCGCAATGCTAGCTAGAAGAAGTAAAGGTTCTGCGCCCTGCGTTCGGCGCAAATCCGATCCGCGTCAGCGTGGGATCAGGACCCAATAGTCGAGATCGAGGATCGCCGCAGGATCCGCCGCTGGCCCCGACGCGGCCGGGAAGTCGGCACATGGCCGGTCCTTGGTCGCGATGGTGCGCACCCGCAGCGCCCCGACATCGTCACGCAGCAGCGGCTGCCGATCCAGGACCTCCGACCACGCGAAGACGGTATCTCCGGCAAAAAGCGGTGCCACGTGGCGTCCACCATTGATCGCCGCCACGTGGAACGCATTGGCCAGGCCGTTGAACGACAGCACCCGGGCCAGCGACATCACGTGCCCGCCATAGATCAGACGCCGGCCGAACCGCCCGTTCCGCTCAGCGAACAGATTAAAATGGACCCGCGCCGTGTTCTGATAAAGCCGGGTCGCGAGCTGATGTTCGGCCTCCTCCACGGTGACGCCGTCAATATGGTCGATGCGCTCGCCGATCTCGTAATCGGCCCAGCGATAAGGCGCCCCGGCCAGCGCATCCTCATAGCCGGCCACGATCAGCGGGGGGCAGGCACGCCCCAGCGCATCGACAGGAACCGCGGGCGGCAACTCCGGGACATGCTCCTGCGTGGCGCGGGCCTGTTCCTGCCGTTTGCGCACCATTACCCAGCGCACATAGGTGAGAACAGGTGTTCCGTCGCCGCGATAACCGGTGGAACGGACATAGACGGTCCCCGTCTTGCCGCTCGAATTCTCCTTCAGGCCAATCACTTCCGACACGGCCGAAAGCGTCTCTCCCGGGAAGACCGGCGCCAGGAACCGGCAATCCGCGTAGCCGAGATTGGCGACGGCGTTCAGCGACACGTCGGGCACGGTTTTGCCGAACACGACATGGAACACGAGCAAATCGTCGATCGGCGCCTGCGGATATCCGATCGCCCGGGCGAAGTCGTTTGACGATTGCAGCGCGAAGCGCGAACCGTAAAGCGCTGTATAAAGGGCCACATCCCCTTCAGTGACCGTTCGCGGGCTGGGGTGACGGATCACCTCGCCAAGCCGGAAATCTTCGAAATAGCGACCGGAACCGGCTTTGCTCATGGGCGCGGAAGGCTCCCTGATGATCGTTCTTCGACGAGGCGGCGCGCCCCGGCTGCCGACGACCTGCTGCCCCGGTCTGATCGTCCTTCGAACAGGGCTCCCGCGCAACCATCGTCCGCTTGGTCCGCTGCTTGCCAAGTTTCACCGCCCGCTTTAGCAATCCACACCTTCGGATGGACCATCCCCGATTGGGTTCATCCACCGGAACGGATCTCGCATCCGCACGACGAACCACGATCGATGAGGAAACCGACGATGGCGACGATGAAGCTGCTCCTTCTGCCCGGCGACGGGATCGGCCCGGAAGTGATGGGCGAGGTGAAGCGGCTCATCCGCTGGTTCAATGATCGCGGCGCCCGCTTCGAAACCGAGGAAGCGCTGGTCGGCGGCAGCGCCTATGACGCCGAGGGCGTTGCGATCAGCGACGCCACCATGGCGAAGGCGCAGGAAGCGGACGCCGTCATTTTCGGCGCCGTCGGCGGCCCGAAATGGGACGGCGTCCCTTACGAGGCGCGGCCGGAAGCTGGGCTCCTTCGCCTGCGCAAGGAGCTGGCGCTTTATGCCAACCTGCGCCCGGCCGTGACCTATCCGGCGCTTGCGGACGCCTCGAGCCTGAAGCGCGAGCTCGTCGAGGGGCTCGATATCATGATCCTGCGCGAGCTCACCGGCGGCGTCTATTTCGGCGAGCCGAAGACGATCACCGATCTTGGCAATGGTCAGAAACGGGCCGTCGATACCCAGGTTTACGATACCTACGAGATTGAACGCATCGGCCGCGTCGCCTTCGAGCTTGCCCGCAAGCGGCGCAACAAGGTGACGTCGATGGAAAAGCGCAACGTGATGAAGTCGGGCGTGCTTTGGAACGAGGTCATCACGCAGCTGCATCAGCGCGAGTTCACGGACGTCGCCCTCGAGCACATGCTCGCCGATGCCGGCGGCATGCAACTCGTGCGCAATCCCAAGCAGTTCGACGTGATTGTCACCGACAACCTGTTCGGCGACATGCTCTCCGACGTCGCCGCGATGCTCACCGGCTCCCTCGGCATGCTGGCTTCCGCCTCGCTCGGCGAAACCGATCCCAAGACCCGCAAACGCAAGGCAATGTACGAGCCCGTTCACGGCTCGGCACCGGACATTGCCGGGAAGGGCATCGCCAATCCGATCGCGATGATTGCGTCTTTCGGGATGGCGTTGCGCTATTCCTTCGATATGGGACGCGAGGCCGACCTCATCGACCAGGCGATCGCAGCCGCCCTCGCTTCGGGTCTGCGTACTGCCGACATCCAATCCGAAGGCACGACCGTGGTCGGCACCGCCGGGATGGGCGACGCGATCCTGAAAGAACTCGACCGTTTGGCAGGCTGAAGACGGCGACGGGCCCGTACGGGCCCGTCATTCCTGTCTCGACCGGGGGCGCGGGAACCGCTACCAGCCCCGCGTGTAGCCCGGGAGATACCAGGTCTCTGGCAACGGGGACCGCCGCTCGTTCGCCGGATCGAACGCCACATGCGGATTGTACCGCGGCGGAACGGCATAGTCCGTATAGGAGCGGCTCATGGGCAGCACTTCGGTGCCGGGATCAAGATAGGAGCGCGGCGTAACCGTGATGTGCGTGCGCTTGCGAGGCTGCGCTTCCGCAGTTCCGACGGCGACCACGAGGGTGACGGCGGTGAAAGCGGCGGCGCTGGCGATGACCGTGGAACGCATCGGATCCTCGATGAGATTCGGAGTGGATTCACCTTACCCGCGTCAGGCTCTCCCGAACAAGAGAAAGCCGATCGGGCAACGCAGCATCCAGGTTATTGGTTTCAACAACGCCAACACGGCGCCAACACGATCGTGTCAGCGCCGAGGAACGGGAATTTCCGATGCGTCCTGATGCCCCCGTCCCCTCCGCCTTCGCCCCCGGTCCACGCATCGACACCGCCCCTCCCCGCCCGCTGCACTATCCCGGCAAGGATCCCGCCCTGGCCGTGCTCAGCGAGCGGCCGCTGGTGGCGGAAGTGCCGCCGCATGGCCTGGACGCACCGACGACGCCGACAGCGGGGTTCTTCGTGCGCAACAATGGGCTCGTGCCCGAGCCGACGCCGGATCCCGATGCCTGGGAGATCGTCATCGACGGCGAGGTTGATCGGCCCGTGACCATCACGCTCGGCGCGCTCAAGGATGCCTTCCCGGTGGTGACGCGCGAGATGGTGCTGGAATGCGGCGGAAACGGCCGCTCGGCCTTTTTTCCACCGACCAAAGGCGTTCCATGGACCAATGGCGGTGTGAGCTGCGCCGCCTGGACCGGCGTCCGCCTGCGCGACGTGCTCGAGCTCGCCGGCATCCGCCCCACCGCCAGGTTCACCGCGCATTACGGTGCCGATGAAGGCCTGAGCAGCGATCCGGCGCTGCAGCCTCTCTCGCGCGGCGTCCCGATCGAAAAGGCGCTGGACGAGTCCAATCTACTCGCCTGGGCCATGAACGGTGAGCCGTTGCCGTTGCTGCACGGGTTCCCGCTGCGCCTTGTAATCGGCGGCTGGCCGGGCTCCGTTTCCACCAAATGGCTGAAGCGCATCTGGATACGCGACCGCGTCCACGACGGGCGCGGGATGGGCGGCACATCCTATCGGATCCCGACCCGGCCGCTGGCCCCCGGCAGCCGGTCGGACGGCTCCGACTTCGTCGACCTGGAATCGATGCCGGTCCGTTCCGTCATCACGGCACCGGTCACGGGCGCCCGCTTGGCCGCCGGCACCCGCGCGATCCCCCTGCGTGGCGTCGCCTGGGCTGGCGATCACACCGTCGCCCGGGTCGACCTGTCGTCCGACAATGGCGCCACTTGGCACCAGGCCGTCCTCGCGCCGCCGCGCAACCGCTACGACTGGCAGCGCTGGCATCTGGATCTCCCGGTGATGGCGGACGGCTATTATGAGATCTGTGCCCGCGCCACGGATTCGCAGGGCATCATGCAGCCCCATGCTGCCGCCAACTGGAATCCGCAGGGCTACGGCGCCAACCCGATGCATCGAATCGCAGTCACGGTCGGCTGAACGCGACCGAATCAGCGTGCCGCCAAGCGCCCGCGCAGCTTGGGGTCCCGGCCGGTCTCGATCCAGTCGGCCCGCTTCGGCGTCGCGTACAGTATCGGGCTGCGCTGGCCGCAGAACGTGCGGCGCAGCTCCGCCCGGGCGAACAGCCCGGCCAGTTTCGGATCGTGGCCGGCGGAGAGCAGGCTGAGTCGGTCGAGCGCGCAGGCGACTGCGCCGCGGTCCACCAGCTCGGGGCCGCGGCTGCAGGCCCACCCGACGATCAGCAACATCGGCTCGTCCACCGCATGCCTGATGCCAAGACACTGCTGCAGGCCCGGGCCGGCGCCCGCCGTGAAAGCCCGCGCCCGCAAGATTCCGAACTTGCTGTCGAGGGTTTCGGAGGCCCCGTCGAAGCGCACGTCGGTCCCGATCAGGCGCTCCCGCAGTTCCGAAGCGAGATCGCCGAAGCCGTCGATCTCGCCGGCGGGCCGGTAGATCTCGATCATGAGCCGCGGCAGTTTTGCTTCGTCCGGCTGCCAGGTCAGGATGTCCTTGCGCCCGTTGGTCCGAACATGACGACGGATGGCATATTGAACGCCGTCGCTCCCGGGCATCGGCAGGGCAAAGGCCGGATGCGGCCGCTCGACTTCGACCCAGAGCGATACCGGCGCTTTTGCTGGAACAACCTCCGCGGCCACCTCCGCCGGGGCGGACATCAGCTCCGCCGCCGCCAACGCCAGCAGCGCCGTACCGCTCAAGGCCGCGAGCGCACGAATGAACCATACGCGGACAATGTCCGCCCGTGTACGCAAGACCGGATGCACGACTGCCCCCCTGCAGGCCGCCATGTTTTTCGGGCGTTATCGCGGACCAGGGGTTTGCGCCGCCTTGCCAGGCCCCGGCCGGACCCGAGGAATTTGTCCCGCACGGTCAACGACGGGTTACCCGAACACGGCAATGTCACCCGTCCGCGCCCATCCGGCGCAGGTAGCAATTGACTTTTTCCGGCTTGCCGTCTTTTTAGGCCAAGGCGTTATCGCCGGGGATCTACAGCAATGGCTCACGTGACGTCGAAAAAACCGACCACGGCCACGTCGACCGCCAAACGCGGCACGACGCGCTGACACTTGTCCTCGCTTCCGGGCCCTCCCCCGGCGGGGGATGGGACCAAGACCCGCCACCAGGTGGGGTGAACCCCGGGGGAGACGAACCAGTTCAAGGCAGGAACAGATCATGGGGTACAAGGTCGCCGTCGTCGGCGCCACCGGCAATGTGGGCCGTGAAATGCTCGACATCCTCGCCGAGCGGGCCTTTCCCGCCGATGAAGTGGTGGCGATCGCCTCGCGCCGCAGTCTCGGCCAGGACGTGTCCTTCGGCGACCGCACGCTGAAGGTGAAGGCACTCGAGCATTACGACTTCGCCGACATCGACATTTGCCTGATGTCGGCCGGCGGCAGCGTCTCGAAGGAATGGTCGCCGAAGATCGCCGCGCAGGGCGCGGTGGTGATCGACAACTCGTCCGCCTGGCGCTACGACGCCGACGTGCCGCTGGTGGTGCCGGAGGTCAATGCGGACGCGCTCGCCGGCTTCCGCAAGAAGGGTATCATCGCCAATCCCAATTGCTCGACCGCGCAGCTCGTCGTCGCGCTGAAGCCGCTGCACGACAAGGCCGGCATCAAGCGTGTCGTGGTTTCCACCTATCAGTCCGTTTCCGGCGCCGGAAAAGAGGCGATGGACGAACTGTTCTCGCAGACGAAGGCGGTGTTCACCGTCGGCGAGATCGAGAACAAGAAGTTTCCGAAGCGCATCGCTTTCAATCTCATTCCGCAGATCGACGTCTTCATGGAAGACGGCTTCACCAAGGAAGAGTGGAAGATGATGGCGGAGACCAAGAAGATCCTGGATCCCAAGATCAAGCTCACCGCCACCTGCGTCCGCGTCCCCGTCTTCATCGGCCATTCAGAGGCCGTGAATATCGAGTTCGAGTCGCCGCTCACCGCCGACGAGGCCCGCGACATTCTCCGCAATGCGCCCGGCTGCCTCGTCATCGACAAGCACGAGCCCGGCGGTTACGCGACGCCGTACGAGGCGGCGGGGGAAGATGCGACCTACATCAGCCGCATCCGCGAAGACACGACGGTGGAGAACGGCCTCGTGCTGTGGTGCGTGTCGGACAATCTGCGCAAGGGCGCGGCCCTCAATGCCGTGCAGATCGCCGAGGGTCTCATCAACCGCAAGCTGATCGCGGCAAAGAAGCAGGCGGCCTGACCGCTCGATCGACATCCCGTCAGAAGCAAGCCCCGGTCATGCGGCCGGGGCTTTTCTTTCGGCCGTCAGAATCGCGGCATCGCGAGCGCCTGGGCGTGCTCCTCCGCCGCCACCGGCCCGAACGCCTGAGTCGCTTCGTTCCACACCCACAACCGTCCGGTGGCGACGCCGAAATAGGCCGCGTGCAGTTGCAGCTTGCCGCGCTCGTGCAGGATCCGCACGCAGGGAAAGGTCTTGAGATTTTCCAGCGCCTGGACGGCCGACGCCTTCTCGAGCCGCGTGACATACTCGGCCATCGGCAGATCGCCGCGCGGCCCCAGAGATTCGGCCGCCGGCTCCAGAAGCTTCATCCACCGTCCAATGAAATCGCCCGGCGACAGCGGCTCGCTGTCCTCGACGAAGGCACGCACGCCGCCGCATTGCGCATGCGCCAGCACGACGATGTGCTTCACCTTCAGCGCCTGCACACCGAATTCCAGTGCCGCCGAGACGCCGTGCTGGGCGCTGTCGGGGGCGTAGGGCGGCACGAGATTGGCGACATTGCGGACGACGAACAATTCGCCCGGCCGCGCATCGAAGATGACCTCCGGCGACACCCGCGAGTCGCAACAGCCGATCACCATGATCTCCGGCGACTGCCCCTGCTCCGAGAGCGTTCGGAACCGGTTCTGCTCGATGGGCAAGCGTTCGCCGAGAAACGTGCGATAGCCTTCGATCAAGCGATCCGGCAGCATGCGGCACTCCATTCGCGTCGTCGACGCTGTTCAGCCGAGTTGCGCCAGGTCGACATTGGCGCCGCACAGCAGTACGCCGATGCGTTCCGAAGAGCTAGGCACATAGCGCCCGGAAGTGAGCGCAGCGAGCGCCGCCGCCCCGCCGGGTTCCACGGCGACGCGCAGCCGGTCCCACAGCATTCTCTGCGCCGCGGCAATTGCGGCATCGGCGACCAGCACGACATCGGCGACACTGCGCTGCGCGACCGCGAAAGGCAGATTCCCGACCCGGCGCGCCCCGAGCGAATCCGCGGCGATGCTCTCGACCGGAACATCCACCGGCTCGCCAGCCGCGCGCGCCGCATGCAGGCAACGGGAACCTTCCGGCTCGACCCCGATCACCTTGACGCGGCCGCCATACCACGCCGCGATCCCTGCAATCAGCCCGCCGCCGCCGACCGCGACCAGCACCGTATCGAGATCCGGCGCGCTGCGCTGCCATTCGAGCGCGACAGTGCCCTGCCCGGCGACCGTCTCGAACGTGTCGTAAGGATGAACCTCGTAGGCCCCCGTCTCGGCGACGAACTGGGCGCAGCGCGCCGCCGCGTCGGCATAGCGCGCGCCGCCGACGCATACCTCGGCACCGTAGGCTTCGATGCGGGCGATCTTCACCGGTGCGGACACTTCCGGAACGAAAATCGTCGCCCGATGGCCCAGCGCGCGGGCGGCGTAGGCGACTGCGGCGCCGTGATTGCCGCCCGAGGCCGCCGCGACGCCCGCCGCCGGGATCGTCGCGGCAAGGAGGGAGTTGAACGCGCCCCGGCTCTTGAACGAGCCCGCATGCTGCAGGAATTCCAGCTTGAACGTGAGCGGATCGCTGAGGTCCAGGCCGAAATCGGCGCCTGCAACCTCCACTATCGGCGTCCGCCGCAAATAGCCCGCGGTGCGAAGCGCGGCAGCCTGGATGTCGTCGGGTGCGGGAATGTGCATCGGCATTCAACCAGCAGATCCCGCCTGCCGATGCAAGATGCTGTCAGACCCAGATCGCCATGCGCAGCCCACGCCCGTCCCGCTCGATCGCGGGCGGATAGGCCCGCGCCACGCCGTCGTGGATCCGGCGCGCGACCAAGGCGCAGGCCGCAGCGTCGATGAGATCGTCCGCGCCCGCCCCGTCCGGAACAGACAAACCATCGACGGGAACCGCCCCCTGCGCCAGCAGCCGCCGGCGCAACGCCAGGCCCGGCGGATACGGCCGGCTTTTCACCTTCTTCGGCTCGGGGACCTCCCGCTCGCCGTTCAGAAACCAGAACGCCAATTCCGGATGCGTCTCGTGGATGCGCCCGGCGGCGTCCGGGCAATCGCGAAGAAAGTCGTCTACTTCGCGGATCTTCGGCGCGATGTTGAACAGCTGCTTCGAGACCTTCCTCGGCGGGTCGGACGTTTGCAACGCTAGGGCGCAAGCAGCGCGGTAATCGCGTTCCGCAATCGCGGCCCGCGAGGGCACCGAAAACACCGAGGATTGCCGCGCGCCGAGCAACGGTCGGACGGCGTTTTCCGCCGCGCGGCCACCCGGCCCCACGCGTTCAGGCAGGCCGATCGGAATGTCGACCGCGATCACCGCCGGCGCTTCGGGCGCCGTTACGACATCGGCGAAACGGCTGACGACGCGCACGCGGATCTCGCCCCCGCGCGGCCGCACCAGCGCCGCCACCCAGCCCGCGCGGCAGCCGTCGACACCAGCGAGCCAGACGTCGTCGTCGGCCATCGACGTCTGGACTCAGATCACGTTGAGCTCGCGCAACGGCCGCCCCGCCGCCAGCCGCTCGTAATTCAAGATCGACAGGTCGAGCGAGACGAACCGGCCATGCACGATCAATTCGGCCACGGCACGCCCGGCGGCCGGCGCATGTTGCACCCCGTGGCCGGAGAAGCCGTTGATGAACAGCAGGTTGCCGATCTCCGGATGCGGCCCGATGATGGCGTTGTGATCGACGGTGTTGAAGTCGTAGTGCCCCGCCCAGGCCCGCTGCAGCTTCAACGCTTCCATGGCGGGGATCCGGGCTGCCAAGGCCGGCCACAGCACGTCCTCGAACAACCCGTAGGCAATCTCGAAATCGTCGTCGGCACGCACGTCCTCTGTCTCGGCCGGCGGCATCCCGCACAGGAATACCGAGCCCTCCGGCCGGATCCAGAAGCCGCTGGGATCGACGATGAGCGGCATGCCCGGCAGCGCCGTACGACAGGCCACAACGAACACGCAGCGCTTGCGCGGCTCCACCGGCAACGGCACCCCCGCGAGCGCCGCGACTGTCCCGGCCTGCGGGCCGGCCGCATTGACCAGCACGCCGCAACCGAGCCTCCGGCCGTCCGCAAGCGTGACGCCTGTGATGCGCGCGCCGTCGCGGTCGATGCCGACGGCCTCCGCGTGCATGAACGTAGCGCCCCGCGCCTGCGCCGCCCGGCGCAGCAGCTGCAGCAGCATGTGCGCGTCGAACCAGCCTTC
>Ga0182741_1003324_pt1 | contig 17278 bp, 8 predicted proteins | sample eDN5th37CBELigOP_FD_128874 | JGI IMG/M metagenome (GOLD analysis project Ga0182741, IMG submission 128874) | Enriched Organic Plus compost microbial communities from Emeryville, California, USA - eDNA 5th pass 37_C BE-Lig OP (version 2) (version 2) ...
CCGGCACGAAGATGCCCAGGACGCCCGTCCCCAGGCTGGCATAGGCCAACAGCCACCACGCCCAGCGGAAGCGGCGCGAGGAAGGCGGCGGGGGCGTGTCGTCGGTCACCGGCACCTTTTACCCCAACGGGGCGCGCCACGTCAGCCATCGAATGACGGAATATCGTGTCATCGGCCCTGCGGACGCTTCAGGGTGACGTGGATTCGCCGGATACCGGGCACCTCTGCGCTACTTCGCTGGGCACTGGCACACGACGCAGGTTCCCCGCTGGCGTGGCCACCAACCGTGCCACCTTCACGCTACAGCCGTCCCGGCGCCAGTCCGAGGTGACCTCATAGTTCTCGCCGGCAACGGGAACGAAGCTGCCCGCCGCGAAGCAACCGGCCGACCGCCGCGTTCCCGGCGCGCCAGTCCCGGGGATACCGGGCGTATAGGACTCGCTGTAAAACGAGAATGCCGCGGTGATCCGCTCCTCCGCGCGTGCGGCCACTTCCACGTAGTGCTTCGGCATCTCCGCCGCCTTGGGCATGCCCACATCACGCTTGCGCTGTCCGCCCATCTGTGGCCCGGCCGGATAGCCACTGCCGGGCACGGTGACACTGACGCAATTGCTGTTGGGGTAGAGCTTGACGTTGCGCGAGCCCATCAGCCGGAGATACGCCCGCGGGCCGTCGGCGGGTTCGGCGTAGCGCGAGAGCTCACCTTGAATGAAGCCACCGAGCGTGGAGCAGCCGACGAGCGACACCAGCATGAATGCACCGACCGGAATCCATCTGGTCCGCCCCGTCGCGTGCTTCGGCGTCATCGACGGCTTCTCCACCACACCCACCCGAATCCCCCCAGGACGATCAAGCCCAGCACCGACCACTGCACGCCGTCGGATGCCCACCAGGACACCGGAGGTCCAAATGCGAACCGCCCCCCGAAATCGTCCAGCGCGGGCCATATCGCCCACCAGAAGGCCGCCAGAACGAAGGGCCATGCGTTGCCCAGTCGCACGGGTTCATACCAGCGCCCTGCATACGCGCTGCCCACGAACAGAAGTGCAGGAAACGACAGGCGAAAGACAACCGCGACCACCGTCTGTGGGGCCAACCCCATGACGGCCGACACCTTCCAGATGCAGTACAGCAGTACCGACACCAACCCCACGCTCAGGCCCAGCAACACATCACCATTTCTTCCATTCGACACAGGCAATCCCCAGGGCGACACCGAAGTAAATCCGGTGCTAATGGCCTATGCATAACAGACACGCTCACCCGCACGGTTTGCGGGATTTGCCGGAGCGTGTGAAAAAGAAGGGGGAAGCGGGTTGTGCGCCGAGGCGTAATCCTTCATCGGTTCGCGCCAGTACGTCAGCTCAATCGGGGTCTATTCCGATGGAAGAACCCGGGGCAACGTGCTAGGCGCATGACATTTTTTGTGCCGCATCTCGTGGTGGTCATTCATTGATTGACCACCGCAAGATGCGAAGGCTTCTTCGCACCAAAAACACTCGCCCGCGTGGTTCGCGGGACTTGCTGGAGTGCGAAAAAAAAGGGGGGGGCGAATTGCGGCGGGGCACGGTCTGCCCCGCTTGCTTATGACAATCCCAGGATGGGCTTGTAGGTGTCGTTGATGGCGTTGAAGTCTTCCTGGGTCAGATTCAAGTCGTCGTTGAACACCAGATACACGCCATCCAGCACCGGCTGGACACGAGGAATCTTTCCGCTCAATCGGCGCATGACTTCGTCCGGCCCGTAGCCCAGTGCGCGTTGGCAGAGTTTCTCCCCCAGGAACTGCGCCGGGTACAAGGTGAAGATATTGCCGCGGCCATCAACGTCGATGCCCTGTGCCACCAGTCGGTCATAGGGCGAGTTATCCCTGTCTTCCCCATCCTGATAATTCATCGAGTGGTAGTACGGTGAAATACGCGCCCGATAGGCACCAAATGCCTCGATGACCAAAGGGAGGTTCTCATGCACCAGAAGGGAGTAGTCAATCTTCTTGTTCGTATGCCTGAACCCGTAGGTTATGCGCTCATCGAAGGAAGCCTTGTCTTCGTAAACGTAGCGCTCTCCGCGATAGCGATAGTCGCCAAAGCAAAGTAGTCCTTTGGTGGACATTTTGATCTGATAGCCGGCGCTGAGAGCATCACCACAGGAGGGTGCGGGAGGCAGTACGCCCCCCTCAAACCCGAGCGGCGGCGGCACCTTCACCATCCGCTCCATCACCTGTGCATGGCGTTGCTCGATGGTTAGCGCGCGATTGGGATAGGCAAACAACATTACCGTTACGTCGGGTTCACTCACTAATTCCGCCCCTCTACGACAGCTATTTCCTTACACCTGCTTCGCTCGAGTTGATTTGATTTTTCGCATTCATGATCCGTAGACGGCGGAGCGCAGGCGAGCTTGCAATGAAGGATCACCCTGCTCTGTAAAGACTTCCGCAGGAACTTCTATTTCCAGCATTCCATCAGGCATCGGCATGAGTCGCCATCCTGCCGTCGCCAAAACCTCGTCATCACGTTCTCGACCGACATACGTCCAGAACAGGCGGCTCAACCACATCTTGTAACCAACACCTTCAACGTACCCGTTGCGCAAAACACGCCGCCCCGGATTGCGTGATGTGTCAACAACATCCCCATCCAATGGAGGAGGCAACCCGTTCGATATCATTGGCAAATTTTCATACTCGCGCCCACCGCACTTGTACTCAATGGGATCATGAGCATTCTGCCAAAAATCAAATTCCCTGTTTGTCGCCCAGGCAAGTACGAATTCACCATTCTTCGCCGCCATCGAAATCCATTTATTCCACCTTTCAGATGGACCAAATTCATCTGAAATTATGAGAAACCTATGATTCTTGCCGAGGGCGACACCAAATCGAAATTCAAGCCCAGCGGAATGCATATCCGTCGGGAATCGCCCAGTTGCCTTGACTTGACGCTCAATATCAGCACGGCCCAGGACCGTCTCATGGGTGAGAAAAGATGGCGACCCCCCTTTTTCATCCTCTAAGACATCGAATATAAGTCTGATGGCATCTTCATCGCTAAATGAGTTGCCAGAAAAAATCAATTCAAGCTGTTCAAGACCCATCTTAGAACTCCCGAACCACAACTTTCACGCCCATTCTTCGACCATATTCAATTAGAGAACCTGCAGCGCCAGCCCCACCAGGCTGAACTCTTATATCCAGCACCACGATCGCCGTTTTCCCATTTATCTCTGCTCTAGAGCGCGCCGAATCATCAATATGCCCTCTCATCCTCCCCACCCAACCTTTCCCTTGCGTATCCACCGTCTTTAGACTGACCAGCGTATCGCCTTTCTGGAAATCCACCAGAGGGAATTTCCCATTGTCCAACTGACCCACGTTGAACCAGTCCTTGTACTCCGTCTTCGCAAGCTCGGCCTCAATTTTGTTGCCTCGAGCCGTAGGATTGAGGTTCCAGACGTTATCCAGGTCAAAGGAAGGCGGAACCAGATTTTCGGTGTTTTTATAGACCTTCCGCGAGATGGATTCCGCGAGCGTCTTGCCTCCCACCCTGGCAACACCCGTCCCATATTCCAGCCCCGGCATCGACACTGGCTCCACCTGGCCACTGCCCGGCGGTGGCGGTGAGGAACAGGTACCACTGCTGAAGAACGACAGCGCCAGGCAACCGACCAGATTGAACCCATACAAGACCGGGTCGTTCTCCAGTTCCGAGGTCCGCGCCAGGTCACCGCTGTTCCACTGGTCATAGCCCAGCACGTTGAGGAGATTCGTATCAGTGCGGCCGTCCAGGTGTGAGGCGATCTCCCGCGCGAAGCCGGTGTTGTTGGCGTAGTCGCGCGCTTCCTTCACCTTTGCCGTGCAGACGTCGCTTTCGCGGCTGCCGGCGCAGGCCAGCTTCATCGCGTCGTCGTTGGCCCGGGACCACGCCATCGCCTCGCTGACGGCGTTTTCCTTGCAGGCTTGCGGGTTGTCCGCACCGCCGCACGCGGCCAGGCGTTCCTTGAGCAGTTCCTGCTGTTGAGGGCAGATGCTGCACCTTCGGGAACGCCTTCCCGCTATCTACAGCGGCTCAATGCAAGCCGGAATGCGGCCCCAATTTCGGCAGGAGTGCTGGTAGCTGGCACGATCACATCATCTTCGCCGTGAGAAGCTGTTCCTTCCCACATCTCCTGCTTAACTTGCCTCATAGGCTCGAACTTGATGATGTCACCCACCCGTCTGATGCCACAGTTCATCATGCCCTTGAAAAGAGCGCGCTTTGTTTTGTAACCATATATACGCATCAGATTTTCAATCCAGGCGGAATACTCTTTTTCTAACCGCACAAGGTCAAAGAATTTCGCAACCTCATCCAACCCAATCTGCCGGCTGCGCGATAGCGCAGCCATCACAGAATTGCCTATTTCTGCATCCGAAGCATCTATAGACAGAAGATACTGAGGCGCATCAGGGTCAGTTTTCATCCGACCGCACCCAGAATTTGTCTCGATAAGAATGAAATCGCTGTTGCTAAATGCTGCAGCTGTTGGCGTGTGTCCTGTATCACTCACTTTCGACCTCCTTTCACGCGTGTCACGCGCACCGTCACACCGTTTTGTTTTCCATATTCAATTGCCCGCTGAATCTGCTTCCACTGGGCAGGTGTTGTACCTTCGGGAACAGCCACTCTTAGCTCTCGCACCTTGATGTCTTGAGGCCTTATGGTCACCCCCCTCAGGCTTGCTGGCTTGTCGAATAATGCAATCGCATCGACATTGCCTTTGAGCGAATGATATACCTGACTTGGATTCGCCAGCTTGGCTGGCGTCAGCGTATCGAGAGTCTTCGCACTGATAGCCGTATTCGTCCCAGGAACAAGAAAGTCAAAGACCTGGAACCCCGGAGGCAATCGCGAGCCCGCAGGCAACTGCATCGTTAAATAACTCTCCCACGGCATTCCCTGTCCTTGGACGCCTTTGCCCCAGGTGATTCCCGCATCAATGGCAGTGCTACCCGGAACCCACTTGCCGGCAATCCATTGCCCCACTCCAAAGCCGAGAAGTGCATCGACGGCTTGTCCGCCGACAAGCTGGCCAGCAGGCTTGAAGTTCCCACTCTCGGCCGCATCGGCTGCGGGTCGTGAAGACTCGCGAATCGCCTCTCCTGTTCCCTTGGGGTCTTTGACGAAACCCGTCAACCCCTCCCACCAATTGGCTATTGAATCCGCAGGATTGAACAGCGTGCCCAATGCATCCAATGTCCGCTCCGGCACACTGCTCAGAAGACCATTGAAGTAGTCCAGGGGCGAGCCGATGCGTGGTGGATTGGCTGTCTGCGGATTCGAGCCGAAGATGGTGCTGTCTTGCCGTTGATACCCTGCGGAGGTTCCAAACAACGGAACCGGGTTTCCCCATTGGTCCGTATCAATGGTGTAGTGGCCTGCGCTGTAGGCATAGTTCTTGAGGAAGCTTGCGGCCACGTTGTCCCAGCCACCCATTTCCGCGGCCGTTGCGTCCACCATCCGCAACAGCTGTGCTTCAAGGACGTTCTTGGCGTGCTCGGGCGACAAACCGTTTGCCTTCGCATACTGCTCGGCCAGTTCTTCCTCAATCAGCTTCTTTTCCGTGGCGTGCAACTGCCGATTGAACTGCTCGCCATACAACGCCGTCGCGGCGCCGACCTGACCGCCCACGGCGGCGCCAACGGCCAGGCTCGCCAACTCCATCAGGGTTTTTCCTATGGAAGAATCCGGGTCAACGTGATAGGCGCGCAGTGCTTTCTGCACAGCGGACGTCACCAGTTGATTGGCCGCCGCGCCCTTCAGCCCATCCAGCGCATCGCTACCACCCAGGGCGGCGACGGCCGCGCCTACCGCACCATGAAGGATGGCTTTTTCCTTGCTGCCTTCCTTCCATCCCATCCGACCGGCCAGGTCACCTGCCGCGGTAAATCCCACCTCTCCGGCCACCTGCCCCATCTCCAGCCGCTCGCGCACCTTCTGCTCGTCGAACAGGGTCTTCAGGCCGTCCTGTTGCAGTTCGCTCACGCCACGGGCGATGCCCGTGCCGCTGCCGTCGGCCACGATGAGCGTGCCCTCGGCGATGCCGGCGCGGGTGGTGCTGCTGATGCTGTCCTGCTGCGAGACCGGCAGGCCCGGGCTCAATCCACCTGACCACGGGTTCTTGCCGCCGCCCGGCGACGGGCCACCTCCGCTGGTGCCACCGCTGACGCTGAAGCTCTCGGCCTTGTATTCGGCGTGGTTGTGCAGGTCGGTGTAACCCAGGCTGCCAGTCTTCAGGACGTTGCGGTCCGCCGTGGCGGTGCTGGCGATGGCGCCGCCATCCAGCTGGGTATGGCCCTTGACGTCCAGTTGGAACCCGCCCGCGCCGGCCTGGATGCCGCTCTGCTCGCGCACGCTGGTGTAGTTGCTGTTGATTTTGCTCTGCGCGTAGTTGCCGCTGAACGAACCGCCGCCTGTGCCGAACGCTGCATCGAAGCCCGCACTCTGGTCCTTGCGCTGGTAGTGCTCGCTGTCCTGCTGGCTGCGGATGGTCAGGCCGCCGCCCACCCGGCCCACCACGCGCTCGCCGATGATCTGCGCGCCTTCCAGGGTGGTGTTGCCACCACTGACGAAGCTCACGCCCTGCTTGCCCCGGATGACGGTTTCCTTGTGGTGGACGGACGCACCGTTGCCGCGCCCGCGCGCGGCGCTGGCGCTCAGGTACACGCCGAACCCGGCTTCCGAGCCGATCGTGAAACCGACCTCGCCGCTGGAGGACTTGCTGCGCTCGCGCTGCTCGCTGGTTTCCTTCGCGCTTTGCAGCAGGATGTCGCGCTTGGCGGCCAGGCCCACGTTCTCGCCTTCGACCCGGCTGCCGGTGATGGTCAGGTCGCCTTCGCGCGCCACGATGGCGACATCGCCGTTGCTGCGAACGGTGCTGCCGTGGGCGCTGGTTTCGTGCAGGGTGTATTCGCTCCTGCTGGAACTCGCGCCAAAGCCGATGCGCAGGCTCAGGCCGCCGTCGCCCTGTTTCTCGCCGGTCCTGGCCGTGTTCGCCAGATCGTTGAACTGGCCCTTGGCGTTGCCCAACTGGCTGATGCCACTGCCTTGCGCGCCTCCCGCCGCCTTCGAGAACAGCGCCTGCCCGGCCTTGGCCGCATGCAGGCCCTTCAGGCGGTCGTCCTCTACCTCCCCCGCGCGCTTGGCGCTGTCGTACACGGTCGTGGCCACATCGGCGACGCCGCCCTTCAGGCTGACGTTGAGGCCGCTCTGTTTGGTATACCGGGTCTGGCGGACATCCAGCGTGTTCTCGGCATGCTGGAGGGTGACGTTCTCGCCGCTGATCAGGATGCCGGCGTCGGCCAGCACGTCCGATCCGGTGAGGGTGACGTCCTTGCCGGCGACGATGTCCACCCGGCCCTGGCTGGAACCCAGCAGGGTGCCGGTGTGGGCGGTTTCCTTCACGTCCAGCGTGTTGCCGGTCTTGCGCGTGCCGAGGGTGAAACCCAGCCCGCCACCGCCGAACAGACCGGATTTCTTCTTGTCGCTGCGGCTGGATTGGGTGTGGGTGTTGACGCCGGTTTCCAGGACGATGTTGCCGCCCGCGGTGGCGGTGACGCCCCGATCGCCCGCCACCGTCGCCGCGCGCAGGATCATGTCGTTGCCCGCGGACAGGTCCACCCGATCCCCGGACAGGGTGGTGCCGATGGCGTGGCTGTCGCTGACCTCGCCGTGGGTGGTGGTGACGGTCCTGGACAACGTGCCCTTGCGCCGGGAGACGCTGTCCACGACCGCGCTGTGGTTTTCCTGCGCGGCATCCAGGACCAGATCGCGACCGGCAGCGAGGGCGATGCCGCCTTGCCTGCTGTGCACCGTTGCCGCGCTGAGCGTGAGATCGCGCCCGCTGACCATCGCCAGATCGCCCCTGGCGCTGAAATTGTTGCCGACCAGCGCCTCGTCGACCGTGGTCGCACGGGTGCGGGTACGGGTCTTGCCCTGGCGGCGGTACTCGTCGGTTTCGCGGGTGAGTGTGTTGGTGCCGGTTTCGCTGATCAGGTCCCGGCCGGCGGACAGCGCCATGTCGCCGCCCGCGCTGGCTTCGACCGCGGCCAGGCGGATGTCCCGGCCCGCCTTGAACGCAAGATCGTCGCCGGCCCGGAACGAGCTTCCCCGGGTGATCTGCTCGGTTTCCACCGTGTACGCGTAGCGGCCGCGTTCGCGGGTCTCCAGGCCGCGCTGCGAAGTGGTGGTGACCGCTCCGCTGACGAGGTCGCGACCGGCGGTAACCGCCAGGGTCCGGCCGGCCTGCAGATCGGCGGCGATGAAACGCGCATCGCGGCCGGCATCGACCACCAGATGCTGTTCCGCGCGCACGCCGCTCTGATCGAACACCGCGTCGCGGCCGGCGCTGATGGCGGCGCTCGCACCGGCAGTCAGGCTTCCGGCCCGCGTCCGGCCCGGCCCCGCGCCTGCCTGGCCCGTGGCGGCGTTCTGCACCACGTCGCGATCGGCGGAGAGGATGGCGTTGCCGGTGCTGGTCAGTTGGCCCTGGTTGACGATGTCGCGCCCGGCCTTGAGCACCATGCCGCCCGCGCCCGACGCCAGCGTGCCGACCGTCGGCACGGCGTCGCCGAAGCGGACGGTGTTGACGATGTCGCCGCCGGCATCGACCACGATCCGCTCGCCGGCGATCCGCCCGCGATTGAGGACATCGCCGCGCGTGCCGATGTCGACGGTGGCGCGGCTGCGGATCGCGCCGTCGTTGATCAGCGCATCGGCGCTCAGCCAGGCACCGCGTGCGCCATCCAGCGCGCCATCGTTGCGCACCGTGCCGGTGGATCGAATGTCGACGGTATCGCCGGCCATCAATGCGCCTTCGGCCTGCATCCGCGTGGCGGTCGCGCGCGACAGGTAGACCACCGGCACCAGCACCTTCTGGCCGTTCACTTCCTGCTCCACCAGCCAGACGATGTCGCGATCGAGCGCGCCGATCTGGGTGCTGCTCAGCGGCGCGCCCAGCGCCAGGCCGAGGCGATCGGCCTCGCCTGCCGCGTTGTCCATCAGCGCGCGGTACTGGGCGAAGCCATCGGCGTTGCCGTCCAGTGCGCGGCGCCCGGTCAGGCGGAGGATCTGCTCCAGTACCAGGCGCTGTTCGTAGTAGGCATCGCCCAGGCGCTTGTGCGGATCCCGCCAGCCCAGCCGGCCCAGCAGGTAGTCCGAACCGGTGCCGTCGCCCTTGGCGAAGCGCGGCGCGGTGGTGACCAGGAACGGGGAATCCGCATCGGGATGCACGTCGAACATGCCGTTGTCGGCGGGCACCAGGCCCGGCAGCGGGCGTTCTGGCGTACCGACCACCTGCCCGGACGTGCCCTCCGGGCCGCGTGGCCCGGTGGCATGCGGCATGCCGCCGGCCGCGCCCCATCCGATGTCGCCGGAATCGGCCAGCGTGCCGCCGTTGAAATCCGCCAGGCCCGCGGTGGCGTGCACCGCGGTGTTGGTGACGTCGCCGGCCTCGATATGCAGTCCCTTGCCGGCGGTGATGCTGGCGCTGGCGAGGCTGGGGCCGACGGCGGTGATGTCCTCGTACAGGAAGCCGGTGACTTCGGCCAGGGTTTTGTGCCAGCCGCTGCCGTTCTGGTACATCGCGGGAATTTCCGGATGGACCCAGGCCTGGATCTCCCTCGTTCCGCCCAGTTGCGCCACCACCGCGACGTTCTCGATGCGCGCATCACTGTCGCCGCTGCCGCCGTCATAGTCCTGTCCCGCGATCTGCAGCCATCCGCCCGCCGCGATCTGCGAGGCGTGGTTGCGGATGCGGTCACGGGCATCGATCTCGAGGTTGCCGCCGGCGGCGATGCGGCTGGCGGCGCTGGTTCCGCTGTCCACCAGGCGCTGGCCGGTCAGGTAGGTGTCGCGCTGGATGACCTGTGCGCCCGGGTTGTCGTCCGGCGTGCCGGCGTTGTCGATGATGTAGCCGCCCCACGCGCCGTAGCCCGGCGCGCCAATGCGGTTGTACCAGTCGTTGATCGCGGCCAGCATCTCGTCGCTGACGTGGTCCACGTCGTGCCAGCCGACTTTCCGGTTGAGCAACTTCTTCTCGGCGATTTCGGCGGCGGTGAGCTTCGAGGCGCTGTTGCTGTTCAGATATTGCAGGCGCGCGCGCTCGGCGTCGGTCAGCGCGGCCCAGGCTTCGTCGAAGCGGCGCTGCGATCCCCACGCATACTGCTCCTCCGGGCTGAGCATGTAGGTTTCCACTTCGATCATGCGGCGACGGTTGTCCAGCCGGTCCGCGGCAATCTGCATGTCGCCTTCGGACTGGATGCGTCCGGACACGTTCTCCAGCAATGCCACGCGACTGTCATCGGTGCGGCCGCCTATTCGCAGGTTTCCGCCGCTGAACAATTCGCCGTCGAGATTGGAAAGACGCCGGGCGATGCGCAGGTCGAGTGATTCGGCTGCGCCGATGAAGCCTTCGCCGTGGTCGACCGCCGCCTGCCGCGTGCCGAGGTCGCGGCCGTTGGTCAGGGTGTCGGCTTCGATGCCGACGGCATCGCCGACGATGTCGCCCCGGTTGGACACATCGCGCGCGGCCACCGCCACCGTGTCGCCTTCCAGGCGCGCACCGCGCTGGTTGTCGAGCACGCCGGCCACGTTGATCCGGGCCAGGCCGGTGCCTTCGGCGTTGCTGGCATTGATCACGCCCTGGTTGGTGAGATGGCCGGCGGTGAGCGCCAGTTCGCCGGCCGTCTGCAGCGTGCCCTGATGAACGAGCGTGCCATCGACGGCCAGATCCAGCAGGCCATCGCTCTCGAAGCGCTGGCCGTCGGCATAGGTGAAATCGCCACGGATGTCCACGTCCAGCCAACGCGCGCCATACAACCGGCCCAGGCCGTTGAGTGTGCCCAGATCGGCATGCAGGACATTGGCCGCGATCCCGCCGCCGCCGATATCCAGCCACGGCGTCGCCAGCCAGACGGTGTCCGCCTGCAGTTGCCCACCCTGGCGGTTGTCCAGACGCGCGAGCCGGATCCAGGCGGTGCCGCCGGCACCGAAGCGGCCGCCGGCGTTGTCGAGCGTGCCGGCATCGTCCTGGTAGCGCAGGTGGCGGGTGGCGAAGACGGTCCCGCCGGTGTTGTCGAACGTGCGGGTCTCGAAGCCAAGGTCGCGTTGCGCGACCAGCTTGCCGCCCTGGTTGTCGATGCGGCCGGCGCGGACCAGCGCATCGCCGTCGCGCGTGCCGATGGTGCCGGCGCGGTTGTCGAGCGCCGTGGCGGTGAGGGTCAGCGCGGTGCCGTCGGGCACGCCTCCGGCCAGGATCCGTCCGTCCGCGTTGTGGATGCGCGCGGCGCCCAGGCGCGCGGCGCTGGCGGCATCGATGGCGCCGCCAGCGTTGTCGAGCGTGCCGCCCGCGGCGACCGTCAATCCGCCATTGCTCTGGATGAGGCCTTCATCGCGATTGAGCACGTCGCCGGTGACGGCGATGGCGAGTTCCCGGCGCGAGACGATCGTGCCGCCGCGATTGTCCAGCGCATCGGCGCGCAGTTCTTCGGCGCCTTCCGCGCCGATCAGGGCCGACCCGGTGTTGTCGATCGCTTCTTCCGCATCGATGGACAGGCGGCCATCGGGACCGCGCTGGATGATCGAGCCCCCGCCGTTGTCCAGGCGGGTGACGACGAGTTCCATCTGGCCCACGCCGTTGATGCTGCCGCCGGTGTTGTCCAGTCCGGTCCGCGCGTCCTTGTCTCCCAGCGTCAGCGCCCCGGCGGCGTGGATCTGCCCGGTGGCATTGTCGATGCGCCTGGCGCGCAGGGTGATCCGGTTGCCCAGCAGGCCCTTCTGGGTGGCGGGGTCGGTCACCGTCGCCTGGTAGGTGTCGCGATTCAGCAGCAGCCGGGCGCCGACGTCGAGATCGGTTCCCGCCACGACGGTACCGCGCGTATTGTCGAAGGTATCGGCGATGTCCGCCCGGACCGAGCGCGCGGTCTGCACCGTGCCCTCGATGTTGCTGAGCGATCCGGCGGCGAGGACGAGATCGCCGTTGCTTTCGATCCGGCCTGCGCCGTTGTCCAGCGCACCGTTGACCGCCAGGTCGAGTCCCGTCGCGCCGGCGGCCTGGATCGTGCCTTGCCGGTTGTCGAGCGCGCCCGCACGCAACCGTGCGGCACCCGCGGTGGCCAGGCGGCCGCCGGTGTTGTTCCAGTCACCGACGACGCGGATCTCCGTCGCGCTTTCGCCGGCTGCGCTCAGGCTGCCCTGCCGGTTGTCGAAAGCACCGGCCTGCAAGGCGATGGACCCGTTGGCCGCCAGCGTGCCGCCGGCATTGTCGAGGCGGTCGCGCGCGGTGATCGCCAGCGTCCCGGTACCGGCGGAGGTGAGCGTTCCACCGGCGGTAACCAGGACGCCCGCGTCGATCGCGAGTTGCCGCGCGAAGGTGGTGCCGTCCCCCAGGTCCAGGTGGCGGCCGCGGATGGACATCCCGCCATTGCTGGCCAGGGTGCCGCCGGTCCCGTCGATGGCGCCTGCCTCGATGCGCAGTTCGCCTTCGCCGGCCTGCTGCACCGTGCCCGCCGCGTTGCCGAGGCTTCCGGCGCGGATGGACAGATCCCCCTGGCTGGCAATCGTGCCCTGCGCGCCATTGTCCAGCCGCCCCGTTACCGCGATGGCATTGGCAAGCGCGCCGGTGGCGATCAGGTTGCCGCCGCGATTGTCGAACCCGGTCGCATGCAGTTCCAGCTGGCGCGCACTGAGGGTGCCGCCGCGGTGATCAACCTGGCCCGCGGCGATGTCCGCCTTCCCCGATGCCGCGATCACGCCTCCGCCGCCTCCCCAGATCGCCGTGCGCAAGGTCAGGCCGTCGTCGCCCGCATGTTCGATGCGCCCGCGTTCGTTGAGCAGGGTGTCCGCCTCGATCCGCAGGCGGGAGGCATTGCTGGCGAGCGTGCCGTCGGTGTTGTCGAAGGTCCCGGTGAGGCGCAGCGCGGACGCTTCGACGCCTGCCTGGGCAAGCCTGCCGCCGCGGTTCCACAGATGGCGGGCCTCGGCCTGCAGACTGCCGCCGATCGCGAACACGCCACCGTCGTTGGTGATCGCCTCCACCCGGAGGCGCGCATCGCCGGAAATATTGAGCTCTCCGTGCGCGTTGCCGAGTTGGCCGCGTTCGAGGATCAACTCGCGCAGGCCAATCCGCCCGCCGCTGTTGTCCAGTCCGTTTTCGGTCGACAGGGTGACTCCGCCGCCGGCGTTGAGGGCGCCTCCGTCGTTGTCGAGGATGCCCGCGATGCGCATCCGTCCCTCGGGCAGCGGGTTCGGCAGCCCGGGAGCACTCCCGCCGCCACCGCCGCCTTCGCCCTGTCCGCCGGAACCGTCACCTGCTCCGCCGCCGCCATTGCCGTTGCCACCGTTGCCGCCGCTGCCGCCGCCAGCGCTCGATCCGCCGCTGCCCTCGCCGCCGTCCGATGCGGGTGCGATGCCGATGCGGCCGCCGTCGCGGTTGCTCACCCCGCCCGCCAGCGCGGCCAGCGCCTGCGATCCGGTCTGTTCGATGGCGCCGTCGCGGTTGCGCAGTGATTCGGCCGCGATGTCGATGCGCCCGGCATTGAGGACGCCGCCCCGATTGTCGATGTCGGCCGCGGTGGCCAGCAACAGTTCGCGCGAGGCGCTGATCACGCCCGCATTGGCGATGCCCGCCTGCGACGAAACCCGCAAATCGGACCTGGACTGCAACTTGCCCCGGTTCTCCAGGCGGCCATCGACCGTGACGACCAGTTCGCCGGCCTGCGCGCCGATCTCACCGGCATTGCGCACGCCGACGCCCTGCTCGGTTCCGACCAGGAAGATCTTGTTCGCATACATGCCGCCCAGCGCGCCGACATCCAGCGCGAACGCGGGCCGCTCGTTTCCGCCCGCCTCCGCGAGCGTATCGAGCCGCGCGTGATCGACGGCCACCCGGTTGGTCCCCAGCGAAGCCTGCAACTGCCGCGCCCACAGGCCACCGTTGATCTCCATCGAACGGGCAATCAGATCGGTGTAGTCCACCTGCATCGCGTCCAGCCCCGCACCTTCCACGCGGATGACGCCGCCGTCCACCCGATAGTGATCCAGCGCGCCCCCGTTGAATACCGGCTTGCCGGTGGTCAGCGTGGCGCGGCTTGCATTGAGGAAGCCGCCCCCCGCGATCTGGATGCCGGCCGGATTGGCGATGATCAACTGGGCGCGATCGCCGGCGATTTCGAGATAGCCGCGCAGTTGGCTGGGATGGGCGCTGTTGACTTCATTGAGGATGATCCGGGCGGTGCCGGTCGCCAGCCACGGATTGCCCTGCACCGTCCCGCCCAGCTGGGTCCGGGCCTGGGTCCGCGCGTTGTTGAGGATCGCGCCCTGCGCGCCCACGTCGAATTGCGAGTAGGTGTTGCGCGATACACCCGCCGCGCTGGGCGTGGTGATGTTCACCAGGGGAACCCCGTTGGGCGCCTGGGTCACGATCGGACGCTGGCGACCCGGCGCGCCGGGATCGGCCACGATCCGCCCGCCATCGGGCGCCTGCTGCGCCTGCACGGACATCGATGGCATCGCGGTCACCCAGCCCAATGCGCACCAGAGGGCGAAGCGCAGGGTCGGCAATGCCGCCGTCCTGCGGCCGCCTTTCCCGGTCGCAGGCTGTCCACACGCGTTGCGCACCAGTTCCGAAGCCACCTGCCAGACACGCAGCGTGCGGTTGAAGACCAGGCGATAGATGTGATTCACAGAAAACTCCTTCTTCCTTGCAGGGGCAACGCGTTGCCGCGATGCCGGGAACCGCGCGGGTTCAGAACGACCAGCCGAAGCTGAAGCCGGTGGTGGTGTAGGCCGTCGGGAAGTCATCCGGCTTGCGGATCGGTGCGCCGACGAAGAGATCCCAGTTGCCGCCCTGCCAGCCGCCGCGCAGTCCGAGCGCGACACCGGCCAGGTGATTGCCTGGCTGCCACTGCGTGGAGGGACCCGCGACATGCCCGTAGTCGGCGCCCAGGTAGAACTCCTGGCCGGCCCCCAGCGAAACCGCCAGGTCGTTGCGGATCAGCCAGCCGCGTTCGCCGGCCAGCGACACTTCGCCATCGAAGCCGCGCACCGTGTAGCGGCCACCGATGGCGAAGCGGTCCTGCGGCACAAGCGGGGTGCGGTTCCACTGCGCGCGCCAGTGGGCGCTGTATCGCAACGACTGGCGCCCCCACCGGAACGGTACGGCGAACCGTCCGTCCGCGCTGATCAATGCGGCGCGCGCCGTGCCCTCCAGCGGAATGCCGGGGTTGGCCGCATGCGCCGCCTGCTCCGGCGATGCCAGCGCTCCGAAGGCGCCGGTTCCCCTGCGATAGGCGGCGCTGGCTTCCAGCGTCGCCGCCCCGATGAAAACCTTGTGGTCGCCCCCCAGTTCCCATCCGGCCATGCGACGGCGCTGCACTTCGATCTCGGTGTCGTCGATGAAATTCCTGGACTCCCGCCACCAGCCACGCGCGTGGAATCCGGTCTTGGCGCGCGCATTCCGGAACAACAGCCGCGACAGCCGGAACTCGGCATTGCGGCTGGACCCGTTGTAGTCATAGGTCTGGTAGGCGCCGGCGATGGTCTGGCGGTAGTCGTAACCGCTCGCGGTGACGCCGGCCAGCCAATAGCCGAAGGGCACGTCGTAATGGGCGGTCCAACTGGAAGTGTCCTTGCGCTCCCCGTTGAGGGCGGACTGGCCGAGGTTGAGATAGAAGAGATCGTTCCAGCGCAGCGGGTTGTCCAGCGACAAGGTCGTGCCGGCTTGCCGTTTCCCGGTCGAGGCACTGCCCGAATCATCCAGCGACAGATTGATGCGCAGCGGTCGCCGCTGCTGCCTGGCAATCACCAGATCGCTTTCACCTGCGCTAGCCGCGTCGCCTTCCGCGGGAACGATCTGGATATCCGCGGCGACCGTGGGAATGCGCTGGAAATTCTCCAGGGCCTGCTCGATGTCGCGCAGGTTGAGCAGGTCACCCGGCGCTGCGGGCAGTGCGTTCCAATGGGACGCCTGTCCGCCATCCCCGTCCGCACTGAAGCGGATGGCGCGGATGCGCCCGGGCACGATGGTGAGCCGGAGTTCTCCCTGACGCAGATCCTGCTCGGTGGCGAGAACACGCGTGGTGACGAATCCGCGCGCGACGATGGCGTTCTGCACGCGTTTGAGGAGCACATGGATGCCCTCGGTGCCCAGGCAACGTCCGGTGGCGGGATCACCCGGCACGTCTGCTGCGCGCAAGGCCCAGCGAAACCGGGCCGCATCCTCCCCCACCAACCGGATCCGGTGGATCGGAAAGCAGGGCATTTCCGTTTCAGGCAGCCGCAACGACGCGCTCGCGGATCCGGATTCCAGCCGGACGTCGGTCCGGTTCTCCTGCCGTTCGCGCAACGCGCGTTCGCGCTCCTGTTGCCGGAGCAGTTCCCGATCCGCCGCTTCCTGCGCGCCCGCTGCCTGCGCGGCGATGCCGAGCATTCCCGCCAGCAGCCATGCGCCCCAGACTCCTTGCGGGCTGGCTTCCGTGTGCATTCCCATCCGTCCTTCCTTCGAACATCGACTCGCTCACGCGGGTGAGCGAAGGACGGCGGATGATAGGTACAGGTAAACGGCGTTGGTTTGAAAAATGACGAAAGTTCAGTCAGTCACGCAAGATTCGCAAATTTCGTTGTCTTTCATCTCATGTCGATGCGCTGTGCTTCGACGCCATGAACCACTCGTTATCGCCGTTTGCGGAGGAAGATTGGGATGGGGGTGAGCGAAGGCATGAACCATTCGCTTGGAACAGGGCGCTGTCACGTTCGATACCCAATTCCGGATGGGGCGTCACGGGCTCCGGTTCGCCCCCACCCCAACCCTCCCCCGCGCGCGGGGGAGGGGGCAATCCTGTTTCGTGGAATACGGAAACGCGCGCGATGGGAAGGGAGAAAACCCCTTCCCCCGCTTGCGAGGGAGGGAGCAACCTTGTATCGCATGATGTGGGAATGCGCGAGATGGAAAAGGACGAAGCCCCTTCCCCCGTTCACCGGGGAAGGCCGGGATGGGGGCGAGCGAAGGCATGAACCATTCGTTTGGATCAGGGCGCTGTCACGTTCGAACCCGGGTCCGAATGGAAGCGTCACCGGCGCCGGTTTGCCCCCACCCCAGCCCTCCCCCGCGCGCGGGGGAGGGAGCAATCCCGTTTCGCGGGATATGGAAACGCGCGCGATGGGAAGGGAGAAAACCCCTTCCACGGGGGAAGGCCGGGATGGGGGAAACCTGCAAGTAATCGACGTGCCAGGCAAAAAGAGAGCCG
>Ga0182741_1003328_pt1 | contig 17259 bp, 17 predicted proteins | sample eDN5th37CBELigOP_FD_128874 | JGI IMG/M metagenome (GOLD analysis project Ga0182741, IMG submission 128874) | Enriched Organic Plus compost microbial communities from Emeryville, California, USA - eDNA 5th pass 37_C BE-Lig OP (version 2) (version 2) ...
ATTCTGGTCGAGCTGTGGAAGGCATTTCGTTCCTGGCAGCGCAGCCGTCGGGCCGAGAGCTGACGGCGTCTGTAGGAAATATTCACCGACTCACGCCCGATTCATAGCGTCCACGTGCAAAGCTGTGCGTATGAAACATATGAGATGGATCGCACTCGGTGTCGCCGGGCTCCTCGCCGTGGCGCTCTCTGCTTGTGGTGCGGGTTCGGGCGAAGCGACCAAGACCGGCGACGTGATCGCTCCCATCACCATGAACGCGAACGACCTGCAGGGTGCCGACGTCGACCTCGTGGTGGGGCAGGTGCTGAACATCAACACGGGCGACTTGGCGGTCGAAAGCTACACGGGCGAGGTCTCGGATCCCGCGGTCGCGGAGTTCGTGCCGGGCCGAACGGACGGGAGCGCTGAGTTCAACCCCGGGGTGACCGCGCTTGCGGAGGGCACTGCGGAGGTGACGCTCGTGAACGCGCAAGGAGGCATCCAGCCGCTGGAGTTCACCGTGCACGTGTCGATGTGAGGCGTTGCGAGGGACCGAGCCGCAGAACGCCTCTCGGCGGAAGGCCGCTCGAAGCGGCTAAGTTTGGAGCCCGGGGTTACTGCGGCCCGGCACCACACAGTGTACTCCCCGCACCTGACATTCGTTTCGGGCGAGGATCAGTCGAGCGTCCCATCACGCCATCGCCGAGCCCCGGCGTGCAGCTCCTGAGCGAGGGTCGAGTAGCGGAGTGCCCGTGTCGTCAGCTCGCTCGCGTGCTCGTCGCTGAAGGCGTCCCGTCCGTCAGCGAGTGCGGCGGCTCCCTGAGCCATGATGCGGCAGTAGCTCGCCGCTCGCTCGAGCGCGATGGCGAGGTCACCGGCGAAGACGCCGCGAAGGATCGTGTCGCACAGCTCGGCGATCGATTCGGGACCGATCGGTTCCGCCACCCCCGCCACGACCGGATCGATCGTGGGCGTGCGCATCTGGCCGGCTCGGAACAGGTCGCTCGCGCCTTCGGGGTCGTGGGCCACGACGCGGCGCAGGAGGTAGATGCGCCAGAGTTGCCCCGCCAGGGAGTGGGGGCTCGAGCTCGACCAGAGTTCCGCGATGTCGTTGAGCCCGTCCCCCTGGGCGAGCGCGACGACCCGATCCACCACATCGCTATCGGCCACCCGGCGCACGCGGTTTAGGAGCGCCCAGGAGGTCTCCTGCGCTATGCGGCGCCGCGCCGGCTTCGTCGCTGCCCACAATCCAGTCGAGGCTCGATGTGGGGAGGGTGAGGGGGCGTCGGTGTTCCGCCGTCACTGGGCCTCCATTCTTTCGCACGTGCGCGAGGATCGTGACGCGAGTCTACGGGGTCGAGTGCTCGGCTCCACGCAGGTGCCGCTCGGATTGGTCCCGTAAAATAGGCTCACTCACCTCGCCGGTTCCCGAGGGTCGCGCTGCCCGAGATTCGTTACGCAGATACTTCTGCGGCGAGCCACTCGTCGAATGTCTGGGTGCCGAGCGCAGTGCCCGGCGCGGGTAGCAGGGATCCGTCGCGCATGCCTTTCCCCCAGCGCCCGGGAAGCGGGACCTCGAGCACATTGCGCCGCTCGCCCTTCGCGGCGAAGTAGCGGCGTACCAGGTCGGCCATGCGCTCCTCGGTGGGGCCCGCCAGATCGGGTGCCAGGCCCTGAGGTTCTCCGAGTGCGATGCGCACCAGCGCGTCCGCCACTTCCCTGGCAGCTACCGGCTGGGTGCGCATGCGCGGCACGAGATGGAATCGACCGATGCTCGCGGCATCGATGATCCGGTACACGAACTCATGGAACTGTGTCGTGCGGAGCATCGACCAGCCCTCGGGCTGCTCGAACAGCATCCGTTCTTGCAGGGCCTTTCCCGCGTAGTAGTTCTTCGCGATCTGCGCGGCACCGATGATCGAGATCGCCACGTGGTGCGGCACGCCCGCATTCCGCTCCGCCTCGAGCAAGCGAGCTGTGGCGGCTCCGAAGAAAGCGATGGAGGCCTTGGAAGAGAGGTTGTCGGTCGCTGACGCGTCGATCACGGCCGCCGATCCTTGGAGCGCGCGCTCGAGACCCTCCCCGCTGGTCAGGTCGACACCGGTGCTCCGGCTTATGAGCACTGGCTCATGACCGAGTCTCGTCAACGCGGTGACGACGTGCTGGCCGAGGACTCCAGTGGCACCAGCGACTGCGACTCTCATGCTTCTAGCCTAGATCTCTGAGGACTTCGTGTCGTGTGGTGTTGCGTTGCGTCGTGAGCTTCAGCGCTTGGTCGCGAGGCTCCGACGCCTGTCATGCCACGCCAGTCACGCCACGCCAGTCACGCCACGCCTGTCCCTACGATTCCGCTCCGTCCCCACGATCTGGCACTGCAAAACTGTAGGGGCTCGGTGGGATCGTAGGGACGCGCTGCGGCGGGCTTGCTCGAGCTGATGCCGAGGACCCGCATTCGCTCTTGCGTCCAGTCGTGCCCCCAGTAGGGATCGAACCTACGACCTGCGGATTAAAAGTCCGTAGCTCTACCGCTGAGCTATAGGGGCAACGTTACAACACTACCCGAGAATCCGAATCTGCTAATCACCTTCACCTCTGCGCCCGGGGCGCGAGCGCCCGCAGATTCTGTTACAGGCGGCGCTTGCTTGGTTTCGTCACTTACTCAGTTTCGCCGCTGCTCGACGGGTCCTCCGGCTCGGGATCGGACTCCGCGGGCCGCGCGTACTCGATCGGTATTCGGCCGAAGAGGTAGTCGAAGCTGACTTTGAACCGATCAGTCAGCTCGAGAATCTCATCGGCCTTCCAACTGCTTCCGCCATTAATCTTCGTGTTGAAGGCGGAATGGGAGATGCCAAGTTCTTCGGCTGCGCGCCGCCGAGTGAGGCGATTGATGAAAAGCAGGTGGTTCACCCTTTGCGAGATCAGCTCATCGCTCGAGTACTGCGGATCAGTCATCAGGCACCCCTCACGTGTGATGGCTTACAGCATATCATCCTAAAAACAGTCCTCTGTATTGATTTCAGTACATTTGTGATAGGGTGAGGCCACTGACCGCTGAATGTCGGACAGCTGATACTCAACGAGGAGGTGGAGATGGGCCGAGTCATCAGGCGAGAGATCGTTGCATACCGCTGCGAACTTCGTTCCTGCGATAGCTATGCGCATGTGTACCCAACTCCAATCGATCAGTCAGGCGAACTTGAAGAGGCCCAGCTTGGGCAACTGGTGTCGCAGGGTTGGGTCTTCGTTCTCACCGCGCAACTGCGCAGTTACTGCCCCGAGCACTCGAACCGAGCATGGGCGTGCAGCTGCAGAACCAATCCCGACAGAAGGCACCTGTGCACAGTACACAGCGAAGCGGTTGCGCAGCTCATCTGGCACTCTGGAGATAACCCGGAGGCGAGGCTCGCCGCATGAGCGCCCCAGCACGTCCGCTACTCGATTGGCGTGTCCTGCGCGTCGACGAGATTCGGCCGATGCCCAAGGCTTCGCTGAACGCCATGCATGTGGAGTCCCTGCGGGCTTCGTTCGATCGGCTGGGAGGACAGTTACAACTGCAGCCGATCCTGCTCGATCAAGAGCTTCGCGTCATTGACGGCAACCATCGACTCGAGGCTGCAAGATTAGCCGGATGGTCCCATATCGCGGTTGTGGTGCTCGATGACACCGACGCACAGCGACGCGAGTTGATTGAGATCGAGGCGAACGCGACGAGGCGAAAGCTCTCCCCGCTCGACCTGGAGCGGGCCTGGAGGACCTACTACGAACCGGAGTTCCGCGCTCAAGCGGCGCGTAAACGAGCGGAAGCACCGCGCCGATCCTCGCGAGACGCTGTTATCGGAGATTCCAAGAACAACGCGAGTGGCGCGAGCGGCCCAAGTAACCTGGGTTGCCCAGGTGACACTCTTCTCTCCCTTGCGCGGAGAGCGAAGCAGGTGACAGGACTGTCGATCGACACACTCGATAAGGTCGCGTTCGTTCGTCAACTTGCCGATGCACAAGGCGCTGCGCCCGAGGTGCGAGAATCAGCGCTACGTGAACTGCGCAATCTCTCGGTCGCAGATGCGAGCGTCGAGGCGAGCTTTCGGAGAGTGAAGCACGCATTAGACCGGTCCCAAACAAGAGACGCGACCCCTCGCAGAGCCATTCTCGGTGAACAGGCGATCGAGCGCTGCCTCGCTGAAGCGACGAGACTGAATGAGCAACTCAGCGGCCCGCTCGCCGGACCCCTTGACGCCGCGGTGAGGGCCAATGCTTGCAATCGAGAGCTCCTGGGTGCACTCCGAACCGCGTATCTTGACACTGTCGCGCGAATTCTCGAGATCGAAAGCTGCACAGCATCCGATCCCGAATCCTCGCGACTCCGGCTCGCGCGCGACTCGTGCCGCAGACTCGTGCAGAAGGCCTAACACGTTGCCATGAAAGGAAGCAACCCGCCATCGACCGTGCGATTCGACGTGGAGCGGCAGCGAGCCTCGCTTCTGCGCCTCGCAGCATCGATCGGCTACCTCCGCAGCGACGAGGGGGTCAAGCTCCTAAATGAGTTCGAACTGCAACTCGCTCCCCACGCACTCGCCGAAGCGCGGAGCTGTGGTGCTTGTGCGAGTGCGTACTCGGCAAGCGACGCCGTCCACACACTGATCGTCAATCTCCTCTCCGATGACGGCCGCGTGGCGCACTACGCCGCGAACGCCGCCGGGGAGCCGTGGGCCTACCTCGCAACCTGTCTCAGGCGTTGGGTGCGTGAGGAGCTGGGGCACCGGACAGAGACGCTGACAGACGAGCCCTCCACTTCCCGATCACTCGAGGCTGCATCGGAGATGAGTGGTCTCTACCGCGCAGCAGAATGTTGCTTCAGGATCCTCTCACCCTACACCCCGACAACGATCCTTGAACCGGTTCATCGCCTGGTGCATTGGCTCGCCGAGAACCCGCCGAGGCGACGGAGCTACGAGGGGCGAGAACGCTCCGACGCCGGCATGGAGTTCGCCGAGCTGCATCGGCGGCACATTGAGGCGGTCGCGAGGATCGCGTGGGGTACCCGCCCCGCACCCGAGCGGTCATCCTTGCTCGGTGCGCTGCTCCGCGAGCCTCAGTTCGACGTTGCTGCATCGCCGCATCACGCGCTCGCACTCGCCCGATACCGTCGGGACATGCGCTCTGCCGAGGCATTCGCTCATGCGATCGATCCCGAGCAGCAGCACCGCCGCGCCGCCTGACCGCTGCACGATTGCGCGGCACGCGCCGTCTTAGAGGTGACTCATCGATTTAGGAGGCACCTTGTGACTAGACATACATCCGCCGAGACCACGGATCAACGCATGCGTCGCCGACGCAGGTTCGGAGCGATCCTTCTTGCGGCTGCACTCGCTTTGAGCGCGGGACTGACCAAAGCGCTCGCTTCTGTCTTGCCCGCACAGGCCGCGGCAATTCCGGGGTCAGGAGGTCATTGGACCCCTGCAGGCGGCTGGCTCGGAAACTACGTAGCGGGAGGCCAGCGCGTGTACTGCATCGACGTGCTCACGGATACGAGCGGTTCCGGCGGTCAGGGACAGCTCTCAGACGCCATCACCGAAGGCGGGCACGGCACGAGGCCGGTGAGCGGGGACGAGCTCAGAATGATCAATTACGCCGTGAGCGAGTGGGGTCAAACAGACGACCCGATCGTTGCTGCAGCAGTCGGGGCCTTCGTGTACAACTTCACCAGCGCAAACTGGGCCGGTGAGGGCGAGCACTACATCCGCGGCCCCCACGCTGACGCGATTCGAGAAGCCTACGGTCGAGTGAAGGCCGACAGCGAAGCCAACTTTGATCGAAGCGGTGGCACCGGCAGCGGAACGCTGCGTCTCACCATCGACCCGAGCAACCACTACCTCGGAACCTTGGAGATCACCGGTCTTTCTCCGGCCGATGCAATCGGCACCGTCACCCTGACGAACGCGGTATTCGCAGATACGGGTCTGCCATCCCGAGAGGGTGTCAGGAACAACTCGTCGTTCGCGATCACCGGGGTACCTCCTGCGGCCGAACCTTACCGAGTTGCGGCAACCGCTGAGTTCACCGGAAACGGAGGCACCGTGTACGAACCGAACATCACGGTGTACTCAGAGGGATCGATGCAGCGCACGGTCGGCCCCGGCACGAGCCGCACCGAACAGATCCGCTTCTCGCTGGAAGCCACCGACGAGACTGATCGGAGCGTCGAATTCTCGCCGGTCGTGGGCACCAAAGTGTCCGCAAAGTACGTGGATCTGGGCGAAGAGTTCGTCGATGTGCTGACATTCGATACCGCACCGAACCCGGAAGGAGTAAACAACTACTGGTATCGGGACCAAGAGGGAGACTACGCCGAGGTGACAGCGACCGGCACCCTGTACGGTCCGTTCCTTACCCAGCCTGAGGAGCGAGAGCTTCCCCCGGCCAATGCGCCTATCGCCGCGAGCGGGATCGAGGTGCGCACCAGCCCGAGTGATGGTCCGACAATCGACTACACCGTGCCGAGCGGCCATGTTGCCGACGAGGCAGGCTTCTACACCTGGGTGTGGCGTATCGCCTACAGCGAGCAAAGCCCCGTAACGCAGACCGTGCTCCCGGATCAGTACGAGTTTCAGGATCGCTTTGGGCGGGTCGCAGAGACGTCGATCACTCCCACGGACCTGTTGATCTCGACTCAAGTCGTGCAAACCGAGGCCGCCCTCGGTGAGGCGGTGGCGGACGATGTGACCGTGCAGCTGCGGCACGGCGGCTGGTTGCAGGCGGATGGTGCCAGAGTTCCCGCGGTATTGACGGGGACGGCGTACTTCTCCGAGACCCTCCCCGAACTGTCCGACAGCCCACCGGAGTCGGCTGAGCGGATCGGGGAAGTGCAGATCACGGTCTCCGAGCCCGGTACCGTGCAGAGCGAACCGTTGCGTATGCCCCTCACGGCCGGCTTCGTGACTTGGCAGTGGTGCCTCGACGAAGCTCAACAACCGGAATCCGTGCGCGGGATGATCAAATCGACCTGTGACGCTTACGGACAGTCGAGCGAGACCATCGAGGTCATAGCGCCAAGCGTGATTACGGAAGCCACGCGGTTTGCGACCGTGCGGGATTCCCTCGTGGACACCGCGATTGTGGACGGTCCGATCGCCGAAGGCGTGAGCCTGGAGTTCTCGCTGTACCGCGCTACGACCTCGGAGGATGATGCGAGCTCCGAGCCGAGTTGCACGGCAGAGAATCTGGTAACCACGACCGATCGGGTACCGGTAGAGCCCGGGGCAAATGAACAACGGCGATACGTGTCGCCGGAGGTGGAACCACAGCCACTCGGCACGTACTGGTGGGTTGAGCGGCTCGTGCACACGGATCCCGAGACCGGCACAGATACGCTCCTGGCCGAAGGGATCTGCGGACTCGAGAATGAGACGTCGACGGTGAAGCACCCGAGCGTTCGAACGCAGGCCGTCGCGGTAGCTGCACCGGGCGAAGAGGTGCATGATGTTGCTGTCGTGGAAGGGCCGCTGCCTCGGCCTGAGAGCGGGACTCGAACCGAGCTCACGTTCGAGGTGTTCCGGGACTCGGGGCACGGTGCGATCTGTGCACCGGGGGATCGGGTGGCCGCCCTAGACACGCCGATCGTCATAGACGAGCCAGGTGAATACCGGTCAGAAGCAGTCGCGCTCGACACGCCAGGAACCTACTACTGGGTCGAGACGCTTGCGTTCGTCGACGAGGATGGCACGCGTGAGGTCGTGCATGTGGGGGAGTGCGGGCTGGCGTCCGAGACGACGACGGTCGTGGAAGCACTTCCCCGCACAGGCGGAACCGGTGCAATTGCGGCACGGCCGGAGCTCGCCATCGTCGTGGGCTGGGTGCTCGCGAGTGCGGTGGCACTGGTCACCCTCGGGGTCACTCGTAGCCGGCGTCGGTAATGGCCCCGCCCCGCTCGCGGTTCCTGCGGTTTTCTGATGGATGCTGCGGGCGGGGTGCCTGGCCCCTACAAGGCGAGGTCGTTATCGGCTGCTGCGGGCCGTGCGGCCCCGCATCACTCCGATAAGGCGTTGCACGTCATCGGCATCCCGCTCGGTCGCCCAGCTAGCCCAGATGCGAGTACCCGGGAGCGCCGCTTCTGCGGCTATCGGGATGACAACGTGCTCGTGCTTGTTCACGAGGTGCCTCGCGAGGGGGAGTGGAAGGAGCGCCCCGCCAAAGCCGGTCGAGACGAGCTCGAGCGTGGCGAGTGCATCCGGCGGCGTCCATGACGGATCTGCCCACGCTTCCGCTGCCGGCCACGCCGGCGGGTGGTCGGGATGAGCGAGCAACCGCACAAGCTCAAGATCCTCGACCTCGATGCTCGACTGATCGGACAGGTCGTGACCCGCAGGCACGACAAGCGCCACGGCCTCGTCGTAGAGGTGCAGCGCATGCCGCGTACGATGGTCTGCGTTGGATCCGGGCGGAAGATCCCCCGGCGCACTCCGCTCGAGAAGCACGTCGACGCGGTCACGGGCGCTCTCCACCTCGTCGAGCGCCACCGGAACGAGCTCGAGAGCTTGGTTTCTCACCACGCGTCTCCAGCGCTCGGCCCATTTGCTTGGTGCCACTCCGCGCACGAAGCCAAGCCGGATCGGAGGCATGGGTGCCTCCGAAGACAGACGTTCGCTCTCGATCCTCGGCTTCGGTCGTTTTGCCGCGGTGCCGACCCGTTTACCGCTGCGGACCGGCCCGCCTCGCGACGAAGCCCGCTTCGGTGCTCGATGACTCACGAGGCCACTCTCGCGAACATCTCGTGATCATACTCGAGCCTCGCCGACGACAGTGCGATGCGATAGTCGTCAGGCGAGCGCAGATTCCGAAGCGGGGTACCCTCGTCGAGGTAGTGCGGCAGCGCGAGACGCGCATGCCCCTGCGGAGGGAGTCCGCTGACGGGCACGACTCTCCACCAGGGCACGGAGTGTCCGTAGTGCGCGAGCACATTCCCAACGGCGCGCGGTGCGTTCGAGCCGAGCACCCATGCGACGTCACCGTAGGTCATGACGCGCGCCGAAGGGATTCGGGGCACCACCTCAAGCACCGCCTCGACAAACTCCGCGCTCGGCATGGCACCAGCCTACGGCCTCTGCGGATGGAGAACGGTGCTCCTGACCAGATTCGGACTAACCGAGTGAGGCGACGCCGAAGAGTCGGCCGATGCCATATGTCGCGGCGACGGCGATTGCTCCGAAGAGCAGCTGGCGACCCGCACTGGCGAGGGGATTGCGGTCCGTGAACTTGGCGGCCACGAACCCGGCGACGAGTAGGCCCGATCCGCCGAACAACAGCCCCCACCACAGATTCCCGAACCCGAAGAAGTACGGGATCACCGGGATCACGGCACCGACGCTGAACGCGAGGAACGACGAGAACGCTGCGGTCCAGGGCGAGGGCCGTTCATCGGCGCTCAGGCCGAGCTCATGGGCAAGATGCACCCGGAGCGCCTGGTCCTTGTTCAGGTGCACCTGCGAAGCAGCAGTTTTCGCAGTCTCCGGCTCCATGCCGAGCGACTCGAACTGTACCGCCAGTTCAGCTTCCTCCCCGGCAGGGTTCCGTGCCAGTGCGCTCCGCTCGGTCTCCACCTCGACCTCGAGCTGCTCGTTCTGTGTGCGAACCGACGTGTACTCGCCCAGCGCCATGGAGATGGCCCCAGAAATAAGGCCCGAGATGCCGGTGATCGCGACGATGGCAGGAGCGGCGCCAGCCGCCGCAATGCCGGATATGAGGCCGATGTTTGAAACGAGTCCGTCCATGGCGCCGAACACCGAAGCTCGAAGCCACCCTGAGGACGCAGATGACGAGTGCGTGTGGTCGTACTCGTGCGGATTCGAGATGTCGATGTCGTTCACGCTTCACTCCTGATCGAAGCCGCTGGCCGAACCCATCGGCCGGGCCCGAGTAACGGTAACAAGAAACGCCGGTGCGTGAGAACCCGCTTCTCAGGCTCGGGCGAGCGGACTCAGAACTACGGGGCACCGAACAATATGGGGGCGCGGGCCCGGACTGTGAGAAGCTGGGTAGGGTCACGCGGCGCTCGCAGTCGCGGTGGGTCGCTGAGAACGGATGGGAAACGGAATGGTAGAGCCGAGCGGTACCTCGTCCAACGAGGGGACGGACGTTCGGCGCTTCGATGGCGTGCTGTTTGACTGCGACGGCGTACTGGTCGACTCGGAGGGCATCACGAACAACGTGCTCCGGGAGATGCTCCATGAGCTGGGTTGGCCGATCACACAAGAGGAGTGCGTCCGGCTCTTCATCGGGCGCGCCCTCAAGGACCAGTGGGCGGTCATTCTCGAGCACACTGGGTTCCGTATCACGGACGAGTGGATCCTCTCGTTCCGTGAACGCAGGGATGAGCGGTTGCGCGTGCAACTCACGCCGATGCCGGGCGCGAGAGACGCTGTCGCGGAGGCCTCACTGATGTTCCACGGGCGCATCGCCTGCGCCACCGGTGCGGACTACGCGAAGGCGGTCATGCAGCTCAGCGTCACCGGGCTGAGCGCCCTGTTCGAATCTCGCATCTTCAGCGGCATGGACCTGCCCCGAACCAAGCCCGCCCCGGATGTGTATCTTGCAGCGGCCAAGGCGATCGGAGTTGATCCAGCGCGAGCGCTCGTGGTCGAGGACACGGCCTCTGGCGTGACCGCCGGAATCGCAGCTGGCGCGACCGTGCTCGGGCTATCAGTCGGAGCTCCAACGAGCACTCCGCCGGAGAAACTCATCGAAGCGGGCGCAACCCGCGTGATCTCCGCGATGCACGAATTGCCAGGCGCGATCCTCGCCCTGCAAACCGAGTAGAGGAGCATTGCGCAAGCGACACGAGCGGAACCGCCGAGCGCTACCCGTTCTCCCAGTTCGGTTTCCACCCGAGCGACGGAGCGACGTACTTCGCGAAGTTCTCGAGCACTGACGCACAATAGGCGACGCCCAGCTGGTTCGGGATCGTGAGCATCAGCGTATCGGCCGCCATCACGGCCTCATCCGCTTTCAGCTGATCGATCAACCGGTCCGGCGTGTCGGCATAAGTCTTGCCGAAGGTGCTGCGGAACCCGTCGATCACGCCGATCTGGTCGTTGTTCTCGCGCGATCGCACTCCGAAGTACAGCTCGTCTTGCTCGGACACGAGCGGAAAGACGCTGCGGCTCACGCTCACCCGCGGACTGCCGGTATGCCCCGCCGAACGATACGCCTCGCGGAAGCGCTCGATCTGCTCGCGCTGCAGCTCGTGGAACGGTTGCCCGGTGGCCTCGGTCAGTAGTGTTGAACTCATCAGATTGAGTCCCTGTCGGCCGACCTGTTCCGCGGTCTCGCGAGATCCGGCACCCCACCAGATGCGGTCACGCAGCCCGGTCGACCGCGGTTCGATCGCGAGACGCTGGTCCGGGCCAACCATCTGCGGGTCGCCCTCCACCAACTTCTCGCCGTCGATCGCCCGGAGAAAGAGGTCGAACTTGTCCCTGGCAATATCCGCACCGCGAGGATCCGTCGAGCCCGTGTACCCGAAGGCCTCATAGCCGCGCAGGGCCGGCTCCGGGGATCCTCGACTGATGCCCAGCGCGAGGCGTCGACCGGAGATGAGGTCCAGCGCAGCGGCCTCTTCGGCCAGGTACAGCGGGTTCTCGTAGCGCATGTCGATGACGCCGGTGCCGACCTCGATCCGTTTCGTGCGTGCCGCCATCGCCGCGAGCAACGGCATCGGCGACGCCGACTGCCTCGCAAAGTGGTGCACGCGCACGTACGCGCCGTTCACACCGAGCTCATCAGCGGCCTCTGCGAGCTCGATGGTCTGGTGGAGCATTTCGCCCGCGGTGCGGGTCGCGCTTCCGCGCACGGGGGCATAGTGCCCGAAGGACAGGAATCCGAAAGCTCTCATGCACTGCACAACCATGACGGGGAGGCGGGTATTCCGAGAGTCGGCGGCGATTACGAGTGGCTGGCCGTTTCGACGAGGCTTCTGCGTTTGAGCGAGGGGTGTACGTTTCGACGACGGTGTTCGACCGGGGAAACTCCGATCGTTCAGGCGCAACCCCCTCGTTCAAACGTCGCGTGACCGGCACGAGTGCGGAGTCGGGCCGGGTTGTGCCGATCCGACTGGGCTGTCCGACTAGGCTGAAACTCATGACTGTTGTGATTGACCCTTCATTCAACCCGGTGCCCTCGCTCTCTCGCGAGGTTGCCGTTGCAGTTTCTGCGGACGCCGAGGGCGCTGCCGCGATTGCCGTCTTCGTCACCGCCGAGGGCGAGTTGCCTGCCGAAGTGCCCGCTCAGATCGATCGCGATGCGCTCGCCGCCGCGGGGTTCGCGGGCAAGCCGGGCCAGACACTGGCGCTCCCGGGATCCCCCCTGACCGTGCTCGTCGGCACTGGTGATGGAGTCGAGACCGCGGCACAGCTGCGCGATGCCGTCGCAGCCTTCACCCGGGCGGCCCGTGAATCCTCGTCGATCGCGGTCGACCTGAGCGCGACCGTGGAGAAGGGGGCAGTGAGCGTGGAGACCGCGGCGCAGGCGGCCACGGAGGGCGCGATCCTCGCCCGGTACCGTTACGACGCGCTGAAGGGTGACCCGAAGACCGTGCAGCTCGAGCATCTGACCCTGGTGCTTTCCGGAGTGGCCGGCAAAGCCGCTGAGGCGGCCGAGATCGGAGTTGAGCGGGGGCTGATCCTCGCCCGCACTGCGAGTTTGGCGCGCGACCTCGGCAACACCCCGCCGCGGCACCTGAGCGCGGTGAAGTTCGCCGAGATCGTCGAGAAGCTGGCACCGCAATTCGGGCTCGAAGTCGAGGTCTTCGACCGGCAGCAACTCATCGAACTCGGCACCGGAGGCCTGCTCGGCGTGAACGCGGGCAGCATCGAGGAACCGCGCATGATCAAGATCCGCTACACACCGGAGAACGCGACCGACCAGACTGCGCATCTCGCACTGGTCGGTAAGGGCATCATGTACGACTCGGGCGGCATCAGCCTGAAGCCCTCGAACGCGATGCACGCGGCGATGAAGCTCGACATGATGGGGGCAGCGGCGGTGTTCGCTTCGATGACGTCGCTGCGCGAGCTCGGCGCGACGACCGCCGTCACCGGCTGGCTCATGTGTACTGACAACATGCCCTCGGGCAGTGCGACCAAGCTCGGCGATGTGCTCACAATCCGCGGTGGCAAGACGGTCGAGGTGAAGAACACCGACGCCGAGGGGCGCCTCGTGATGGCGGACGCACTCGTGCTCGCCACCGAGGAGGAGCGCCGACCCGACGCGATCATCGACATCGCGACGCTCACGGGTGCGGCGATGATGGCGCTCGGCACGAAGACCGCCGCAACGCTGTCGAACAACGATGAGATCGCAGCACAGCTGCAGGCCGCCGCCGACGCTACCGACGAGAACATCTGGCGCATGCCGCTCGATCACCGCTACCGGGAACAGCTCAAGAGTGAGGTAGCGGACCTCTCGAACATCGGCGGTCAATACGCGGGGGTGATCCTCGCCGCGCTCTTCTTGAATGAGTTCGTCGACGGTCTGCCCTGGGGCCACGTCGACATCGCAGGCACGATGCAGGCCGAGAGTGACGAGCTGTGGCGCTCCGCGGGCTCGACGGGTTTCGGTGCGCGCCTGCTGGCCGAGTTCGCTACCGCCTTCGAAGCACCCGTGAAGGATGAGGACCGCTAAGCGCAGAGACCGGCTCGTCCGAGCATAGTCTGATGGAGGATATGGTGAGTCTGCTTTCTGATCGAGACGCATATATTGACCGTTTCGCAGAGTTCATCGCCGGTGCACCCACCTCGTACCATGCCGTGGATGCATCGGCACGAGCGCTTGAAGCGGCGGGATTCGTCGAACGGAGCGAAACCGAGGCGTGGCCGGGAATCGATCCCGCAGCTTCGGTATTCGTGCGGCGTGACGGTGCGATCATCGCTTGGCGGGCGGGAGCCGAGGTGACGGCGACGAGTCCCGTGCGGGTGCTCGGTTGCCATACCGACTCGCCGGGGCTCATGCTGAAGCCGCGGGCTGATTTCACCTCGCACGAGTGGGCGCAGGTGGGCGTCGAGGTGTACGGAGGGCCGCTGTTGACCACCTGGTTCGACCGGGACCTCGCTCTCGCAGGACGCATCGTGTCGCGCTCCGGCAAGGAACATCTCCTGTGCACCGAGGCCCTCGCGCGCGTGCCGATGCTCGCGATCCACCTCGACCGCGAGGTGGGATCGAACCTTCAGGTCGATCGCCAGCGACACACGCAGCCGGTAGTAGGTATGGCTGCGACTCGCGAGCCGATATTTGACACGTTGGCGAAGGCGATCTCGGTCGAGGTTGGGGGTGCGTTCTCCTCGGATGAGATTGCCGGGGCAGATGTGCGGCTTGTCGATACGCAACCACCGGCACGCTTGGGCGAGGATCGCGAGCTGTTCGCCGCGCCCCGGCTCGACAACCTGAGTTCGGTGTTCGCGGGGCTGGTAGCGCTCATCGAGAGCGAGGTCGCACCAGGTGAGATCGCGATGCTGGCGGCGTTCGATCATGAGGAGCTCGGATCCTCGACCCGATCAGGTGCTGCTGGGCCGTTCCTCGAGGACGTGCTGCGACGCCTGCGCGAGGGTCTCGGTGCCACAGCGGAGGAGAGTGCACGCGCCATGTCCGCTTCCTGGTGCCTCTCGGCCGACGCGGGACACTCCGTGCATCCGAACTATCCCGAGAAGCATGACCCGAACGTGCAGCCACTCGCCGGCCAAGGCCCAATGCTCAAAGTCAACGCGAATCAGCGCTACGCGAGCGACGCGCACGGTGAGGCACTGTGGTCGCGCTGCTGCGACAAGGCTGGAGTGCGATCACAAGTGTTCGTTTCGAACAACGGCGTACCCTGCGGATCGACGATAGGTCCCCTGACGGCGACCCGGCTTGGCATGAGGACCGTCGACGCCGGCGTGCCGTTGCTGTCCATGCACTCGGTGCGTGAACTTGCGCACGTTGATGATCTGCATGGGCTCACGCGAGTGGTGGGCGCGTTCTTCAGCGGAGCATAGGGCAGCGGAACAAGCCAGTAGGCGCGAGCGATGCGTTCACGCCTGCAATTGGCTAGGATCATTCCATGAGCGAGGTGCAGCAGTCGGGTGATGTGACGCTGTCGACGCGTGCGATGGTCCCCTCGATGCAGCGCGTTGGCAACCGGGAAATTGAAGTTACCTACCTGGGCAACAACACTCAGGGTAGGCCAACTTGGATACTGTGGAATGCTTCGGAGCCGTACCTCATCGGCATGCTCATACAGGGGAAGCTCGGCTTCAACTTCGAGCAGCGCACCGATCAGGGAGTCATGCTGCACGAGAACATTTCGTTGCAGCGCGTGCAGCGAGCGCTCGGCGGCCTCTGAAGAAACCTGCGACTCGCCGTCCAGAACTTCGATTTGCGCCGCACCGAGAGTTCATCGTAAGCTTACTTCTCGGTAGCCCACGGCATGAAAGTGCCTGAGGCCCCATCGTTTAGCGGCCTAGGACACCGCCCTTTCACGGCGGCAGCACGGGTTCGAATCCCGTTGGGGTCACTACGACAACTGAATAGAACATGGCCCTGTGGCGCAGTTGGTTAGCGCGCCGCCCTGTCACGGCGGAGGTCGCGGGTTCAAGTCCCGTCAGGGTCGCCAGGATGAAGAGCCCTTCTGCGGAAGGGTTTCTTCATCTCCGGTGACAATTACCATGTAGCTGTCACCTGGCTCTGTAGCTCAGTTGGTAGAGCGTTCGACTGAAAATCGAAAGGTCACCGGATCGATGCCGGTCGGAGCCACTGCGGGAGTATTACGCCCGCTCCGGACCCTCGCGTAGCTTCTACATCGCGGGGGTTCTTTTGTTCTGTGGCTTAACATAGCAAGCGCTTTGACAGGTCCAGAAAACGTGCTAAAAAATCGGCTGATTCTTTTCATGTTTCCTGAAAATGGCAGTAGACTTGCTGTATGTGGGAACCATCAGTGCCCTATAACGAACTGCCTGCACCTCCGGCGAATGAACTGGAAAGTAAGGCAGCGCTCAAAGCGGTGACTGAGGCTCGGGCAGCGCTTGCAGCTCTGGACCAAGCCGTGAGGCGTATGCCCAATCCGACAGTGCTAGTGAGCGCGATTCCGCTACTCGAGGCGAAAGCCAGCTCTGAGATCGAGAATATCGTTACGACCACCGACGAGCTGTTTCGATTGGCTGCCGACAGCGAAGACAAGGCGAGCCCTGAAACCAAGGAAACACTGCGATATCGAACCGCACTATTCAGCGGTTTGCAGAGTCTCGATAGGCGTCCCCTGTCAGCTATGACCGCGATTGAAGTCTGTACGAATATCAAGGGCCGAGAGATGGGGGTGCGTAACTTACCTGGCACCTACATCGGTAATCCGGTAACGAAGCAAGCGAGATATACCCCGCCCGAGGGCAAAGCCGTGATCGAACAGAAACTTTCCGACTGGGAACAGTTCATACATGGGAACGAGAGCATTGATCCGCTCATCGTCATGGCTGCAGCTCATTACCAATTCGAAGCCATCCATCCGTTCACTGACGGTAATGGGCGCACGGGGCGAATCCTGAACGTGTTGTTGCTCATCGAAGCAGGTCTACTCGCCGACCCAGTGCTGTACCTCTCGAGATACATCATCAAGCATAAAGATGAGTACTACGACCGTTTGCTTGCCGTCACACGTGACGCTGAATGGGAAGCGTGGCTACTGTTCATGCTCGAAGGTGTGCGCGAGACGTCTCTGCAGACTCTTGCGATCGTCGATGGCATTCAGCAGCTTCAGCAGACAATGCGTGCTGAGCTGCGAGAAATCTCCAGCGCTGGCGCAAACGCAGACCTCATTGATCTGCTGTTCGAACTGCCCTACTGTCGTATTTCGGATGTGATGGAGAGGTGCGAGGTCTCGAGACCGACGGCTGCCAAGTGGTTGAACGAGCTCGTTGGCGCTGGAAAGCTGGCAGACCAGCGGGTCGGTCGAGAGCGATTGTTTATCAATCACCGTTTCATCGAAGTTCTAGCGGCTTGATCGAGTGAATTCAAAGGTCACCGGATCGATGCCGGTCGGAGCCATCAGCTGTGAGGATACACGCCCGGCCCTAGGCGTGAACTGGCCGGACCTGCGACAGCGGGGAGCCATGAACCGGCTGGTGGCTGCACGCCTAGGCGGGTGGCACCATTCCCGGCTCATCGGAATTAAGGGTGTAGATGGAGGTGCCCGGAGTGGTGACGCAGAGATAGGTCGAGGTCTTCCGATGATGGAAGTTCTCACACCACCCATCCGAAAGACCTCGA
>Ga0182741_1003329_pt1 | contig 17255 bp, 11 predicted proteins | sample eDN5th37CBELigOP_FD_128874 | JGI IMG/M metagenome (GOLD analysis project Ga0182741, IMG submission 128874) | Enriched Organic Plus compost microbial communities from Emeryville, California, USA - eDNA 5th pass 37_C BE-Lig OP (version 2) (version 2) ...
AGTGTCAAACAGTGTCTTCGTGCCCGCAATCTCGATAGTCGGCACACTCGAGAGAGCAGAAAGTTGAAGGAAGGCGCTCGATGCTCGTCGCCATTCTGACTCTGTGATCACGGTACGGAAGACAATGGTGTCGTAGATACCAGCCACTGCTGTCGGCACTCTGTGAATCACTGGCTGCGTCGTCAAGACTCCGGATACTCCCTTGTCTTCTTCCGACTTAGTACCACCGAATATGGATCGAAGGCTTGAGGTACGTGATAGCTTGCCTTCTGATGGGACTACTTCTTTGCTGTCACTACGCTTGCTTTTAAGCAGACGACCAAAGAAGCCACGGGGCTCCATCTCGTCGCTCGTAGTCGGATTGGATGTAGTCGAGGGAGATTGTGGACTCGTGAGTGACTCCTGTGCGGCTGAGGACTCAGAGTTCTTCTTGAAAAAGGAGAAGAATTGACTTCGGCTCGACTTAGCAGCAGTCTCACTTAATGGTGGAGAAGTGGATTGCACCTCTGGTGTCTGGGCCGTACTTGACATGCTCGCCTGTCCTTGAGCCTGATTGAGCGCGCACGCGCTACTTGCGGAATGGACACTACCAACGAGAGGAGGGTCGAGGGCAGGTGCATCATTAGGTGAGAGGAGAACAAATTCTGACCCACTTTCGGATGCGCTACCGACCGATGGGGCGCGCCGTTCATCTGCGATTCGTAGGTCGGACTCACTCTGCTGCCTGATTGCTGATTGAACAGCCTGCAGTACACTCGCCACACCCGAGCCTTCCAGGTTTGTGGTCAAGCCCGTTACACTGGTCTCTGATGCAGAGCGCGTGAACACGGGCTCCCTTGTAGTTGGTTTCGCACTGCTTCGGCGAGTCTCAATCATGTAATCAACCTCCTCCATGGAAAGAGGAGTTTGATCCACTTCGATGCCGCTCTGCACGTGGGAAGCATTCGTTGCGGGGGCAGAGAAAGCAGGATCTTCAGGCTTCGTCCCTGGCATAATCTCAGGCTTAGACTCCTTGGCAAACACTTCAGATTTCAAGGATTCTGCTCCCTCATTGGAGGCCTCAGGACTTGCAATCACAGGCGGCGGGCTGGATGCTGGCTCAGCCAAATCCAGCTGAGATGAATGACTCGTTCCATCGTTCTCAACACTTGCTGGGTTCGCTTCAGAGGCAGCCTTCCGAGCGCTTAAGGACAAATATGAAGCGGCGGATTGGTGTGTCAGTGTGTTCGAGACCAGTACACCTCCCGATTTCTCCTCGCTAAGCACTGAAGGTTCACCGGAACCTCTATGAACCGACACTTCGTCAAGGCTGCTATCTGGAGTAACTGCGGGGCGCGGAATAGAGGGTGGGATACCAGTTGTTTCTGCATCGTAGTCTGCGTCGTTGTCACTGACTTGCGCTTGAGCTTCCACAGCAGTGTCTAAGGATGCGCCAGCTGGTGCTGGAGTCTGAGAAATCTGCTCGGAACTGGCTGGCTGTTGCTGCCGGGGCTCTATTGTCCGGGACTGCGCTGGAACAAGAGCCGCTTTGGCATGCTTTTGCACGAGCTCCTGTTGAAGTTGCTGTTTTAATATGCGAGGGTCAGGCTGGACTTGCTTTGGCTCGTCGATTTGTTTCGATTCAGCGGTTTGCTTGTGGGTAGCGACACCTTGGGAGACAACACGACGACTAGCATGCCTTCGCTGACGTTCCGCAAGCCAACGATCAACACGCTGCTGGAGGGTTTGACCTGCTGGTCCAAGTCCCAGCTTAGGATCACTAGCAGTGCGCTGATACAGTGCGCCTCCGTCATCGAAAAGCAGTGCTCCGGCTTCCATTAGCCCTGCAGGAACTGTTGCAGCAGACATGGGCTTGGGGTTTGCTGACTCGGAGTCCGTTGCATAGGGTCCTGGGACCGCCCCGGCCGAAGCAAGCGCCTGTAGAATCTCAATCTCGTCGGTATCGGCTGGGAAGAGAGGACCCATTAGGCTCAGGGTGGTCAGAGTCAGCCACTTGGGCTCAAGCGTTCCAAGCGCTTGACCAAGAACTTTCACTGCAAGGAGCTCGCGTAGCATGGAGCGGATAATGTCGCATTGGAAGTCACGTGCCGGAAGGGCACATGACATAAATGCGGTCACCATTTTACGGAGGTAATCGTCCATAGCCAGTGGGTCAGTCGCAGCGGCATGCAAATTAAGATTTAGTCGAATCTCGCTCTGGACGAGTTTGACACGCGCGTCGATGGGGAGTGAGTCAAAGTGGGGCATCTGCGCTGAGAGATTGTCGGTTACAACCTTCACAATACCCAAGGCAGTATTGACGGTGTCTACACAGGTGGAAGAAATGAACTCAGCCCAGTCGACTTGTTTGGCACGCCATGCGACAATTGCAACCATATGCTCAATGGAGGCGCGAAGGTCATCCACGGGGTCCGTGTTCGGGCTGATGTAGGTGTGGTACCATGTCTCCACAAACTGTGCGATGATGAACTCCACGACTCTCCGGACCGTGAGGCAGAGCTCAGGGTCCTCAATTTGGGCCGAGATGGAGAGGTCGGTGCTGCCGGGATACATCAGTGACTGGAGGGGCGGAACTGCCTGGCCCTGGATGAGTTGGGACTGCTGATGTTGCTGCTGTTGCTGTTGCTGTTGCTGTTGCTGCTGCCTCTGAGTAATCGCGATGTCCGGCACGTAATGGTCAAACACGCCTCCCTTGTGGGCGTCCTCCTTGTGAGAGGCGCGATAGTCATCAACCAGCTGCTCAATCGTGCGACCCGAGTTGCGTAGCGTCTCCGCATCTTTGAGAATGCGGTGAATCAACCACGCTGCAGTGCACAGCGCGATGCCAACCAAGACGCACAGCTCCAGAACCCAATACATGGCAAGGCTAAGCTGCGATTTCGACTGGTCGGACAAGCTTCCGGTGCACTCACGGGCCTAGAAAGATGTGCAAGGATAGTACAAACCCTGTGAGTCGCATAGTATCTGGGAACACTGCTGTTAATTGCGGCAAAGCCTTCCAAAGACCGCTCATTGCAAGGCTCAGCCATAGTGAGAGCAGAGAGGATGGGACTTTGGACACATACTCAATGTGTTCTGCAGTTATACGGGGAGATACTTACTAAAACAACACGCGAAATTAATATCACACGTTATTTAAGTTGAGCACCTGCCGGATATAGCATTTCCCAATCTAGGAAAATTGGATATTTGCACACATTTCACAAGTGCTGAATACTTGGAATCTCCGCCATGGTTGGTGGAATTCTTATGCGTGATGCGGAGTGAACTCGAGTTTAATCCGATTTATGTGGATGATTGTCTCATAACCGCGTCTAGATCATGAGAGAAACACGCCCTTTATTCCTTTCCCGTCGACCTTCCACTCCCTCGCTCGACCTCCGCGTGGATTTCGCATAATCTTGGCCTCATTCACATGCGCAAACGGCATCCCCCATCGATCGTGTAGGTTTACACTATACACCATGTCGACCGCTGCGAGAAGACGTCTGATGCGCGACTTCAGGAGGCTGCAAACCGATGCCCCTCCTGGCATCACAGCTGCACCTGAAGAGGACAACATCCTGGTGTGGCATGCGGCGATCTTTGGTCCCGAAGACACACCGTGGGAGAACGGTACTTTCAAATTGAAGGTAGTATTCTCGGAGGAGTATCCCGCAAAGGCGCCCGAAGTGAAGTTTATCACGCCCATGTTCCATCCCAATGTCTATGCGAATGGCAACATCTGTCTGGACATCCTTCAGAGCCAGTGGACGCCTATTTATGACATCAGCTCCATTCTTACTTCGATTCAGTCCCTGCTGATGGATCCTAACCCAAACTCCCCTGCAAATGCAGAGGCGGCTCGATTGTATCAGAGCAATCGTCGTGAGTACAACCGTAGGGTCCAGGAGTGTGTGGAGAAGAGCTGGCAGCTGATCGATAGCGAAGATGATTCAGACGAAGAAGAGACCAATACCGATGAAAGCAAGGCGGCAACCGCCACGTCGTTAACGGAGGCGCCGGCGGTGGGCATGGAACAACAGGCTAGCGCTTCGGGATCTGCACCCTCGTCGGGAGCCGAGGCCACGACGACAGCTGGAGGAGCTGATGCGATGACTGCTGCAGGTACCTCCCAAGAGTAGAAGCTTCACGAAAATGTCCCGAATTCTTATGATACTACTAGTACCAGTCGTGGCTATTTCTATTTTATTCCCGAAACAAATTCGTGATTGACTGCTTTTGATTATGATGTTACGATTCTGGAGGTCGGTCATAGCGCGTTTCTCTGAATCATCGTATCATCTGCGAGGTGGATTCGACCTTATGTTTGTTGTGATCATAAACTCTGGATTGTGATTAAATCAGCTGCGATGTGTGGTGTATTAGCGAATTCTATGTACAGAAATGGGGCAGTGGCAACGACCACCGCCACCAACAGCTAGGGTCAGTCCAAGTTATGGAGACTCGCTGGCTGCAAGCTCAGGGTTAAAGACCGGAGCTACATTCAGCTTGTCGTGGAGCAATGCGAGCAACTCCTGCGCGTTGTTGATTACGATGTTAGAGATGCGCGAGGGGATACCTTGACGTACAGGCCACCGGACCAGAGGAACAGTCTCACTCGGTTGCAAGACAGCTCCATTGAGTTCAGAACTATCTTCACGCTTGTGAGCCTTGAGCAAACTCGCGACTACCGATTTAACCTCCTCCGTCATGGCGAGATCGTCACCGTAGTATACCTTGTTCTTCGGATCGAGGCTCTGCGGAAGAATCAATGGAGCTTTACCTTGCTGTCGTGGCGAGAGCTGCTGACTTCTATCTTCCACTGAACTCGATTGGGACGCAGACGTGCCGCTAGACAGCTGCAGCTGAGCAACGGACACGAATGGAAGTCCTGGTAGAAGTCCCGAACCAAGTGCAGCACGGCCAGCAGTGTGAGACTCTGTCAGAACTGTCTCGATTAATGTTAACGCCTCGTCTTGCAAGCCCAGAATTTTGGGAATACTTCGAGATATACGTTGTGCCTTAAGACGAGCCGTGGCTGCCTTCGACACTGCGGCTTGGAGTTCGCCCTCAGCTTTCGCAATGGCGTCTTCCAGCTGCTTTACCCGCCCTCCCAAGTTTGCTCGACGCCGCGCAACTTCTTCTTGAGTTACGCGCCCTGTCGCGGATAACCAGTCGTGGACTGCTTCAACCTGCTGTGCATTTCGTTTCGTCGAGAGGGAGTCTTCGAGATCTTGTCCCTTCTCTTCTTGGTCCGAGGGTTCACCGTCTCCAGCTTCATTTGACTTCACTTCCGAGCTGGCATTATCGCCATCATCATTATCATCGAGTTCAGCCCCCTGACCAAGGCCGTGCCCGGTGACTGTGGCAGCGTTCCGCCTTCGTATCGCCTTGAACGATAGCCTTGGCAGCCTAAGAACTCTTGGGGACACAGTCTCGCGAACTGACTTTAGCGTCATATGCCGGGCTGACGATGCGTCGCTTTCTGCAGGTGTTGGGGCCAACGGTACTGGCTTCAGGGACCCATTTAAGATACTGCTGATGCCAGTGTTTGATGAAGGAGCTTGGGGATACGTTCCTGCGGGTTGGGCCGAGCGGAACTTGGGAGTTGAGATCGACATGTCGCTACCAATAGATGGTAACTTCGGAGTTCGGTCGGTAGTCAGCGACTGGTCTCGCGCTGTTTGCTGCCCTCGGCTTCGAAGAGAATCTAACGGTAGTGAGGGAACTCCAGGTCTCGGTGTCGTAGGCTTAGGTTTGAGCGATCCTCCGTGGTTAGGCTTCGGCACTTTACGGGGATTTTCCGCAATGTACTTCTGAATTGCGACCAAATCGCCACTTGTGGCGAGTTGCTGCAAAAAGGTAAGCTTGCTTGAGACTGAGGACACAAACCTCTGCAGTAACAGTTCTTGTTCTGCCATCAGACCACATGCCTCGCTTTCAAGCTCCAATTCCCGCCTTAGTTCCTTCATTCGTGCGCGAATAGCGTCAGCTTGGGACAATGTAAAGCTAGTCCGCTCGCTGAGCTTGTCCAATTCGTTGCGCAGCTGAATATACTCCAAAATCGTCCTCTTGGTCTCGGTCTCAAGCTGGGTCTCAACTAAGTTTAAGAGCTCCATCTTGGTCATACGGATCTTGACGATCATATCCTTCTTAAGATTCTCCTGCTCCAATGCATACTGGTGCTGGTGATTACTCAGAGTCATCTGATGCATGCGTCGAGCGGTTTCGAGTTCATCCAACGCCTTCTGGATCTCCTCATTCATTGCTTTCTGCTCTTTTCGATCTGGATCAAGTGTCCGATACTCCTCACGCGCGATGAAGAGGCTCTGGCGAAGCTCACTCATTTCAAGTCGGTGTCGCTCCAACTCCTCCATCTCCTCTTTAATCTGAGCCTCGTGAGCCCTCTGCTTGGACTCGCGTACAGCTTCTTCCAACTTCGTCCACTTCTCATCTTCAATCATGACTTTCTCGACTTCACGAATCAGGTCTGCCATGATACTGGCGGTGCCCTCATTCTGCGCCTTGAGCATGAGGCTGAGTTCCTCAGTAATATCTCGAAGCGTCTCATTCTCCTGTGTCAGTTTACGCAGCTGTTCAATGTTCGCCTGAGTTTGCAGTAACGCCTCCTTCCACGCGCGTTCTCGTGCGAGTGCGTCCTCAGGGGATTCCTTCTTCTTGCGACGCTTTTGCAGCCCAGTCTTCGCCCCATTCTCACCTGCCTTACTCTCATTCGCTCTGCTACGCTGCATCGCGAGATACGAGTATACTCCACAGTGTTGAGAAAACGACCCGTATTCCAGCACCCCCTTCAGGAGTTCTACTGCAGCGAAAAAATTCTCGTCAACCCAGCTTCAACGGGCACTTTTGTTGTGAACTTTCTTCGTGACTTTTCCAGCGATGTAGAGCGTGCCATCGCATTTGATTTGTATGATCGCATGCCAAGTTAAGGGATACACTTACTGAGTACATTTTCACCAGTGTGTTTTCTGCTGATGGCCATCCGCAGTGAACGACACAAATTCGTCCGTTACACCGTTTTCATAGGTCCAATCGCACGCCTCAAGTTCCAGCGCTAGTGGAGATCTAGCACCATTCTGTATGTAGCATCGTGATCTAGATCGGTCCTTACCGTGGAATTCGTTGTGTCTTTGACCCACTCTCTAGCACTATCCTTTCAACCCGACATAGGGTTCGCTGCTGCGGTTTAAAGCGCAAGACTGGACCATCAGCTCAACTGACCAGAGAAACGCAATAAGACTCGAATCCACGCAAAGCATCGCCTAGTACGGTCCAACGACTTTGATTGCACGTCAGGCCGCTCACTTCCCAGCATGAGTGCGCAGCAAGAAATTCTTTATCCCGAGCGGTTTCAGCCAACGGCAGCAAATGCCGGCAACGTTGCTGTGAGCGAGGGGCCTTGCTGGAGTGCAACACAACCGAGCACGAGTTCCAACAATGCAACCAATACCAACGCCAGCACTGCAGAGGCATCGGTCCCACGCGTGGAGTCCAAGAAGCGCTATCTTTCCCTCGATGAATCGTTTAAGCTTGGTTACGGTCTCTCTGTACGCGAAGACGTTGCGGACGCGAAGGAATGGGACTACAAAGGTCGAACCGCCCTTGAAGCCCGCCCATTCCGATTCCCAGTCCATCCTCTCGAGACGGTCTGGCGCCGACCACCCAACAGAAATCTGGCCACACTCTACAAGCCCTGGAAGGCCGAGGTAAGCCTATATGACGCAAATGTTCAATCCACCTACCCCACCGACTCTACTTCATTCTCAACTCAGGACTTTGTGATCTCAGACGAGCACAAAAAGCTTCTCGAGCAACGTCCATCAACAGCCCCTCTTATGCCTTCTCTTACATCCGCGGTGCAGTCCTCGACCCAATCACAAACCCAGGCACAGTCCCAGTGCCAGACGCAAACCAAGAAACCATCCGTGATTCGCCCACGCCCAGGACCTCCTCCCTTACCATGCCCCCGCCCTGGAACTGCGCCTCATAACACCCTCATATTGCGACGAACCGCCGGCGAGGCTGAGCTTGAAAATCTTCCGGTGCTAGCACAGCCCCGTGGAAAGGACCCCAACATCATCCATACCGGATACAGATTAATCGAGCGAGCAGGCAAGCAGCTCTTCAAAGATGCCGTAACATACGAGATTGATGTTCCGTATATGGAGCGACCAGCAATTAAGGTCCATTTGAAGGAGCTCGAAGAAAAAGAGCGCCGCTGGCAGGAGCGTCAGCAGCAGCTTGAGCAGGACAAGGAAACATCCCTCTCAGGGCAGGCGGACGACCAGCTGCACAAGACGGGTTCATCTATCGGACCTAATCCAGTCACTACGGGCATCTCTGAGAGTGGGGAGAGCGGGAAGCGAGAAATCCCCTATGATCCATTCAATGCCTTCGCTGCTGCTGAGATGAAGCGGGCAGCCCAAGAGCGTTCATCGGCACAAGAGACTGTCGCTCGTATCGCCGCACAGCGCGGCTTCCCTCGACCGCCACCGCCTCATCCGTTGTGGAAGACGACCTACATGAGCTACGGCGTCATCCCGGAGTATTCACGCGTGCCACCAACCACCATGAGATATCCGCGTCTCCAGTCGTTCTCGAATTCTTTCCAGTATCAAAGAGTGGGACCTCCCCGCAATCGAGGTCTCAACACACACGTCTCAAGGGAGGAAAGGGAGAAGTGGTACTAAAGGGGAATTCTACGAGAATCAGTGGTTTTCTCCGGGCCTGATGTCACTTGGGCTTTTCTCGTGTTATTGGCGCATTACGGTGGTCAGGAGCGTGACGTGAATCTGTATTTCTTTATGTACACGGTTCTTGACTAGTAACCCATAACTACATTGTTTGACCTAATAATACATCTTTCAGCCACCAGACGAGTCTGGTAGTAGTACGCTGTTGTTGAACTAAGCGGACAGTCGTTCTTTTGGTTTTGCTGAGCTTCGAGCAGCAGGCGCAAGAATGAAAAGCCCAAAGAGAATGAGGAAGGGTGCCAAAATCAAGTATTTGAGCAGAGAATGATAGCCTGAGTTAAACGAAATACTCACGCTATCCTTGAAGATTTGATGCTGGGCTGTCGACACGTGGACTGTTACTAGCGAGCTCACTGGCGAGTGTGGCGAAGGAAGTGTGAAAACGTGAAGTCCAGGCCTCCTTACGATTTGGCGCATAATCACCCGCCCATAGCCTGCCGATGTAAACACAGAGGAGCGGTTTAGATAGTCCCGTTGCATCCCTTTCTCGTAGCTTGAATGCCCAGCCTGAACTGTCTCGTCCTCGTACGTAATTAGGACTTCATACAACGGTTGGGGAAGAACTCTGTGATCAGCGTCAGTGGCGTCTTTATCAGTCAGTGATTGTAACCACTTCTGGGTGTACGGCCTATGGTCCTCGATAAAGATATGCAACTCAAACGCGGAGCCCGTTACGAAGTGTTTCATCCGTCGCGTTTCAGCGATTGCTGGTGCAAGGAGCTGCGCAAGGGCACTAGCCATGGTCGACGCTGTTCTCATGCCGATGACGTCAGTTGACGAGCTCATGCTGGTGCCTGATTCGTGGTTCGATACGGATGAGAAGGGAAGGAAGCCTAGGCTACGAACCTTTAGTACCTTGACACCTACAACCGATGCAGCTGTCACAGACCCTGTGTCGGGGAGAGCAGGACTTACGGCACGCCCAGAGCCGAGTCGGGTTGGCCCGCTAGCCGGGGCTCTCGAGCCAAGGCATGTCACATCCCCTGACATCGAAGCTACAAGAACATCCATCAACCCACGACCAGATATATCGCCGACTACTGCGGCAGAATAGAGAGGACTTCCAATATCCACCGATTGCACACAAGAAGCGTTCCGCCCAGCGATTATATAAAGCTTCCCATCTAGGGCCGGGACGATCAGATGCATCGGCGCCTTTTTAAATGCTTCATTCTCAATCATGGATTGCGTCCATACTGAGAGGAACTCATCATTGGGTGACTCACCTCCTTTGGTGTGGTCATGCCTGTGAATATGGTGCGTGCCCTTAGTGATCGCAGACGCCAAGATGTCCTGAAGGGTCGGAGTGAGCGATGCAAGCGTGACCGGTGCCAAGACTCGTCCATCGACCTGTAGTGGGTAACCTGGGAGAACCTCACCATCGCGACCTCGTAGAGCCCAGACCCCTCCCGCGATCGTGGCAAGGACAACGTCAAGTTCGCCGTCACCGTCAACGTCTCCAAAGGTCACACTTCTGGCAGCAGGGGCATCTAATTGCCGTCGCCAGATATGCATTCCCGTCGATGCGTCCACGCAATGGATGACGTCTGCGCCATCCACCAAGACCATGCGTGATTTACCATCTCCGACTAGATCTTCTAGAGCGGGCGTTGTGAGAATTGGTGCAGAGGAGATAACCTTTGGGAAGCCTGACTTTAGCTCGCCATCGAGGACGTTTAGCGCATACACATAGCCCAATCCAGTACCGACAATGACCTCGAGCTGACCATCTCCATCAATATCTGCTACAATAGGTGAGGCATGAATCTGGGCATTTCGTGGCATCCGACCTTGGGCGGACCCTAATTGTGAGTGTGCGTTCATTCCGGATGCACTACTATCAAACATCGAGTTCGATGGTAGGTGGTCTCCATCGCCATACATTGTTGTGAGGTCGAGGTGTTGTGACCACAGCAGCTTCTGTTTCTTCAAGCTGACTGTAACTACACCACCTGCCGAATAGTCTGTGTAATTGACACCTGGTGGCACATGCTTGAGCTTGTCATGGCTGCGAGAGGAGTCGTAGTAGTAAGAGACTGTGATAATAAGGTCCTGATAGCCATCGCCATCTACATCAAAGTGCGTCGGCGTGGAGTGGACGTGAGCGTCAATCCACAAATACTCGCCATTTGCCGGGGTGTCGTATATCGATGCAGGAAGCCCTGATCCTGATGATGAAGATGAGGCTGAGGATGATCTTGGCGTTGGGGACTCATCCTTTGATCCTCCCAACAGATCCGTTCTTGAGGAGGACGAGACGGAACCATCTGACAAAGATGGTCCTTCGGCATTGCCCTTGTTCGAACGTGGCAGAGGCTTTCGGCTAAACAATAGAGAGTCGTCCCTGGAGCTGACTGTTTCAGCAACTGGTAGCGTCCCCACGGTAACACCGCGGACAATATTGGGGGTCAAAGGGTCAGCGAAAACTGAGAATGAATCTTGGTTCTGTGCAAGGGCTATCCTCATTGCAATGTCCATTGGTAGACCCATCTCTCCAGGTCTTGTGGCATTGTTGGGTTTGGGACGGCCGCGCCCTTGCTCCCAATGTGATTCATCGTCATAATCAGCCGTGTCCAGAACGCTATCGTATGAAGGAAGCTCGATGGATAGCGGTTTGCGAGTGCGATGTGTGACCTTCGCAGTTTCTTCTTGCTTCTGCAGTTGCTGGCCATTCTTCCCTCCACCTGTCGAAGCACCGCTCCTCCAATATCTTGAGACTCGTAGCTTAGGAATCTCAAAGGCAACGCCTTGAAGCTGGGGCATTGCTCGCTTCCGGCGGCCTCGTCCACGTCGTTGCCCACGATCAAGTGCAAAATTTCGACGAGCAAATGTCTCATGGGAGGTTTCGTCGTCTAGATACGTCGAGACCTGCCGAGATACGAGCAAGCCAGCGTTATGAAGCACAAAAATTTGACCGTCAGTACTTACGGTTATGATGTCCTTTCTGCCATCGCCGTCCACATCGAATACGAGTGGCGAAGTTTGCGAAGTGACCCCCTCACCATACGAGATCGGAAACCCCGAGATAATATGTCCATTTCTGGCGAGCAAGGTAAGATCCTCATGCAGCGAGGGGATGATAATGGTATCCTCGCCAAGACTGGTTAGGGACTCAACACGTGGGGTCGCGTAAATGCCTCTTTCTAGCCTATGTTTCCAGAGGATCGTGAGGTCAAGTTCGCACTGGGCTCTTGATTCGTAGCTCTGGGTCGGGACCCGGGGAAGCACCGGGGTGCCCTCGTGGGTCTTCAGCGCCTTTCGAGTGAGGCTTGCGTAGTCTCGCCCGTCGATGAGAGGTCGAGACAGTGGGCCTGTCCTTGCCGACAATGCCCTGTACCGTGCAACCTTAACACCTCCCACGACAGGCTTCTTCGACCTTAGCTTGAATCTGCGTGGTATGTCCAGATAGGGGAGCCGGCGAGCGCGTCTCATCCACAGAGACTGCTCAAGCGCTGCGTTTCTGCGTTCTGAACTTCGCTGGGCCGCCGCGATGACGCTTAGCAAGCACAGCCATAGGCCAAGTGCGGCGAGGTAGAGCGAAGTGAGTCGCATCTACACTACGTCCGGCGAAGCTCACGCTAAATAGACAATACAGTTTCACTAATAGCTCAACACCTTAGCAAAGTATCAAGTTTACCTTCGCGTTTGCTCTACCGAACCTTCCAAATCGAATCTCTGACAATGTGCATTGAAGTTCGGAAAAATTTCCTACTCGAGTCTTGATTCAGGTGTTGGCGGTTGAGTTGCAAGTGTGATGTAGGGTCAGCGTCTCATACCACATAAACTTGTACAATACCTCAGAATATAATAAAATCAACCTTTCTTTTATGAAAGTTATGTACATCACTTAAAGAACAATTGGGTGCTGTAGATTGCACCATCGGTTCCTTGATAGATACCGATGCCACATCTCGTTGTGTTCGAGAGAAGATTGCGGTTATGACCTGGACTCTTAATCCAGCCATCAACAACCACGCGTGGGTACTCAGAAATGGAGTGGGTGGCGTAAGCGAGGTTCTCAGCAGACATCATGGCTCGATGACCTATCTTTTTCTCGTACGCTTTCACTCGTTCGGAGAAGCCCCCATGATCAAAGGGAACTTTACCTAATGACATGGCACGACTATGCTGGGCAGCAATTGTGGCTGCATCTTCATCCCATTCGAGCACACACAGTCCCTTTGACGCTCGGTACTCATTGGTTAGACGAAGAATCTGACGTCCAAGCTGACGGAAGGTTCGGATGGCTCGCTCATGATCGGTTGCTGCATGACTGGGGGCATTCAAGGGGAGCGAGGTGCCGCCTCCATTCAAGCGTGCGGAGTAGTGGGATGGAATTTCCATGGATCCCCACGAATCCTCCCTCGGCCCACTTGGTCGACGAAACCTGCCAACTTCGTCTTCTCCCGAACCATCGTCTCGGGCATCAAGGTCAGCAATGGTCATGATTCGCTTCTGATTTGTGGCTGGGTTGGGCATGGCCTGGACAGGAGTTTGCGTGCGCTTCCTAGGTGGTGGCGCTACTGGAGCTACCGTCTGACCAGAACCGGCGACAAATCCCTTTGTCCTCGTCCAATCGCCCTCTGTCTCCCTTCTGTGTTGAGAGTCTGCCTTTGAGTCAAATCGCTGGCGTCGCTTCTCGAGAGCCGATTGAATGCGCTCCAGCGTTGCTGTTCGTTTCTGCATGTCCATCACTCGACCAGCCTTGGGCCCTTCGTGTGCATAGACGGGCACAGACTGGTCGGGCAAGGCATTCTTTGCCATCCTGTGACCTGACTTGTCGAGGCCTAGTAGTGCGCGCGCAGCCTCCGCAGTTTTGGTCCGCTGGGCAAGTCTCCGCTGCTGAATGCTTGCAACAATTTCGGCCGCGGTCAGAGCTCTTTTGGGTTCTTCTTTGGGTGGTGGGACCGGGGGAACTTGCTTCCCATCATCGACCATGGGAGCCTCATCGGATAGCTGAAGCACAGGTACCGCATCTCCTTCGGCAGTCTCGTCTACCGATGTATCGTTGCGGACATTGGAGTCATCTCCAGCCTCGAGTAGTGTTTTGGATTCTTGAGCCTCGACCTTCTGATTGCTTGCAGAGCTCTGACTCGTTGTAGTCGTAGCAGGATTTGCCGTTTTAGATTCGATTAGATGGTCATTGGGTGCGACAGCTGGACTCAGAGGATTGCTATGCATTGCATGCTGTGTCAACCATCGGATGGCATCCCGCAGGCGCTCGATTTGAAGGTCTAAGTGGGCATCGTCCTCTGGTGCCTCAAGGAATATCAGGTCGTCGGCTCGCATAAACCCGAGACCCTCGAGCGCCTTAACCACATTCTGTAGGCCCAGTTTGGATGACAAGCGGTTTACAAAGGCGGATCGCGCAGTGTTCAAACACCTGAACTTCGATTCCCTAGGGTTGTTCACGATCGCTTGAAGGATGCCAATAAGCGCTGATACAGCATCCTTACTGTCTGTGATTGTGAGCCTTGGTAACTGCTTGACGATCTCATTGAAGAGATCGTCTAGTTGCGTCCTGTCATCACTATGCACACCCGACTGTGCCTCGGGATTTGCCACAACGGGTATGACTTTTGCAATAACACCATGATCACTCAGCCACTCCTGGCAGTACTCCAGGCGCTGGCTGGGGTCTTTGATGTCGCTCGACGCTGTGAGGGCATCAGCTAGGTGTGCCGCTGCCTCTTCTCCGTAAAGATCCTATAAATGTACGCCAAGGATCGTTGCCACAGTGAGTCGCAAGACACGTTCAATCAAGCTTCTAGGTTAGGGAAGTGGGAGGCAACTATATCTTGTTTGTTGTACACGTTTCGCGTACGTACCAGCAATCTGTTGATAACAACATCATCCTCGTGTAAGCCACTCATGAACGATAAGCTTTGCTCCGAAATTTATGGCAGCGCAAGGCTGATTTAGAACATGTAGCAGAGTGCTTTCGAGGAACTAATCGAGACTTCATCCACCCCCATGGTGCGGTTGCAGATGCTGCGCACACACATATGACTATCTTTCGAGCACGCACCTGCCATCAGGGAGCATACAGATCAAGCGTCTGGGCGACACAGCGCCTAATCCCTGCAGGTTTGCACGGCTGGAACAATGCTAGTGCGTCCCCCAGCCCTAAACAATTCAGCCCTCTACAATTCGTCTCTTGAGGTGCTTGAAGACCTTGGGTCATGTTGAGACCCATTTGGTCCGTTGTTTGAAGAGGCACTGTCTCCTACTTGTTCGCTTTGATAGACACGTCTCAGAAACTCGTGGGCTTTGGCTTCAGCCAACGCTAGGTCATCAGTCACCAGTAGGTTCGAGAACACTGACCCCGCAACCAAATGGAAGCCTTCAATGCCAAGCAAGTCGTTTCCTCTGGCGAAGTGATGGAAATCAAGAGAATCCCCATCGTCACTGCGATGCTAGAGATGGTTGGGAGAGAAGGTAGGCAAATGCCAGTCGATTGTCCTGGATGAGTTGATAGCGCTAGTAATACTAATCATAAACAGATGTGATACACGGATGGAGCTGCTCAGAGAATGTAGGTTAGTAAAAGTTAGCCCTCATGGATTACCGCACCTGCGGGATCAGGACTTGAAAGAAGGTAACATCATAGCAGTGCAATGGTAGACTTGCTGGCAGTGCCAGCACGCAGCAAAGCTAGTACGATTAACTTACCTGAACAACTTGTAGATTGCTTGAGGCGCTGCTTCCACCAATGTTACTGTCGGCCGTTGACACCACCGAAGCTGCCCCAGCAGAGTCGCCACTACCCGTAACAACGGGGACTGACCAATGCTCGGCAATACGTCCTTGTATCTTCACCTGCCCGTCTACTCGTACCTCAAATCTATCGGGTTCGAGGACCAGTGCGTAGAGATGGCTCTTACTCTCATCTTCGGGCATGGGAAGATGAGTTCTGATATATCTGTAGCTTCCTCTACGCGAGCGAAGCACGATCAGAATCCTTCGCTTGGGACCACATTGGTCTGGCCCAAAGAGCACGTTAAAGACCGAACGGCCGCTGAAGTCCGTCTGCGCAACTTGCGTGCTACTGAGCAGCTTGACATATGTTCCGCCGCATACCACGGGTCGTGGGCTTCGTACCTCGTACTGGATGATGATCCGCTCCGCTGACGCTGGGATATGGTCCGTAAATCTGCTGGAGATGGCATAAAATTTGCCATGCTCCGTGGTACACAGTCCGGACTGTGGGCGAGAGTGTGAGCCTTCATCGACGTGACATAGGCTCCATTCGCCGTGGGGGTGCGCGGCGCGAACTGAATCGGATACAGTCCAGCGTTCCCTCCATTTTTCTACATTTCGAATGCAATATCAAGATTGCTAAGTCATCGAAATATACAAGAAAGAGGCGATCCGAAAGGGTCAAAGTGCGCAACTTGTGGATATTTCTTGATCAGAGGCAAGTAAGAACCACATACCTTGATCTAAAAAGGGCTCATTTAGGAATACCCTTGCTTGGGATTCACATATGAGCAGCAATACGAAGAACACGATGGTCGAGGTAGTGAATTTCAACCCCGAAATCATGCTGCTCCATCTGCTTAATTTTCCCCCATTGCGGATTGTCGGAGCAAAACTTTCCCGGAACTGCCTGCTGGGTAATCTTCTCGCCGCTCTGATGACACGGGCTCGACAATTGATTCACTTTGTTTATTGCCAGGGACACGGAGTTTGTCCCATGCATTCATTATAAGCACTCATACACACTATATAAAATGTCTTCCCCTCATACTTCTTACGGATATCGCGGAGGAGGAGGGGGCGGAGGTGCGCCACCTGCGGACATCATGGCCTGCTGCTGACGCGCCAGAGCCTCGCGTGCAGCACGAACAAGCTGCTGGGTACTCTCGGGCAGTTGGGCAATTTGCTGAGGAGACATCTTCATGACCTGCTGAAGCATCGCTCGCTGCTGACTGTCAAGATGAGCGAGCGGGTCTACTGGCATATGTCCTGGTGGGGGCATACCTCCAGGCATTCCCATGGGTGGTGCGCCCATTGAAGGTGGGCCTGCCATGGGCACGCCTGCAGGAGGCATGCCAGGGTGGGGGGGAGCATATCCTCCCGGACCAGGTGGCGCAGGACCTCGCGGTGGCATCATACCTATGTGCCCGGGTGGCATTCCATGAGGCATGCCCACAGGTGGGGCCATCGAATAGCCAGGCTGTCCTGGCGCAGGTGGCTGGGGCTGTGCGGGTGGCTGCTGCTGCTGATGCTGTGGTTGCTGTTGCTGCTGTTGCTGTTGCTGCTGCTGCTGTTGTTGTTGCTGGTGCTGTGTACTGCTGAATCTCGATGCATGAAGCGTCTGAACATCCTTGGGATCAATGAGGTTGTACATTACCTGCAGTTGGAGAATGGCCATAGCAAACTGAGGGGAAGTTGCCAGCAGGTGTCGTGCCATCGCCGGGTTTGATTGACAGTACTCTCGGAACTCCAACAGTACTTCCACATGCTCTGCGGGGGTCATTGCTCGGATGAGCTGTG
>Ga0182741_1003330_pt1 | contig 17254 bp, 17 predicted proteins | sample eDN5th37CBELigOP_FD_128874 | JGI IMG/M metagenome (GOLD analysis project Ga0182741, IMG submission 128874) | Enriched Organic Plus compost microbial communities from Emeryville, California, USA - eDNA 5th pass 37_C BE-Lig OP (version 2) (version 2) ...
CATTGCCCTGCGCATCGACCGAGCCGTAGGGCGGGGCGCCGATCAGCACACCGATCTTCACCTTGCCGCGCTTGACGATCTCGTTGACCGTCTGCGCCGCGGCCGGCGCCGCCGACACGGCGATGCCGATCGCGAACGTCGCGACCGCCACTTTGAGCTTGTTGATGAGTGTCATGGTCTTCCTCCGTTAAGGGCGTGTCCCGGCCCGTTCTCAGGGGCGATTGCGGATGGCTCAGACGGTCTCGCCGCGGACGACGTTGGTGCACGGCTCGCCGGCCGCGCGCCGCCGCACGTTGTCGGCGATGGTTCGCTGCCGGCGGCGGATCGTGCCGCTCGTCCAGCCGGACATGTGCGGCGTCATCACCACGTTCGGCAGTTCGTGGAACGGCAGCGACGACGGCAGAACGTTCTTCCGGTCCGGCCCGGGATAGGCGTACCAAGTGTCGACGATCGCGCCGGCAATGCGGTTGCTCTTCAAAGCGTCGAACAAAGCCTGCTCGTCGATGGTCGGTCCGCGGCCGACATTGACCACGACCGCCGAAGGCCGCATCGCCGCGAAGGCGGACGCCCCGACGAGGCCGCGCGTCTCGTCCGTCAGCGGCACGGAGACGACCAGATAGTCGAACGTGCCCCAGAACGTATCGAGCGCGTCGAGCGTGAACGCGCGATCGACCTGCGCCGAAGCCGCCACCGCGCTGCGGTTGGCGACGACGACCTCCATTTCGAACGCCTTGGCCCGCGCCGCCACCGCCTTGCCGATATGGCCGAAGCCGAGCAGGCCGATCGTCTTGCCGGCCATCTCGTCATGGGCGCGTTCCGGCGCGCCGGCCCAATAGGCCCAGTCGCCGCGCCGCAGGCGCTGGTCGGCATCGGCCAGCGGCACGTGACGCATCAGCAGCGCCGTCATTACGTATTCGGCGATCGCCTGCTCGTGGCCGAAGCAGTTGCACACCACTGCGGAGGCCGGCAGCAGCGTCAGGTCGACGGCGTCGTAGCCGGCGCCCGGAACGTGGAACAGCCGCAGCTTTTCCGGCCGCGGCAGGCTCGCGTCGAAGCGTACGCCGACGATCACGTCTGCCTGCGCATAGGCCTGCCGCTCCGCCGCGGTGCTGAGCACGTCGGGGAGGATGGTGATCTCGGCGCCGGAGCCGACCAGCGCGGCGAAGTCGCCGCTGAATGAGGACGCGTTCTCGCCGTGAAAAACAATGCGCATGGAAGAGCCGGGATGTTGGAGGTCAGCCGCGGGTGAGCGGGGCGATGCTGCAATCGAGCAGTGACGGATCGACTTCGCGTTCGAGCCGGTCGAACATGCTGTCGACGAAGTCGATCAACGCGTCGGACGATGCCACCGCGCGCTCGACGTGCCGGTTCGCGACCGCATTGAGCACGGCGAGATGATGCTCGACCGTCTCGGCGATATTGGCATCGCCGCGGATGTGGGTGTGATGGATCCAGCCGATGCGGCGGAAGATCGTGTGCAGCGGCCGCAGCGTGTGTTCCAGGAACGGCTCGTTCGCCACCGCCAGGATCAGGCTGTCGATCCGGCGATCGAGCACGTTGAACTCGTCGAGGCTCAGCGTCGGCCCGCGCTCGCGCAGGATCCGCTCCAGATGCAGCAGCTGGTTGCGGTGCGAGGCGCCGGAGCGCTCCGTCGCAAGCCGGATCACGAACCGCTCGAGGTCGCGCCGCAGCCGCAGCAGCACGCGTTCGCGGGCGAGATCGATCGGCGCGATCTGAATTCCGTGACGCGGCCGCACGATGATCAGCGTGTCGGCGGCGAACCGGCTCACCGCCTGATGGACCGGCGTGCGGCCGAGCCCGGTCATGTCCTGCAGCTCCTGCATCGCCAGGAACCGGCCGGGCTTCAATTCGCAATTGACCAGCAGCTCTTCGAGCTTCTGGCAGGCGAGTTCGAAGAAATTGACTCTGTTGCGCCGGCGCGGCACGCCGGCATCGTCGCCGTCCGGCGCGACGAGTATCGGCTTCGCCCGGCTTTTCGCCGTGTTGCGTGGCGCCATCGTGCGTTCCCCCATTGCCGCCGCCGTCGCCGGCCGCGGCGCCTCGCAACTTAAACATGTTGTGATATTTTACAACAGCAAATATGGTCCGCGCCCGCCGGCGGTCGAGCGCAGCAAGATGCGCCGCAGCGCCGCAACAGGGGAGGCCTTCACGTGAAGATCACGTCCATCGAGACCTTGCGGACCGACGAGTTTGCCAACGTGCTGTGGGTCCGCGTCCACACCGACGGCGGGGTCGTCGGCCTCGGCGAAACGTTCTACGGGGCCGGCGCGGTGGAGGCCCATATCCACGACACGCTCGCGGGACGCCTGCTCGGCCGCAACCCGCTGCACATCGAGGCGATCCATCGCGACATGGTGAACCTGCCCATGGCGCAATCGTCGACCGGTGTCGAATATCGTGCGGCCTCGGCGATCGACATCGCCCTGTGGGATCATTTCGGCAAGGTCTGTGGCCAGCCGGTCCATCAGATGCTCGGCGGCCTGTGCCGCGACAAGCTGCGCACCTACAACACCTGCGCCGGCTACAAATACGTGCGCTCCAACAACATCCGGCCGGTGTCGAACTGGAACCTCGGCGAATCCGAGGGGCCGTACGAAGACCTCGACGCGTTCATGAACCGCGCCGACGCCCTCGCCGAAAGCCTGCTCGAAAGCGGCATCACCGCGATGAAGATCTGGCCGTTCGATCCCGCCGCGCAGGAGAACAACGGCCTGTTCATCACCGCCGAACAGATGAAGCAGGCGATCGCGCCGTTCGAGAAGATTCGCAAGGCGGTCGGCGACAAGATCGAAATCATGGTCGAGTTCCACTCGCTCTGGAACCTGCCCACGGCGAAGAAGATCGCCAAGGCCTTGGAGCCCTACGCGCCGACCTGGTACGAGGATCCGATCCGGATGAACTCGCCGCAGGCTCTGGCGGAATATGCGCGTTCGACCGACGTCTGGGTCTGCGCCAGCGAAACGCTCGGCTCGCGCTGGCCCTACAAGGACCTGCTGGAGCGCGACGCGACGCACGTCGTCATGGTCGACCTGTGCTGGAGCGGCGGCCTGACCGAGGGCCGCAAGATCGCCGCCCTCGCCGAGACCTGGCATCGTCCTTTCGCACCGCACGATTGCATCGGCCCGGTCGGCTTCGCTGCTGCGGTGCACGCGTCGTTCAGCCAGCCGAATACGCTGATCCAGGAATCGGTGCGCGCCTTCTACACCGGCTGGTACAAGGAGCTTGTCACCGCCGTTCCGGTCATCAAGGATGGTTACATCCTGCCGATGGAAGGCCCCGGCCTCGGCGTCGACCTGCAGCCGGCGGTCTTCGAGCGTTCCGATCTCCACGTGCGTCGTTCGACGCTTTGAGGCTTCCATGTCCAAGACGCTGTTCGATCTCTCCGGGCGCACCGCGCTCGTCACGGGTTCCTCGCGCGGCCTCGGCCGGGCCATGGCGGAGGGCTTGGCCGCCGCCGGCGCGCGGGTGATTCTCAACGGAAGCGACGCTGGGCGGCTCGATCAGGCGGTCGCCGCCATGCGCGGCGCGGGCTATGCCGCCGACGGGCTGCGCTTCGACGTCACCGACGAGGCGGCCGTCGTCGCCGCGTTCGAACAGCTCGACAAGGACGGGGTCGCCGTCGACATCCTCGTCAACAATGCCGGCATCCAGCTGCGCAAGCCGATGGTCGAACTCTCGACCGAGGAATGGCGCAAGGTGATCGAGACCAACCTCACCAGCGCCTTCGTCGTCGGCCGCGAGGCGGCCAAGCGCATGATCCCGCGCGGCCGCGGCAAGGTCATCAATATCGGCTCGCTCACCAGCGCGCTCGCCCGCGCCACCGTCGCGCCCTATACGGTGGCCAAAGGCGGCATCAAGATGTTGACCCAGGCGATGGCGGCGGAATGGGCCGCGAGCGGCATCCAGGCCAACGCGATCGGCCCCGGCTACATGCTCACCGACATGAACCAGGCGCTGATCGACAACCCGACCTTCGACGCCTGGGTCAAGGGCCGCACCCCGTCCAAGCGCTGGGGCAAGCCGGAGGAACTGATCGGCACCGCGGTCTATCTCGCCTCCGACGCTTCCGACTACGTCAACGGCCAGATCATCTATGTCGACGGCGGCATGATGGCGGTTCTCTGAGCCGCCTTTCTTCAGCACGAACGAGGTCAGTCATGCGCGGCGTCGTCATTCATGCGCCCAAGGACTTGCGGATCGAGGATGTGGCCGTCGCCGCACCGTCACCGCACGAGGTGCGGGTGCGCATCGAGGCCGGCGGCATCTGCGGTTCCGACCTGCACTACTATCATCACGGCGGTTTCGGCACCGTGCGCATCAAGGAGCCGATGGCGCTCGGCCATGAGATCGCCGGTGTGATCGCCGAGGTGGGCGGGGAGGTGTCCCATCTCGCCCCGGGCATGCGCGTGGCGGTCAATCCGAGCCGGCCCTGCAATGCCTGCCGCTATTGCCGCGAGGGCCGGCGCAATCAGTGCCTGAACATGCACTTCATGGGCAGCGCCATGCGCTTTCCCCATGCGCAGGGCGGCTTTCGCCAGAGCATCACCGTCGACGCGGACCAGGCGGTGCCGATCGCGGAGAGCGTGTCGATGGCCGAAGCGGCGATGGCGGAACCGCTCGCGGTCTGCCTTCACGCCGCGCGCCAGGCCGGCAGTCTGCTTGGCAAGCGTGTTCTGGTCACCGGCTGCGGCCCGATTGGCGCGCTGAGCGTGCTGGTGGCGCGCCAGGCGGGCGCGGCGGAGGTGGTGGTGACCGACGTCGCCGCGGCGCCGCTCGCCGTGGCGCAGCGCCTCGGCGCCACCCGGGCCGTCAACGTCGCCGAAGAACGCGACGCGCTCGCGTCCTATGCCGCAGACAAGGGCACGTTCGACGTGTTGTTCGAAGCCTCCGGCAACGAGGCGGCGTTGCGCGGCGCGCTCGACGCGATCCGGCCGGGCGGGGTGATCGTCCAGCTCGGTCTCGGCGGCGACATGGCGCTGCCGATGAACGTGCTCGTCACCAAGGAGCTGCAGCTGCGCGGCACGTTCCGGTTCGACAGCGAGTTCCAGCTTGCGGTCGAGATGATGGGCAAGGGTGTGATCGACGTGAAGCCGCTGCTGACCGCCACCCTGCCGCTCGAGAATGCGGTCGAGGCCTTCGAACTCGCCTCGGATCGCAGCCGGGCGATGAAGGTTCAGCTCGCGTTTTGATTGAAAGGAAACCGCCGTGACCGCCCACCGCCCCGAGCCGCTGACCGCCGCCGCCTTCGCGCCGTTCGGCCAGGTCCACACCTTCCACGCGGCACCCGGGCAGAATGTGATCGAGCGCGCATTCGATCGCACGCCGGATGCCGGCCGCCCGGTCATCGCGCTGGTCAATCTCGAGACGGCGGCCACGCTGCCGCTCGAGCTGCACCGGCTCGAACGCCATCCGCATTCGGCGCAGACCTTTGTCCCGCTCACCGGCGCGCGCTGCCTCATCGCGGTCTGCGGTAACGCGCCCGACGGCGGCCCCGACCTTGCGACGCTGCGTCTGTTCGTCGCCGGGCCGGATCAGGCCGTGACCTACGATCGCGCCGTCTGGCACCACGGCCTCACCGTGCTGCAGGCGCCGTCTGCCTTCGTGATGGCCATGGCGCAGACCGGCCGCAACGACGACACGGAATTCCACGAACTTCCCGCACCGCTCCAGGTCCTGGAACCCGCTGCCGCTGGGAGATGAACGCCGCCGTGCCGCCGCTGTCGGCGCGGAACGGGAGCACCGGGCTGGCGTTGACCCAGAGGATCAGCGCCCAGACCACAGGAGCCTCCCATGAGTGCGACCGGTCTCGACGTCTTCGATAAGACGCTGCAAACCACCAACATCTGGCTGAACGAGATTTCCGCCGAAATCGGCCCCGATCGGCAGCTGGCCTGGAAGGTGCTGTCGATCGTCTTGCGCAAGCTGCGTGACCGGCTTCCGATCGAGCTTGCCGCCCATCTCAGCGCCGAGCTGCCGCTGCTGATACGCGGCACCTATTTCGACCAGTACGAGCCGGCGAAGCAGCCGACCGACTGCGATCTGCAGCGCTTCGTTGCGGAGGTCGCCGAATGGCTTGCCGATGCGCGGCCGGTCGATCCGAAGGACGCAATCCGCGCCGTGTTTGCGGTTCTGTCGCGTCATGTGCCGCGCGGCCAGATCGCCAAGGTCCAGGCGGCACTGCCGCAGGATCTGCGCGCCTTCTGGATTGCGGCGGAGGAATCCGTGATTCCCCCGCCTGAACGCGTCGCCGCGAGAGGTTGACGGCGAGCCAACCGGCATCGCGGCAATCCGGGGAATGGATCTTTGCGCCCGCCCGGCGGTTGTTTCGGCTGGACGCGGCCGCTGCCGCTCTCCAGGGGATCGTGACCATGCCTGCCAGGTCGAAGGCGCAGCAGAAGGCCGCCGGTGCGGCGCTGGCCGCTAAGCGCGGCGAGACGCGGGTTCGCGACCTCAAGGGCGCGTCCAAGTCGATGTACCAGTCGATGGACGAGGACGAACTGCACCGGCTTGCCGCCACAAAGCGCAAGAACAAGCCGGAACACGTCGGCAAGCGCTGACAAAGCGCTGCCTGGCTCACTTCACGCACCGCAGGGGACGAATCGATGCCGACCACCGCCGACGTGCTCGTCGAAACGCTGATCGCTTGGGACGTGGATATCGTATTCGGACTGCCGGGTGACGGCATCAACGGCATCATGGAGGCGTTGCGCACGCGCCAGGACAAAATTCGCTTCGTTCAGGTCCGGCACGAGGAATCCTCGGCCTTCATGGCCTGCGCCTACGCCAAATGGACCGGCAAGCTTGGCGTCTGCCTCGCCACATCGGGCCCGGGCGGCGCGCATCTTCTGGCCGGGCTCTACGATGCAAAGCTCGATCAGGCGCCGGTGCTGGCCATTACCGGCATGCAGTTTCACGACCTGATCGAAACGTTCACCCAGCAGGACGTGGACCTGACCCGCGTCTTCAACGACGTGACGGTGTTCAACGCCCAGGTCGCCGACGCCGCCCACATGGAAAATATGGCGAGCCTGGCGTGCCGCTCGGCGCTGTCCGAACGCGGTGTCGCCCACCTGGCTGTGGCGAACGACGTGCAGGAACAAGCGCTGGATGCCGCGCAGCGCTCCAAGCGCAATCGCCCGGACCATACGCCGAACCGCTGGTTCGACGGCCGCCGTCTGCCCCTGGAATCCGAACTCGACAAGGCGGCGGCCATTCTCAATGCGGCTTCCCGCGTGACCATCCTTGCCGGCCGCGGCGCGCTCGGCGCCCGCGCCGAACTGGAAGAGACCGCCGAACAGCTCGCGGCACCGGTGGCGAAGGCGCTGCTCGGCAAGGCGGCGCTGCCGGACGATCATCCTCTCACCACGGGAGGCATCGGCATTCTCGGCACCCTGCCGTCGCAGGAGGCGATGGAGCAATGCGATGCCTTGCTGATCGTCGGCTCCACGTTCCCCTATGTCGAATATTACCCTCGACCCGGGCGGGCGCGTGGCGTGCAGATCGATCGCGACGGTCAGCGCATCGGGCTGCGCTACCCGGTCGAGGCCGGTCTCGTCGGGGATGCGGCCGAGACGCTGCGCCTCCTCAATACCCGATTGAAGCGTAAGCAGGACCGCGGCTTTCTGACCCGCGCCCAAGAGGGCATGGCGCGCTGGCGCGCGATGATGAAGACGTCCGAGACGAAGATGGAGGAGCCGCTGAAGCCGCAGGTGGTCGCGCGCGCCTTCGGCGAGCGCCTGCCCGCCGGCGCGATCCTTGCGACGGATTCCGGCCAGAACACCGAACTGGCGGCGCGACACATCGATCTGCGCGACGGCCAGATGTTCGGCGTCTCCGGCGCGCTCGCCTCGATGGCCTGCGGTCTGCCCTATTCCATTGCCGCCGGTCTTGCCTTCCCCGGTCGCCCGATCTTCGCCGTCGTCGGCGACGGCGGCTTCGCCATGCAGCTCGGTGAATTCTCGACCGCAGTGCGCTACGGCATTCCGCTCAAGGTCCTGGTGATCAAGAACAACATGCTCAATCAGATCGCCTGGGAGCAGATGATGTTTCTCGGCAATCCTCAGTTTGGCTGCGAGCTGCAGCCGATCGATTTCGCCATGGCGGCGGAGGCGATGGGCGGCCGCGGCTTTTCCATCCGTACCGCCGAGGAACTCGGCCCGGTGCTCGACCGCGCCTTCGCTACCGACGGTCCCGTCGTCATCGATGCGCTGGTGGACGCCTTCGAGCCGATGATGCCGCCGCGCATGCCGCCGGATTATGCGAAGAATTTCCGCAAGGCGCTGCCGCAGACGCCGGGGCGGGAACATATCGAAGCGAGCCTCGCCCAGGAACCGGCGAAGACGATGATGAACGGGGGCAATTAGGACGGGGCGATCGCCACTTAAGCCCATTTCATCGTCGCTTCTTCTTCATTGATGCTGCGACCGCTTCCGGCCGGGAGGAACTAACGTTCGGTTATCGCGTTCGCCACAAGCAGCCGACCCGCGATCCGCGGACCATCGGATGAGGCAGCGGTGGCCGCATGAAGCTTGTCGTCTTCGGCCTGACCATCAGTTCGTCGTGGGGCAATGGCCACGCCACCTTGTGGCGGGGTCTCTGCCGTGCCCTCGCAATCCGCGGCCACACGGTCGTCTTCTTCGAGCGCGATGCCGACTATTACGCCGAAAATCGCGACATGGCCGCGCCGCCGGGCTGCGCGCTCGTTCTCTATTCCGACTGGAACGCGATTCGCACGCGCGCCGGCCGCGTGCTCGCCGATGCCGATGCCGCGATCGTTACCTCCTATTGTCCCGACGCTCTCGCCGCGGCCGAGCTCGTCTTTGGCTCCGGCCGCAGCCTTGCCGTGTTCTACGATCTCGACACGCCGATCACCCTGGCGCGTCTCGCCAGCGGCGAGGACGTGCCCTATATCGGCCCGCGCGGGCTCGTCGACTACGATCTTGTGCTCAGCTTCACCGGCGGGACTGCGCTCGAGACGCTGCGGCGGGCCGGCGCGCGGCGCGTGGTGCCGCTCTACGGTCATGTCGATCCCGCGCAGCATCGGCCGACCGGAGCGGCGCCGCAGTACCAAGCCGACCTGTCCTATCTCGGCACCTTCGCCGCCGACCGCCAGGCCGCCCTGCAGGCGCTTCTGTTGGAACCGGCGGCGCAGCGGCCGCAGCAGCGTTTTCTCATCGGCGGCGCGCAATATCCCGCGGACTTCCCGTGGGGACCGAATGTGTTCTTCGTCCGCCACCTGCCGCCCGAGGAACATCCCGCCTTCTTTTCGTCGTCGCGGCTGACGCTCAACGTCACCCGCGCGCCGATGGCGAAAATGGGATGGTGTCCCTCGGGGCGCCTGTTCGAGGCGGCCGCTTGCGGCGCCGCCATCGTCTCCGACACCTGGGAAGGGCTCGACTCCTTCTTCACGCCCGGTGAGGAAATCCTGGTCGCGCGCGGCACCGGCGACGTGCTCGCGGCTTTGGACCGCGACGACGGCGAGCTTCGCCGCATCGCCGCCGCCGCGCGCGCCCGTGCGCTGGCCGAGCACACGTCTGAGCGCCGTACCGGCGAACTCATCGCGGCGCTGGAGACGGCGCGCCGCCCGCTCTCCGCCGCGCCGGAAATGTCGTCGCGATCCGTTCCCTCACCGCTGGGAGGATGAACGATGTGGGGTATCGTGCCGGCTGCCGGCCTCGGCAGCCGCATTCAACCGCTCGCCTTCTCCAAGGAACTGCTGCCGGTCGGCAGCCGGCAGGAGGCCGGCATGGAGCGCCCCTGCGCGGTCAGCGAATATCTGCTGGAGCGCATGCTGCGCGGCGGCGCCGCCAAGTTTGCGTTCGTCATCGCGCCGGGAAAATCGGACATCATGGAATATTTCGGCGCCGGCTTCGGCCCGGCGCCGATCGCCTACCTGGTCCAGCCACAGCCCACTGGTCTTTGCGACGCCATCTTCCGCGCCCGGCCGCTGGTCGGCCCCGACGAGAGTGTCATGGTGGGTCTGCCCGACACGATCTGGTTTCCCGAATCAGGTCTTGCGGCCCTGCCGGACGACGTGCTCGCCTTCCTGCTGTTTCCTGTCGAGCGGCCCGAATTCTTCGACGCCGTCGTGCTCGGCCAAGGCGAGGCGATTCGCGAGATCCAGGTCAAACGGGCCGACGCCAGTTCGCGCTGGATCTGGGGCGCGTTCAAGATGCCCGGCCGCGTCTTCGCGGCGCTGCACGAGCTGTGGCGGGAGCGCGACGGCCGTGACGAATATTTCGGCACGCTCGTCAACGCCTATCTCGCGGCCGGAGGGCGCGCCGTCGGGATCCGTGCCGGTACTGCCTATGTCGATGTCGGCACGTTGCACGGGTACCGCGCCGCCATCGGTCTGCTTGCCGAATCCACCGGCCGGGTAACGGCCGCGCCGCAACCCTACCGCCTGACGAGCGGTGCGCGTCGCGAGCCGGCTCCGCAGCGCCCCCGTTGAAAGCGGGTTAGCGGGGCCCGTGGCTGCTGCCGGGCGCCAGCGCCACCGGCACGACGGACCACGTCTCGAGCCATTGCCGGAACCGCTTGACCGCGGCGGCGCGGGCTTCGTCGCTGTCGGCGCGCTCGAGCGCGTGCAGCACCTCGTCGCGATCGTCGACTCCCGGCCGCGTCTCGTGTTCCCGCAGCAGCGTGAGCGCATCGCCGATCGTGCGGAGGACCCGTCCGCCCTCGAGGCGGATCGCCGGGTTGAGTTCGAAGTCGTCCTTGTTCATGGCAGGGCAATGCCCGGCGCGGCGGAGGGTTCCCCACCGCCGGCTGATATGCAGGCTTGGAGCCGCCTCCGGCCGCCGTTCCTGAGTTGTGGCAGTGTCTTGCGCCCGTTCTAGGACGCTGTTTTTTCTACGCCGGTCCTTCCCCCCACCAGATCCCGGATCTGCGCCGCCACCGCCGTTGCCGAAACGTGGTAGCGCTCGTGCAGCGTCGGCAGCGCGCCCGCATCGAGGAAAGCGTCCGGCAGCGCGATCTGGCGGAAGGCCGCGGGCATCGTGCCGGAGCGCAGCAGCAGGCCGGCGACCGCCTCGCCGAGTCCGCCGATCACGGTGTGGTTTTCCGCAATCACGACGGGCCGGCCGGTCCGCGCGGCGGCTTTGAGGATCGTCGCCTCGTCGAGCGGCTTGATCGTCGGCACGTGCAGCACCGCCGCCTCGATCCGGTCGGCGCGCAGCGCCTCCGCCGCCTCCAGGGCCCGCATCGTCATGAAGCCGGTGGAGATCACCAGCACGTCGGCGCCGTCGCGCAGCATCTGCGCCTTGCCGAGCTGGAACCGGTAGCCGTACTCGTCGAGCACGAGCGGCACGTTGCCGCGCAGGAGCCGCATGTAGACCGGTCCCTTGTGCGCGGCGATGGCGTGGGTCGCCTGTTCGATCTCCAGCGCATCGCAGGGATCGACGATCGTCAGGTTGGGCATGCCGCGGAAGATGGCGAGGTCTTCGGTCGCCTGGTGGCTCGGCCCGTAACCGGTGGTGAGGCCGGGCAGGGCACAGACGATCTTCACGTCGAGCTCTTCCTCGGCAATGGCGAGACAGATGAAGTCGTAGGCGCGGCGCGAGGCGAACACGGCATAGGTGGTGGCGAACGGCGTGAAGCCTTCGCGCGCGAGACCGGCCGCAGCCCCCATCAGCAGCTGCTCCGCCATGCCCATCTGGTAGAACCGGTCGGGATATTCTTTCGCGAAGACATGCAGGTCGGTGTACTTGGCGAGATCGGCGGTGAGGCCGACGATCTCGGGCCGGCTGCGCGCGACCTCGATCAACGCGTGGCCGAAAGGCGCCGGCTTGGTGCGCTGGTCCGGCGCCGCCAGCGAGGCGATCATCGCCGAGGTCGTCAGGCGCGTGCCCGACGCGCCCGGCTTGCGCGCGGGCGGCGTGAATTTCGAGCGTTTCATGCGGTCCTCCCGGCCTCGAGCGCGTCGAGCGCCATCTGCCATTCCTCCGGCTCGACGCGCAGAAAGTGATTGCGCTCGCGCTGTTCCAGGAACGGCACGCCCTTGGCCATTTTCGTGTCGCAAATGATGATCCGCGGCTGCGGCGCGGTAAGCGCGCGCGCCGCATCGAAGGCAGCGACGAGCGCGCCGATGTCGTTGCCGTCCACGCGCTGCACGTGCCAGCCGAACGCGGCGAATTTCGGCGCCAACGGCTCGAAATTCAGCACCCCGGTCGAGGGCCCGTCGGCCTGCATGTTGTTGACGTCGACGATGCCGATCAGGTTGTCGAGCTTGTGGCTGCCCGCGGACATCGCCGCCTCCCACGTCGAGCCCTCGTCGAGCTCGCCGTCGGAGAACAGGTTGTAGACGAACGAGCGCGACGTCTTGCGCTTCAGCCCGAGCGCCATGCCGACGGCGATCGGCAGGCCGTGTCCGAGCGAGCCGCCGGTGATCTCCATGCCCGGCGTATAGGCGGCCATGCCCGACATCGGCAGGCGGCTGTCGTCGCAGCCATACATCTCCAATTCGTCCTCGGGCAGGATGCCGGCTTCGATCAGCGCTGCGTAGAGCGCGATCGCGTAATGGCCGATTGAAAGGAGGAACCGGTCGCGCTCCTCCCACAGCGGATCCTCGGCGCGATAGCGCAGCGCGTGGAAATAGGACACTGCCAGCACGTCGGCGATGCCCAATGCCTGCGCGATATAGCCCTGGCCCTGTACCGCCGCCATGCGCAGCGCGTGGCGCCGGATCCGGTAGGCCCGCTCGGGCAGGGGCACGTTGTGGCCGATCTCACTCATCGCATAGGTCCTTCAGCAGGCGGTGCCTCAGTGGATGAGCATGCCGCCATTGACGTCGATCACGGCGCCGGTGACGTAGGAGGAAAGGTCCGAGGCGAGGAACAGGCAGGCCTTGGCGACGTCGTCGGCCGCGCCGAGCCGGCCGAGCGGAATGCCCTCGATGATCTTGGCCGTCATGTCCGGGCCGAGCTTGCCCTGGGTGATGTCGGTGGCGATCAGGCCGGGCGTGATGGAATTCACTCGAATGCCGTCCGGCCCCAGCTCCCGCGCCATCGCCTTGGCAAGGCCGAGAATGCCGGCCTTGGCGGCGCTGTAATGCGGGCCGCCGAAAATGCCGCCGCCGCGCTGCGCCGAGACCGAGGAGATGCAGACGATGGCGCCCGACCGCTGCCGCCGGAAATGCGGGATCAGCGCTTGGCTCATCTGCAGCGTGCCGCGCAGATTGACGTCGAGCACGGCATCGTAGTCGCGCGGGCCGATGTCGAGGATCTTCAGCGGCTGCGTGATGCCGGCATTGTTGACCAGCACATCGACGCGGCCATGCGCGGCGAGGATCTCTTCCGCCACGGCGCGGCAGCGCGCGCCGTCGGTCACGTCGCAGGCCAATCCCTGGTGATCCGGACCGATCTGCGCCGCCGCCGCGCGGGCCGCACCTTCATCCAGATCGAGGATCACGACGCGCGCGCCCTGGGCCGCGAACAGCTTCGCGGTGGCGAGCCCGATGCCCCGTGGCGAGGCCGCGCCGGTCACGACGCAGATCTTGTCAGCAAGCAGCAACAGCGTTCTCCGATTTGCAACACGCGGACGTTTGGCGCTCAGGCATAGGCTTCGCGGAAGAGGGCGAGATAGTCTGCCGCCGTCGCCGGCCGGGGATTGGTTGCAGTCGAATGATCGAGCACCGCCAGTTCCGCCATGCGCGGCAGCACGCTTTCCGGCACGCCCATCGCCGACAGGGTTGCCGGCAGGCCGATGTCGCGCGACAGCGCTGCCACGGCGTCATCGAGTGCGGCACCGGGCGCGAGCTCCATCGCCTCCCGCAGGCGCTCGTACTTGTCGCCGACATGGTCGACATTGAAGCGCAGCACCGCCGGCATCACGACGGCATTGAGCGTGCCGTGATGCAGCACGGGCTCTTTCAGCCCGCCGAGCGGATGCGACATGGCATGCACCGCGCCGAGGCCCTTCTGGAAACACAGCCCGCCCTGCAGCGCCGCCATCGCCATTTCCCGGCGCGCATCGCGGTCGCTGCCCTTCTCCACCGCCCGGCGCAGATGGCGCATCACCCGCCGCGCGCCGTCGAGCGCGATCGCCTCGGCCGGTGGGTTGTCGCGCGGCGACAGGAACGTCTCGATGCAATGGCTGAGCGCATCCATGCCGGTGGCCGCGGTCAGGCCGGGCGGCAGATCCAGCGTCAGCTCGGGATCGACCAGCGCCACCTTCGGGATGAGATGCGGGCTGATGAAGCCGAGCTTGCGCCCGTCCTCGAGCGTCAGCAGCGCGGCGCGCCCGACTTCGCTTCCGGTGCCGGCGGTGGTGGGAATCGCCACAACCGGGGCCACCGCGGCGGTGATGCGCGGCACGCCGCCGAGCACGGCGGCGTACTGGTCGAGCGGGCCCGGATGCGTCGCGAGCAGCGCCACGCCCTTGGCGAGGTCGATCGAGGAGCCGCCGCCGAGCGCGACGATGCCGTCGCAGCCTTCGGCGCGCCACACGGCGAGCGCCTCGTGCACCGCGGCTTCGGTCGGGTTGCCCGGTGTGCGGTCGAACAGGCCGTGCCCGCCGGGCATGAACGCGCCGACCCTGGCGACGAATCCCGCCTTGGCGAGGCCGGCATCGGTCACGACCAAGGGCCGGGTGATCTTGAGGTCCGCCAGCACGTCGCCGAGCCCGGACAGGACGCCGAATCCGAATTCGATCCGGGTCAGGTAGGTGATGGTTGCCATGACGATCTGGAATGCTGGAGGCGGTCTGTTCAGGCCGCCATCGTGCCGGCCTTACCGAAGGTGCGCTCCATCTCGCGCCGGAGCCGCACCGCGTCGCTGTCGCCGATCTCGACATCGGCCCAGGACACGACGCTGCCGGCGGCGACAGGCCGCACCACCTTCACCTTGTGCGCGAGCCCGATCGGCAGCGCGCCGTGCTGCAGCGACAGGTCCGCCGGCATGATCCGGCCCCACACCGTGTAGCCGCCTTCCCCGTCCAGCATCTCGCCCGCTGCCAAGTTGCGCTTCGCCACCGCGACCACGTCGGAGCGGAAGCCGGTCGGACAGCCGGTCGCCTCGTTGCGCAAGGCCGCTGCCGCGACACTGACGCCCAATTCGAGCCCGATCAGGTGATAAGGCCGGTAGAGCGCGGTGTAGCGGCCGGACGGGTCGGTCGCCATGCCGTATTCGCGGAAGCAGCGCCGCGCATAGTCGCCGCGCGGGGAGGGGTCGGATTCGAACACCACGTAGACGCCCCAGCGCAGGTCGCGGAACACCGGCCGGCCGTCGCGCTCCAAGCTGGAGACGACCTCGACCTGGCCCGTCGTCTCGAGCAGGCCGCCATCGGCCTTCGGCCGCAGCACGATCGGCAGGTCGTCGGCGCCGCAGGGCGGGAACAACAGCCCGTCGCGCGGCGCGCTGAGGCCCGTCGCATTCGAGATTGCCGCCATCTCGATCGACGACTTGGTGCCGTCCATGAACGAGTTGAACATTTGCGGGTTCATGCCGCCGGCGGCGGCCGCTTCCGGCGTGATGCCGAAATGCCCCCACACGTCGTCCGGCGTCGACTGGTGATAGGCGGGCAGATACTTCGTGCCCTTGCCCGCGGCGACGACGCGGAAGCCGCAGGTCTCGGCCCAGTCCACCATTTCGCACACCAGCGCCGGCTGGTCGCCATAGGCGGCCGCATAGACGACGCCGGCCTCGGCGGCCTTGCGCGCGATCAGCGGTCCGGCCAGCACATCGGCTTCCACCGTCACCATGACGACGTGGCGGCGGTTCGCGATCGCCAGCAAGGCGTGTTTCAGGCCGGCCGCCGGGTTGCCGGTCGCGTCGACGATGACGTCGACGCCGTCGGCCTGGATGAGTGCCGCCGCATCTTCGGTCACGACCGTGCGACCCGTGCGGCGCGCCTCGTCAAAATCGCGGGCGACCGACGCATCGACATCCCAACCCGTCCGGGTGAGCGCCGTCTTGGCGCGCTCCGCCGACAGGTCGGCGACGCCGATCAGGTGCATGCCCACCGTAGTGCGCACCTGCGACAGGAACATGGAGCCGAACTTGCCGGCGCCGATCAGACCGACCCGGACGGGGCGACCTTCGGCGGCACGGGCCTTCAGCTTGGCGGCGAGATTCATGGGAGAGCTCCGGATCAGAAGTGGATGGTGAAGGCCGGCACGTAGGAGACCGCCAGCAGCAGCGCGAAGGCGACGAGGTAGAACGGCCACATCTGCGCGACCACGGCACCGATCGGCTGGCGGGCGATCGCCGAGGCGACGAAGAGCGTGGTTCCCACGGGGGGCGTGAACAGCCCGATCGCCAAGTTGAGCGTCATCATCAAGCCGAGCTGGATCAGGTCGAGCCCGATTTTCTGCGCCACGGCCACGAAAATCGGGCCGAGCAGCAGGATCGCCGCGGGCAGATCGATGAACATACCCACGACGAGCATCAGGATGTTCATCGACAGGATCACCAGCCACGGCTCGCGCAGCGTGGAAAGCGCCCAGTCGGCAAGGCGGGTCGGGACGTCCTCGGTGGTGAGGATCCAGCCGATCAGGTTCGAAGCGATGATGACGAGCATCACGACGCCGGTGGTGACGGCCGTGATGATGATGTCCGTCCCGAAGCGGCGGATCGTCAAATCGCGGTAGAGCACGGCCCTGACCAGCAGCGCATAAGCGGCCGCGATGACGCTGACCTCCGTGGGCGTCGCGACACCGAAGCGCAGCAGGACGAGAATGAGCAGCGGCAGGATGATGGCCGGCAGCGCGGCCACCGTCGCTTTGCCCATGACCGCCCAGCCGCGCTCAACGTCGACGACCGGAAGGTTGTTGCGCCGGCCGACCCACCAGCAGGCGAGCATGAGGCCCGCGGTGAGGGCGAGGCCCGGCACGATGCCGGCGAGGAACAGGCTGGCGATCGACTCGTTCGAGACCGCCGCGAACAGGATCATCGGCACCGACGGCGGGACGAGCACGGCGATGATCGCCGCCGAAGCCGTGATGGCCGCGGCAAGCGCCGGCGGGTAGCCCTCGCGCCGCATCCAGGGGATCAAGATCGAGCCGAGCGCGGAGGCGTCGGCCACCGCCGAGCCCGAGACGCCGCCGAAGATCGCCGAGCCGAGCACGTTCACTTGCCCCAGGCCGCCGCGATAGCGGCCGACGAGGGTCGCGGCGAAGGTGACGAGCTGCTTGCCGAGCTGGCCCGACATCAGCAGCGAGCCCGCCAGGATGAAGAAAGGAATGGCGAGCAGCGGGAAGCTCTGGGTCGGCTGGAAGATCTTCAACAGCACGACCGTC
>Ga0182741_1003332_pt1 | contig 17249 bp, 12 predicted proteins | sample eDN5th37CBELigOP_FD_128874 | JGI IMG/M metagenome (GOLD analysis project Ga0182741, IMG submission 128874) | Enriched Organic Plus compost microbial communities from Emeryville, California, USA - eDNA 5th pass 37_C BE-Lig OP (version 2) (version 2) ...
GCCGCCGCGGCGTTCCGAGCCCGGCACGACGCGCTGGTGCGGCGCTATTCGTCCCGGCCGCCGCTGCGGGTGTTCTACCAGATCTGGGATCAGCCGCTGATGACCGTCAACGGCGAGCACATCATCAGCCAGGTGCTCGGCCTGTGCGGCGGCCGCAACGTGTTCGCCGCGCTACCGCCGCTGGTGCCGACCGTGGACGTGGAGGCGGTGCTGGCGGCGAATCCGGAAGCGATCGTCGCCAGCGGCGCCGACGCCCGCCGGCCGGAGTGGTTGAACGAGTGGAAACGCTGGCCGAGCCTCACCGCCGTGCGCCGGCACAACCTGATCTCGGTGCCGCCCGACCTGATCCAGCGCCACAGCCCGCGCATCCTCGACGGCGCGCAGCAACTCTGCCAGGAACTGGAGCAGGCGCGCGGCAAGCGGCGCTAGAAGGCGGCGGCGGCGAGCACAGCGGTCTCGACCAGGATCACCACCGCCGATTCCGCATCCTCGGTAAAGCCGCCGTCCCGGCGCCGCAGGTACCAGCGCGCCAGGAACAGCGCCGCCACCGCCACCAGCAGCAACCGCAAGGGACCGATCAAGCCGGCCAAGACCCCCACCATCAGCAGCAACCGGCCGAGATCGCGGCGCGGCAACTGGCGCGCCATCGCCGCCGCCGGGCCGTCGCCATCGATGCAGGGGGTGGTGTAGAACAGCGCCGACGCCGCGGTGAGCGCCAACACGGGCGCCACCAGCACCGAGCTCATGGCGCCGGATGCCAGCAGGTCGATGTACGCCGACAGCTGCACCAGCAACACCGTCACCAGCACCAGCCCGCCGGCCGGCGCCACCGCGCCGTTGCCGGCGGCGCGCTCCTCGACCGGCGTCAGCCACGCGCCCAGGCAGCGACCGGCGCCGATATAAACGCCGGACGCGCCCAGCAGCACCCGCGCCGCCAGCAGCAGACCCGCCGCCACCGCACCGCCGCTGGGCGCCACCACCATGAGCAACACCAGGCAGCCGCCCAGCAGCAGTCCGACCAGCGGATAGAACAGCACCGCGTAGCCGACGTCCTCGGCGGACGCGTCGATTAGGCGCAAGCGCAACCGGGTATACCGCGCCAGCGCGCGGACGAAGGCCTCGCTGATCATGCCGTCGCTCCCGGCGGCGCAAGGCATGCTGGGCGCGGGACTTGACGATGGAGCGGATGGAACTCGATGACGCGCATGGTCCGACGATCACGTTGAGCCGCCGTCATCGGCGGGAGATGCGGAAATCCGATACTAACGGCCGGCTCGGTCTTTTAACATGACCCGACACCAGAACCACCGCTTTCAGGAGTAAGTCCGCAATGGAATACCGTCGCCTGGGGAACACCGACATCAAGGTCAGCGCCATCTGCCTGGGCACCATGACCTGGGGCCAGCAGAACACCGAGGCCCAGGCCCACGAGCAACTCGACTACGCGATCGCTCGCGGCATCAACTTCATCGACACCGCCGAGATGTACCCGGTACCGCCCACCGCCGAAACCCAGGGCCGCACCGAGGCGTACATCGGCACTTGGCTGAAGAAGCGCGGCCGGCGCGACGACATCGTGCTCGCCACCAAGGTCGCCGGCCCCGGCAACGGGCTGACCTATCTGCGCGAGGGCAAGACCCGCTTCACCGAGGCCGAGCTGCGCGAGGCGCTGGACGGCTCGCTCAAGCGGCTGCAGACCGACTACGTCGATCTCTACCAGCTGCACTGGCCCAGCCGCCCCACCAACTTCTTCGGCAAGTTGGGCTACGACGCCAGCCGCCCGCTCAAGCCGGACAACATCGAGGAGACGCTGACCGCGCTGGGCAAGCTGGTGCGCGAGGGCAAGATCCGCCACATCGGCCTGTCCAACGAAACCCCGTGGGGCGTGATGCGCTTCCTGGCCCTGGCCGAGCAGCTCGGCCTGCCGCGCGTGGTCAGCATCCAGAACCCCTACAACCTGCTCAACCGCACCTTCGAGATCGGCCTGGCCGAGGTCGCCCACCGCGAGAACGTCGGCCTGCTGGCCTACTCGCCCATGGCCTTCGGCAAGCTCTCCGGCAAGTACCTCGACGGCGACTGCCCCAACGGCCGCATCAGCCTGTTCAGCCGCTTCACCCGCTACCAGACGGCGGAGGGCGAGAAGGCGACCGCGGAGTACGTGCGCTTCGCCCGCGAGCACGGCCTGGACCCGGCGCAGATGGCGCTAGCCTTCGTCACCAGCCGGCCGTTCGTCACCGCCAACATCATCGGCGCCACCACCATGGAGCAGCTGAAGTCCAACATCGACAGCTTCGAGCTGACTCTGTCCGAGGAAGTGCTCGCCGGCATCGAGGCGATTCACCAGCGCCAGCCCAACCCCTGCCCTTGAGGAACACTGGGAGCGAGGGCTTGTTCCAGCGCGCGGGCGACCTATACCTGCGGAAGCGGCGGCCTCTGCGGCCGCCGCGCTTCCATGCGGTCCGCTAGGAGAATCTCGATGCGAACGCGGCGACCAGCGGGCGGCTCGCCGTCATGAGCGAGCAGCCGCACAGCCGGTTCCAACCGCCCCATTCCTGGGACGTCAGCCCCGAGGAGGCGGTGGCGATCCAGCGCCAACTGCGGCAGCGGCTGCAGATCCAACCGCTGACCGCGGAGGTGGAGTGGCTGGCGGCGGTGGATGCCGGCTTCACCGACCAGGGCGCCACGGCGCGCGCCGCGGTCGTGCTGTTCCACCTGCCGGAGATGGCACAGGTGGAGCAGAGGCTGGCGTTCGCGCCGGTGCGCTTTCCCTACGTACCGGGGCTGTTGTCGTTTCGCGAACTGCCGGTGGTGCTGCAGGCGCTGGAGAGTCTGTCGCGCCTGCCCGACCTGTTGCTGTGCGACGGCATGGGCATCGCTCATCCGCGCCGACTCGGCATCGCCGCGCACTTGGGCCTGGTCACCGATCTGCCCTCCATCGGCGTGGGCAAGTCCCGGCTCACCGGGCGCTATGAGGAACCCGGCCCGAACAAGGGCGACTGGTCGCCGCTGCTGGACCACGGCGAGCGCATCGGCAGCGTGCTGCGCACCCGGCCCGGCGTGAAGCCTTTGTTCGTCTCCCCGGGACACAAGACCAGCCAGGACGATGCCATCGCCTGGGTACTGCGCACGACCACGCGCTATCGCCTACCCGAGCCGATTCGCGCCGCCGATCAGCTCGCCTCGGATCGCATTGCCAAGCGCCGGGCTGCGGCGGAAAAAACCCGCCGTAATTAAGGCTATTAGCGGCGCACGCACGGGCAAGTTCAGGCCGGCGAATTCCGTCCTACCCCATCCGAGCGCTGCCGCACAGAGGCGGCCGCTGCGCCCCACACAGCACCATGAGAGGGGCGGACCGCATGGGCCGTTGCCGTTGCCACCCCGAACCGGCGGCGGGCATATCCAATTTTTGATACGGATATTCACTAGGAAATTGCCGGCACGGGCGATCGCGCTTGTTTCCAAAATTCATTCCGTCTAAAAAAAGCAATTGGAAGTTTTCTAATTGTTGCGCGCTGCGCCGCCGTCCATGGGGCCCGCGGCGAGCGCACCGGGCGATACGTTGCGCGGATGCCTGCGTCAGGCATCTCAAGCGGGGGGTTGTATGTCGAAGCGAGTGAGTGCCTTGCTGCTGGCTGTGTCCATGGGCCTTGTCGCCGCGGGTTGCGGCGGTGGTGGTGGGGGCGGAGGCGGATCGGGCGGCACGACCGATCCCGGGACCAATCCCACGCCCAATCCGGGCACCGATCCCACGCCGAACCCTGGAACCGATCCAACCCCGAATCCGGGCACCGATCCCACGCCGGATCCGGGCACGGATCCGACTCCGGACCCGGGCACACCCGAGCGCTTCCGCAACATCACCTTCGACAACGACGCCAGTACGGTAGCCGCCATCGTCGCCGGCAACGATGCCGACGATCCGGCCTTGATCTTGATGCGCCAAGGCGGTCTGGCGCAGCGCCTAGTCGCGGTACTCGCGGACGGCTCGCCGGTGTCGGCGGAGCTCGACGCCGTGGGGCGGCTGGTGAATCTGGAACTCGGAGGCTACCGCTTCTCGCTGTCCGGCTACACGGGCTCCACCGCCACGCTAACCTATCAGCTGCCCGATGCCGGCGAAGCGAGCACGCAGCTCGATGTGAGCCAGTGCGTCGCCATGCCGGCCAGCGGCAACACGACGGCCGCCGGCCTCGCCGCGCTGCTGAATTGGTACACCGAATCCGGTTACGCCTGCTTGAGCGATCGACTCGCCGACATCGGCGCGCCGCTTCAGGAGATCGGCCGTTACGCCGAACGGCTGCAGCAGAACCAATTCCAGCTCGACTACAGCGTGCGCAACCGCGTGGTATGCGGCGGCACGCTGGCGCAGTGCGCCGCCACGCTCGCTCCGCATGCGCAGGAGCTGATCGAGGGCCTGCGCGCGCTCGATCCGGACGGCACGACGCAGGCCGGCTTCACGGTGAGCGACGCGGGCGTACGGCTGATCCGTAGCGAGTGGGATCCGCTGATTCTCGACGGCTCGCTGGACATGTCTCTGGATTGGCGCAAGCTGGCCTGCGACCGGTCGCTGTTCGCCGAGATCGACCAAACCTGCACCGCGCAGTACGTACCGCCGGCCAACAACCTGCCCTATCCGTACGGCGACTTCTTCGTGGTGAACGGCATCACTTACCACACCGGACCGGTTCTGACCGAAAAGATCACCGGGTTCGGCTGGCCGTTGACCGGCGTCAGCATCAACGACGGCGAGGCCGCCGGCGGCCGCGTCTGGTACGGCACCAATTCCTGCATGACCTTCCGCATCGACGGCCGCGGCGTGCAGGACATGAAGGGCGGCACCTCCACCACCATCGACTCCTTCCCGTGGGTGGAAACGCAGTTCAAGCCCGGCACCAAGGGCGTGGCGATCCCCCAGATGCGCGGCTTCACCTACCCGGTCCGCTCTCTACCCGACCCCAACTACAACCGCCGCAGCGAGTTGCGCGGCTTCCAGTGGGGCGTGCGGATCAACGACGACGGCAGCGTGCACAGGGACTCCAACGGCTACTATGAGTTCTACCTGAAATTCGACGACGGCTCGGTGCTGCGCGCGGCTTGGGATCCAGCGACCAACGGCCCCGCCTCCAGCTTCAGCAACGCGCTGCGCGGCTACGTCAACACCCCGCCCACGCAGAGCCACTTCTGCATATTCCGCGAAGCGACCTCGCAGGACCTGGTGACTCACTGCCTGACCAATACCACCACCAGCAACCCCACCAACGGCAAGCGCACGCTCTGCTACAAGGCCGGTTACCTCAACGGCGAATACCGCCTCGAGGATCAGTACGGCAACACCCTGGAAGAGGGCCAGTTCGAGAACAACCGCCCGTCCGGCGGCTGGCAGTTCCTGCGCGACGACGGCACGCTGCTGGCCAACGGCAGCTTCGCAGAGAACGGCGCGCCGGGCGGCGAATGGACCTACTACGACAACACCGGCAGCAAGAGCGAGGTGGTTCGGTTCTCCAGCGCGGCGTCGCTGTACGAGCCGTGGAACGCCTACTTCCGCCATCTCGACGGCCGCTACATGAAGTACCAGGGCGGGATGCTGAACGAGGAGGGTTCGCTGCTGGAAGGCCAGCAGAACGGCTGGTGGTACTACTACCGCGCGCCGACCGGTCCCAACGCCGGTGTGCTGTACGAGGCCCACGAGTACGACGCCAACACCCAGATCCCGACCGGCGGGACCATGTGCCGCAACGGCGACTGCATCCCACTCACGCGCAGCTGGCTGAAGTCCACCCAGAATTACAACTGGAGCGCCTGCGGCGTGCAGACCCCGTGGATAACCGAGCGCACCTACAACTATGACGGTTCGTTGGCCACCACCACCTGCTACCGGCTCAACGGCACGCCGCTCGAACCGGAGCGCGGCGAGCAGCTCGAGTACTGCCCTCGCCCCTGCGCCTAGACGGAATCGGCGGACGCGTACGCGCGTCCGCTGTTGATTGGCGCTTCGCGCACATCTATTCCCCGGCCCTCGCCTCGCTCTCTCGGCTATGCGGAGAGCGAGGCGAGGGCCGCGGCATAACGGCCTTCATCGTCCCATCGAAATCGACCGAACGCGCAAGCGCGCGCTGTACGCGAACTTCTGCCCGGGCGGCAACAAATGGAACGGTCGGATGCGCCGGCGCCCCCAACGCGGGGGCGCCTCGATCGAAGGGATAAAGTAGCGGCGACTCGGGGGCTGGTTACAGCATCGCCACCACGATGGCGGCGATCGCGCCGGCGGCCAGGCCGGCGATGAGTCCCGGCAGCCACGGCGCCTTCACCGCCGGCGGCTCGAACGGCGACGGCTGCGACAGCTCGGCCAGCCGCCGCTCCACCCGCGCCTCCAGCTCCTGCAGCGCGGCGGCCTGAGTGGCCGCGGCGGCGGCGGCCGCCTGCTCGGCGGCTTCACGGGCAGCCTCGCGCGCGGCCTGAGTGGCGGCCGACAACACCGCCTGCTGGATACCCGGCAAGGCGTGCTCGAACACCACACCCTTGACCTGGGTCTTGAACTCGGCGCCGTGGATCAGCGTATCGAAGGTCTTGCGCAGCTCGCCCTGCAGTTCGCCGGCCTGCTCGCGCGCGGCCTCGACACCGGCCTGGCGCGCCACCCGCAGCGCGATCTGCTCCGCGACCTGCTCGGCCGCGTTGGTCGCCGTCTGCAGCGCCACCTCGCGGGCGACCTGTTCGGCCGATTCCCGCGAAACCTGCTCGGCCACCTCGCGCGCGGTGCGGCCGATGCTCTCGGGATCCATGGATTCGACCATGGGCAGCGCCGACTGGGTTGCGACCAGCTCGGCCGTGGCGCGCGCGGTCTCCTCGGCCGTGGTCCGCGCCGCGGCCTCGGCGCTGTCGGCGGCAGCCTCGCGCGCCTGCACCATGGTATTACGCAGCGCTTCTTCCAGCAGCTGACGGAACTCGGCCAGACGCTCGCGCACCACGCGCTCGGCGGCATCGTGCGCCGCGCCCAGCGCGCTGTCGCGCGCGGCCGCCCGCACTTGCTCCCAATCGAATTCCGCCGCTGCGGCGGCCGGTTGGACCGGCGCGGCAGCGGGAGCAGGAGCGGCCTCCGGAACGGCCGCCGCGGCCACTTCGGGCGCCGGCGCCGGCTCGGCCGCTTCGGCTGGCGGCTCCGCGAACACCAGTCCCGCCTCCAGCCGCTGTAGCACCTGATCGAGCTGATCGTCGGTGCTCGGCTTGCTCAGGAAATCGGCGATGCCGATCGCCTTGGCCTTGGCACGGTCCTCATCGGTGTCCTGGGAGGTGTACATCACCACCGGCGGCTTGGCGCAGTCGGGATCGGCGAAGATGCGGCGGGCGGCCTCGAAGCCGTCCATGTCCGGCATCATGAAGTCCATGAACACGACGTCGGGATGAGCTGACTTCAGGTAGTCGACGCCCTCTCCCCCCGTACCGGCCATGTCGACCTCGATGCCGCGGTTCTTGAGCTGCTTGGCCAGCGCAATACGCGCCAGCCGCGAGTCGTCCACGACCAACGCCTTGTTGATCTTCTGCGCCATAACCACCCCGAGGAGGATCCGTTTTCGTAATTATTTGCATCTAGTGATGCGTTGTGCCTCGCCGACCCAAGCCTATCACAGGAAATGGGCCCTTCCCCAAGGGACAGTTCACATCCCGCGCGCGCCACCGCCCCCGGGTAGCGGTGGGAAATGCACCACGGCCGCCCCTAGTTCATGCATCGACATCCGACCGTCGCGCCCTCCGCACGAGGAACACGCATGAACCTGGAGAAGGTGGTTTTCGGCTTCTTTATCTTGCTCGCGCTAACGCTCAATTTCGGGTTCTTCATCGGCGATATCGGCGATCCGGATCACCACAACGTCTATGAGTTCTTCGCCGCGCTGGTAGTGAACCTGATCGCCACGGTGATGAAGTTCGGCGACCGCACCCACATCGGCGCGCTGCTGCTGGCGTCCGGCCTGGTGGCGGACCTGCAGCTGTTCGCCGCCGCGCTGGTGTGGGCGATCGCGATCTACGCGATGAACCTCGGCATGACCGAGGCGGTGACCGCCAGCATCGTGTCGCTGGCCGGCGGCGCGCTGCTCGCCAACGTCGTGTCGGTCACCCTGCTCATCGTCGAAACCGTGAGCCTGCAGAGGTAGGCATGCGCGGCGTCATCGCGCTGGTCCTGCGCCGCATGCGGGGCCCGCTGATACTACTGATACTCACCTACGCCATCGCCGTGCTGGGCTTCGTGCTGATTCCCGGCGAGGACGCCGCCGGCGAACGATGGCGTATGGACTTCTTCCATGCCTTCTACTTCGTCAGCTTCATGGCCACCACCATCGGCTTCGGCGAAGTGCCTTACGTCTTCACCGACGCTCAGAGGCTGTGGACCAGCATCTCGATCTACCTGACGGTAATCGCCTGGTTCTATGCGCTGGGCAACATCATCGCCCTGATCCAGGACCCGGGCTTCCGCCAGGTGGTGGCCCACAGCCGCTTCCGCCGCAGCGTGCGGGCGATATCCGAGCCGTTCTACCTGGTCTGCGGCTACGGGGATACCGGCAGCCTGCTGGTGCGCGCCCTGGCCGAGCGCGGCCGCCGCACCACCGTGATCGATATCGATCCGCATCGGATCAACGAGCTCCGGATCGACGATCTGCCGCTGTTCGTGCCCGGTCTGTGCGGCGACGCCAACCTCACCGACAATCTGCTCGCCGCCGGCTTGCGCCATCCCTGCTGCGCCGGGGTGCTGGCGGTCACCGACGACGACCGCACCAATCTGCAGATCGCCATCACCAGCAAGTTGCTCACGCCGGCGCTGCCGGTGCTGTGCCGGGCGGAAACGCGGGAGACCGCCGCCAACATGAGGTCGTTCGGCACCGACTATGTGATCAACCCGTTCGTCGCCTTCGCCGACAACCTGCTAACGTCGCTGCGCTCCCCCGACCTGCAGCGTTTCGAGAATTGGCTGACCGCCCAGCCTGGCACGCCGCTCCCCGAGCCGGCCAGCCCGCCCAAGGGGCGCTGGATCATCTGCGGTTTCGGGCGTTTGGGCAGCGCGGTGCAACGTTATCTCGGCTACGCCGCGGTGGAGGTCACGGTCGTCGGCCCGCGGCCGCCGGAGGATCATCTGCCCTATGTACGAGGCACCGGCACCGAGGCGGTGACGCTGCGGGAAGCGGGCGTGGCCGAGGCGGCGGTGGTGTTCGCCGCCACCCGCAGCGATGCCGACAACCTCTCCATCGCCATGACCGCGCGCGAACTCAACCCGGACGTGTTCCTGATCGCGCGCCAGAACAACCGCTGGTCCGACGCCATCTTCCGGGCGGCACGGCTGGACATCGTGATGACCCCCAGCCTGATCATCGCCACCGAGATCATGGCGGTGCTCGCCGCGCCGCTGCTGCGCGAGTTCCTGCGCCGCGCGCGTCATCAGCGCGACGAATGGGCCGTCGAGCTGGCCAAGGAACTGCGCGCGATCAACGACGGCCGCACGCCCGACGTCTGGGCGGTGGACATCGACGACGACTCGGCACCGGCGGTAGCCGCGGCATTGACCGAAGGTCATCGCATCGATCTGGCGGCGCTGCTGACCGATCCGCGCGATCGCAGCCAGCGCCAGCGCTGCCTGACGCTGATGCTGGTGCGGAACGGGGAGTACCTGCTGCGCCCCGCGCCGGAGCAGGAACTGCGACTGGGCGATCGACTGCTGCTGACCGGCTCGGAGCGGGTCAGGAACAGGCTCAGCTGGGTGCTGCGCAATCGCCACGCGCTGCGCTACGTACTGACGGGGGAGCAACTGCCGGATGGCTGGGTTTGGCGCTGGCTGCAGCGGCGCCGCCAACAACAAGAAACCCGGCATGCGCCGGGTCAATAGCCATATAGCCAAGTAATCGTGTTGCGAAGCGCCTAGAACTCGGCCGCCATCCGATCGCGCAGCGAGCGGCGCGTTTCGGCCAACCACTCACGGGCGATCTGGCTGCCGCCGGCCGCGGCCCGATAGAACCAGTACACCGCCAACCCGTCATCCTGCGGCACGCCGCGCCCTTCCGCGTACATCACCGCCAGATTGTGCTGCGCGGAGCAATTGCCCTGCTCGGCGGCGCGCCGGAACCAACCGGCGGCGATGGCCTCGTCCTGCGGCACACCCTGACCGGTAGCGGTCAGGAAGCCCAGCGCGTGCTGCGCTTCTGCCAAGCCGCGCAGTGCGGCTCGGCGGTATAAACGGGCCGCTACCGACAGATCCGTCGGCCGGCCCTCCCCCCACTCCCAACGTTGACCGTTGAAGAAATCGGCCCAGGCCTTCTCCATGTTGAACTTCATGGTGGGTTCCCCCAAGGCGAACTCGTCATTGCCACTCTCAATGCAGGATGCGGGCCAACTCCGGCGAACGCGCGGAAGTCCGCACTGTCGCCGTCTGGAGACAGGAAACAGACGTGAAAGACGTTTCGAAAGGTGACGCTATGTGTCACAAAGTGACGACAGTGTGACGCCGCTATCGGCTAGGCGACGTCCAACCGCACCACGCCGTCGTCGATCGACACGGGCACGGCCGTCAGCCGCTTACCCACGCAGGGGCCGGCGACGCAGACGCCGTCCTCGACCCGAAACAACGCATCGTGAGTAGCGCACTGGATGTACTCGCGATCGGGATCCATGAAGCGGTCGGGCAACCAGTCGAGGTTGGTGCCGCGATGCGGGCAGACGTTGCGGTAGCCGTAGACCTGATCGCCGCGGCGGACGACGAAGATGTTCCACTCGCCGCTGTCCAGGCGCAGGCTGAAGCCCTTGCTACCGTTATCCTCCAACTCATCGAACCTGCACAGAACCTGCATCGCCGCCTCGCGCCCGGAAATGCCAAGCAGTATACCAACCCGGCAGCGGCGGCTTGCTCCGCGCCCGCCGAGCGGCGACCATGGCAGCGGCTTCGCCCGAGCATAAGAACCACACCATGACCGTCTCGTCCCGCCCCTCGCTCCTCGCCACCATTTTCAGCGGCCGCATGCTGGTGGCCTTCCTGATGGGTTTCGCCGCCGGACTGCCGCTGGTCCTCACCGGCTCACTACTCAAGGTGTGGCTGCAGGACGAGGGCGTGGACCTGGGCACCATCGGTTTGTTCGCGCTGGTCGGCCTGCCCTATACGCTGAAATTCCTGTGGGCGCCGCTGCTCGACCGCTACGTGCCGTCGCGGCTGGGCCGGCGCCGCGGCTGGCTGTTGCTGTTCCAACTGGCACTGGTGGCCTGCATCGCCGGACTGGGCCTGTCCGATCCGCGCGAGCACCTGTACGTGATGGCGGTGATCGCGCTGCTGGTGAGCTTCTTCTCCGCCTCGCAGGACATCGTGATCGACGCCTACCGGCGCGAGTCGCTCAGTGACGAGGAACAGGGCCTGGGCTCGTCGCTCTACGTCAACGGCTATCGGCTAGGCTTGCTGCTGGCCTCCGGCGGCGGCCTGATCCTGGCCGACTTCATTCCGTTCAGCGCCGTGTACGCGCTCATGGCCGGCTGCATGCTGCTGGGCGTCGCCACCACGCTGTTCGCGCGCGAACCGGAGCTGGCCGAAGGCGCGCCGAAGACGCTGCTGGACGCGGTGATCAAGCCGTTCGTGGATTACTTCTCGCGCACCGACGCGCGGTGGATCCTGCTGTTCATCCTGCTCTACAAGCTCGGCGACACCATGGCCGGCGAGATGGCGTCCAACTTCTACCGCGACATCGGCTTCTCCAAGACCGAGATCGGCTCGGTGGTGAAGCTGTTCGGCTTCTGGGCGACCATCGTCGGCAGCCTGGTCGGCGGCGTGCTGATCCTGCGGCTCGGCATCTTCGCCTCGCTGGTGAGCTTCGGCGTGCTGCAGGCGGTCTCCACGCTGGGCTTCGCCTGGCTGGCGTACGTCGGCCACGACCTGGTAACGCTCGGCGGCGTGGTGACCTTCGAGAATTTCACCGCCGGCATGGGCACCGCCGCCTATATCGCCTTCATGGCCAGCCTCACCAACAAGAAATTCACGGCCACGCAGTACGCGCTGCTGTCCAGCCTGATGGGCGTGCCGCGCACCATCTTCGCGGCCCCCACCGGCTACATCGCCGCGGCCTTGGGCTGGCAGTGGTTCTTCGTGCTGTGCACCTTGATCGCGCTGCCGGGCCTGCTGCTGCTGGCCAAGTTCCGCGGCTGGCTGCGCCCGGCCGCGCCGGACGTCGCCGACAAGCCGCTGCCGGCCGCGAGCTGAACGCCCGGTAGAGCATAGCTATCGGAAAAATTGGGGAAACCGATTTCCCCCTATGGCAACTTCCTCGTAGACTCTCGCTTCGCCACGGCTCGGCTCGAACGAGGCGGGAGAGGCTGCGCGTCCGCTGCGCCACGGCCGGCAGGCCGATGTCCAAGCGCCGTTTCCCGCTTGCCTCCGATCCTAAGCAGCAACGCCTGAACGCCGGCCGGCCACGCGCCCGCCGCACGTTGGAGACGCCCCTATGACCCAAGCAAGACACAGTCGGCTGATCATCCTCGGCTCCGGTCCCGCCGGCTACACCGCCGCCGTCTATGCCGCCCGCGCCAACCTGAAGCCGCTGCTCATCACCGGCTTGCAGATGGGCGGCCAGCTCACCACCACCACCGAGGTCGACAACTGGCCCGGCGATCCCCACGGCCTGACCGGTCCGGCGCTGATGGAGCGGATGCGCGAGCACGCCGAGCGCTTCGACACCCAGATCGTGTTCGACCACATCCACAGCGCGGACCTGTCGCAGCGGCCGTTCCGCCTGGTCGGCGATTCCGGCGAGTACAGCTGCGACGCGCTGATCATCGCCACCGGCGCCAGCGCCCGCTACCTGGGGCTGGATTCGGAGGAAGCCTACAAGGGCCGCGGCGTGTCCGCCTGCGCCACTTGCGACGGCTTCTTCTATCGCAACCAGGACGTGGCGGTGGTCGGCGGCGGCAATACCGCCGTCGAAGAGGCGCTGTATCTGTCCAACATCGCTCGCCACGTGACGGTGGTGCACCGGCGCGACAGTTTCCGCGCCGAGAAGATCATGCAGCAGAAGCTGTTCGAGAAGCAGGCTGCCGGCAAGATCAGCATCGAATGGAACAGCGTGGTGAACGAGGTGGTGGGCGATCAGTCCGGGGTGACCGGGCTGTCGATTCGCAACACGCAGACCGGCGAGGACAAGACCCTGCCGGTCACCGGCGTGTTCATCGCCATCGGCCACACGCCGAACACGCAGTTGTTCGAGGGTCAGGTCGACATGGAGAACGGCTACATCAAGGTGCGCGGCGGTACCGAGGGCAACGCCACCGCGACCAGCGTTCCCGGCGTGTTCGCCGCCGGTGACGTGGCCGACCACACCTACCGCCAGGCCATCACGTCGGCCGGCACCGGCTGCATGGCGGCGCTGGACGCCGAGCGCTACCTGGATCAACAGGTCGGCGCCGGCTAAGGCCACGCCAAGAAAGCAAAGGGGCTCGGCGGTGCGTACCGCCGAGCCCCCTTTTCGTCGCCGATCGGCTATCTACTTGCCGATGACCTTGCTCACCTCGTTGGAGTTGGTGCTCTCCACGCCGTTCTTGTCGAACGCCGTCACCACGAAGTAGTAGGTCTTGCCGCTGGTGAGGTTGTTCACCGTGTAGGTGGTGGTATTGGCATTGGGCAGGGTGACCACCGTGCCGTATTGGCCCGACGCCAAGCCGTACTTCACCCGGTAGCCGCCGATGTCGTACATCTGCAGGGTGCTGCCGTCGGTACGGGTCAGCGGCACGTCCCAGCTCAGGTTGACGCTGGTGACCGGCGCGGTGGTGCCGCCACCGTTGCCCGGATCGGTCGTGCCGCCGCCAGTACCCGGGTTGGTGGTGCCACCGCCCGCGCCCGGATCGGTGGTGCCGCCGCCGGTGCCTGGATTGGTGGTTCCGCCGGTGCTGCCACCGCCGGCGTAGAGCCGGCTGCCCGGCACGGTCTGGCGGCTGACGCCGCTGGTCTGCCACTCGAGCTTGACGCTGGCGTTGCCCGTCCCTTCGTAGTACTCCAGCTTGATGTCGTACTTGCGCCCGGCGGCGAGGCTCACCGTACCGCTGCGGGTGGTCGCGGACTGGTTGCTCCAGTTGTCGATCAACAGCTTGCCGTCCACCCACAGACGCACGCCGTCGTCGGCCGTGGTGTAGAAGGTGTAGGTCTGGGTACCCGAGCTGTGCGCCGGCTCGATCTGGCCGGTCCAGCGCACGCTGAAGTTGTCGCTGTTGACGCCGGTGGCGGGCGAACCGGTTGCCCAGGCGAAGTTGATGGCCTGGTCGTTGCGGGTCAGCACCGGGGTGTTGAAGTTGGTGCCGTTGAAATAGGCGCCGGTGAGGCCGCCCGCGCTCGGCGCCGGCTGGCTACCGCCACTGCTGCTGCCCCAGGGCTGCAGCGCGCTGCCCGGAATCACCTGACGGCTGATGCCGCTGGTCTGCCAGGCCACCGCCAGATGGTCGGAACCGCTGCCTTCCTTGTGCAGCACCTCGATGTAGTAGCGCTTGCCCGCCTGCAGCGTAACCGCCGCCGACTGCTGGCTACCCTGCTTGGTCCACTCCTGCGGACCGGCGTAGCCGCTGACCGAGGCGATGCGCCGCTTGTTCGCCGGCTGATCGTCGGTGCTCAGCCACAACTCGCTGGAGTCGTCGCTGGCGATCCAGAACGTGTAGCTGCCGCTGGTCGGCGGCACCAGATAGCCGCGCAAACGCTGGCCGTAGCTGTCGCCGACGTTGCTCGGCGCCTGGGCGCTGGTCAGCACCGAGGTGCTGTTCGGCGCCTTGGCGAAATTCGGGTGACCGGTGAGATTGGCAACCGTGCTGCCGCTGATGCCGGTCCACACCTCGCGGGTGAGCCCCTGGTCGGCGGCGGATGCCTGCATGGTCCAGCCGGACATGGCTAGAGAGCCGGCTACGACCACCCCCCTGAGGAGAATGGGAGAGATACGACGGGAGCCATCCTTGCCCGTCCGCGTACGAGTACCACTTAAGCGCATGACGGAACTCCAAATTTTTATTGGGTTATAGAAGCCGCGACGTCGTCGTCTTCTAACGGTCGGCACTCTGCCAGCGGCGTTGCCGCGCGTTTGTGCGTAAAGTCACTCGCAGCCGATCTGTCGCGGGATGGCGACGGGCCGCGGCACCGGTTCAACCGGCGCGGCGCAGGCCCTACACTCGCGGGCGGGGATGAGTGGTACAGGGGGGGACCACGGAATGACGGCAGCGGATTGGTTCGCCACGGCGATCGGCCTGATCCTGGGCTGGGCAGCGCTGGGCGCGCCGGGGGCGCTGGTGGGCGCTTGCCTCGGTTACCTGCTGAGCACCACCGCCCGCCTCAAGCGACGGGTGCGGGAACTGGAGCAGCAGCGCCCGACGCCGGCAGCGCCGAAGATCGAGGTGGCACCGACGCCCGTGCCGGCCAGCACGGCGGCCGCGCCGCCGCTCGAACCCACGACGGCGGCCGACGCGGAGACCGTGGCCGAACCGGTAGCGGCCGTCGAAGCCGAGACTGAGTCCGTTCCGGCCGAGCGCGCCCCACCGCCGCGGCCGGCGCCGACTCAGCCCCGCCCCCAGCCACACTGGCTGACCGCGCTCCAGGCCTGGCTGCGCGGCGGCAATCTGCCGGTGCGCCTGGGCGTGGTGATCCTGTTCTTCGGTGTCGCCTTCCTACTGCGTTTCGCGGCCGAGCACGAACTGCTGCCGATCGAGTTGCGGCTGGCGGCGGTGGCCGCCGGCGGCGTCGCCCTGCTCGGTTTCGGCTGGCGGTTGCGCGGCCGCGGCGCCGCCTACGGCTTGGTTCTGCAGGGCGGCGGCATCGGCGTGCTCTATCTGACGGTGTTCGCCGCCTTGCGGCTCTACGCGCTGCTGCCGCCGGAGTTGGCGTTCGCGCTGCTGGTGGTGCTGGCGCTCAGCTCCAGCGTGCTCGCCATCGCCCAGGACAGCCCCTCGCTGGCGGCGATGAGCGTGGCCGGCGGCTTCCTCGCGCCGGTGCTGGCCTCCACCGGTGGCGGCAGCCACGTGATGCTGTTCAGCTACTACGCCATCCTCAACGCCGGCATCCTCGGCATCGCCTACTTCAAAGCCTGGCGGCTGCTCAACCTGCTCGGCTTCGGCTTCACCTTCGTGATCGGCACCGCATGGGGCGCGCGCTTCTACCGGCCCGAGCACTTCGCCAGCACCGAGCCGTTCCTGGTGCTGTTCTTCGCCATGTACCTCGGCATCGCCGTGCTGTTCGCGCTGCGCCAGCCGCCGCGGCTGAAAGGCTATGTCGACGGCAGCCTGGTGTTCGGCGTGCCGATCGCCGCGTTCGCGCTGCAGGCGGCGCTGGTGCGCGACATCGAGTTCGGCCTGGCCTGGAGCGCGCTGGCGCTGGCCGCCGTTTACCTCGGGCTGGCGCGCTTGCTGTGGCGCCGGGACAACGAGCTGCGCCTGCTCACCGAGGCATTCCTGGCGCTGGGCGTGGTGTTCGCCAGCCTGGCCGTGCCGCTGGCCCTGGAAGGCCGCTGGACCGCGGTGGCCTGGGCGCTGGAGGGCGCGGCACTGGTGTGGGTCGGGGTACGGCAGCAACGGGTCGGCGCGCGCGCGTTCGGCCTGCTGCTGCAGCTGGGTTCCGGCTTGGCCGCCGCGGCCGGCATCCTGTTCCACGAGCCGGACGGCCTGCCGCTGCTCAACGCCGACTTCCTGGCGAGCATGAGCATCGCGCTCGGCGCGTTGTTCTCCGCCTGGTACCTGCAACGCCACCGCGCCGAGCTGCGCGACTGGGAGCGCGACCTGCACCTGCTGCCGTTCGTATGGGGCCTGGGCTGGTGGTACGGCGGCGCGGCGCGCGAGTGCATGCTGCGCCTCGACGACGGCTACGAAATCCACGCCGTGGTGTTGCATCTGGCGCTGAGCGCCGCGCTGGCGGCGGCGCTGGTCCGCCCACTGGCGTGGCCGGCGCTGAAGTTGCCGGCGCTGGCCGCCCTGCCGCTGCTAGCGCTGGCCCTGCTGGCGGAGTTCGCGCTGGGGATGCGCCATCCCTTCGTCGATCTGGGCTGGCTAGCCTGGCCGGTGGCGGTGGCCGCCGGCTTCTGGCTGCTGCATAGGCTGGAAACCACGCTGCCCGCGCCGCTGCTCCGCCTCTATCACGCCGGCGAGCTGTGGCGGCTGGCGTTCCTGCTCAGCTGGCTGAGCGCCTACGGCATCGACGAGTTGGTGCGGGGCGCCGGCACCTGGCCGTGGATCAGCTGGGCGCTGGTGCCGGCGCTGCTGGTGGTGGCGATCAGCCGACC
>Ga0182741_1003333_pt1 | contig 17248 bp, 17 predicted proteins | sample eDN5th37CBELigOP_FD_128874 | JGI IMG/M metagenome (GOLD analysis project Ga0182741, IMG submission 128874) | Enriched Organic Plus compost microbial communities from Emeryville, California, USA - eDNA 5th pass 37_C BE-Lig OP (version 2) (version 2) ...
CAGCGGGATCGCGGTGACGCCCTTCTCGATGGTCAGCCACTTCACGAACTCATGGTCCGGCAGGTCGCTGACCGCCGAGTAGTCCACCAGCTGGAAATAGCCGCCCGGCACCGGCAGCGGCTTCAGGCGCGTGCCCAGCAGCTGCTCGCGGAAACGGTCGCGCTTGGCCTGGTAGAACGCGCCCAGTTCCAGGTGGTGCTCCGGCTCGTCGCGGATCATCGCGGCGAAACCGTACTGGGCCGGACCGTAGGTGGTGAAGGTGTTGTACTGGTGCACCTTGCGGAACTCGGCGCTCAGCGCCGGCGGCGCGATGGCGTAGCCGATCTTCCAGCCGGTGCAGTGGTAGGTCTTGCCGAAACTGGAAATGACGAAGGCGCGCTCGCGCAGCTCCGGGTAGCGCAGCGCCGATTCGTGGCGGGCGCCGTCGTAGACGATGTGCTCGTACACCTCGTCGGAAATGAGGTAGATGCCGGTGCCGCGCAGCACGTCGGCCAGCGCCTGCATGTCCGCCGCCGAGAGCATCGCGCCGGACGGGTTGTGCGGGGTGTTGACCATCAGCATGCGCGTTTTCGGCGTGATCGCCGCGCGCACCCTGTCCCAGTCCACGGCGAAGGTCTGCGGGTCGAGCGCGACATGCACCGCGCGCGCGCCGGCCAGGTCGATGGCCGGCTCGTAGCAGTCGTAGGCCGGGTCGAGCACGATGACCTCGTCGCCGGCGCGCACCACCGCGTGGATGGCGTCGAAGATCGCCTCGGTACCACCGGAGGTGACGGTGATTTCGCTGTCCGGGTCCACCTGCGCGCCGTAGCAGTCCAGCACCTTCTGCGCGATGGCCTGGCGCAGCGGCGCCACGCCGGTCATCGGCGCATATTGGTTCAGGCCTTCGCGCATGGCCCGGGCGGTCTCGTCGATCAGGCGCTGCGGCGCCGGGAAATCCGGGAAGCCCTGGCCCAGGTTGACCGCGCCGTGTTCGGCGGCCAGCTGCGACATCACGGTGAAGATGGTGGTGCCCACCTTGGGCAACTTGGTCTGCGGTTGCATCGATGCGTCGGCGTCGGGGGAGGGAAACGCCGAGTTTACGCAATGCCGGCGGCAACGGCCGCCCTCGCCCGCCCGCGCGCTGCGGCGCCGACGGCAATGCCTATAATGTCGCGCCCGATGCGCCAGCCTGCCTGCGCTCCCACCCAAGGACGGAAGCGCCCGATCCGATGACCGCGACCCCCAATCCTCCGCCGCTGCTCGATGCGCGCGGACTGCGCTTCACCCGCAACGACGACCCGGTGTTCGGCCCGCTGGACCTGCACGTGGACGCGGGCGAAGCCCTGCTGGTGCAGGGCGGCAACGGCGCGGGCAAGACCACCCTGCTGCGCGTGCTCGCCGGGCTGCTGCGCGCCGACGAAGGCACGATCCGCATCGACGGCCGCCCCGCCGGCGCGGGCGAGCGCTCGCGCTACATCGCCTATCTGGGCCACCTGCCCGCGCTCAAGCAGGACCTGGGCACACTGGAGAACCTGCACGTGCTGTGCGGCCTGCAGGGCCGGCGCCTGCGGCAGATGCCCGGCAACGCGCTGGCCATCGTCGGCCTGGCCGGCTACGAGGACACCCTGGTGCGGCAGCTTTCGGCCGGGCAGAAGAAGCGCCTGTCGCTGGCCCGGCTGTGGCTGTCGCCGGCGCCGGTGTGGCTGCTGGACGAACCCTACGCCAACCTCGACCTGGACGGCATCAACCTGGTCAACCGCATGATCTCCGCGCACCTGCGCAGCGGCGGCGCCACCCTGGTCACCACCCACGGCGCCTACGCCGCGCCGCCGGTGCGCAACCGCACGCTGACGCTCGGCACCGCCGCGGAGGCCACCGCATGAGCCTGCCCGGTCCGCAGCCCACCTTGTTCGATGCCGCCAAGGCGCTGCTCGCGCGCGACCTGAAACTGCTGTGGCGTCGCCGCGGCGACGCCGCGCAGCCGATCCTGTTCGCGCTGCTGGTGGTGGCGCTGTTCGCCCTGGCCCTGGGCGGCAACCCGCAGCTGCTGCAGCGCGTGGCCGCGGCGGTGCTGTGGCTGGCGGTGCTGCTGGCCGGCCTGCTGTCGCTGGACACGCTGTTCCGCGGCGATGCCGAGGACGGTTCGCTGGAGCAGTGGCTGCTCTCGCCGGTGCCGCTGCCGTGGCTGGTCGCGGTGCGGGTGTTCTCGCACTGGCTGACCACCGCCTTCCCGCTGGTGCTGGTCAGCCCGCTGCTGGCCGAGCTGATGCAGCTGCCGCACCCGCAGTTGCCGGTGCTGGTCGCCTCGCTGGCGCTGGGCACGCCGCTGCTGAGCCTGCTTGGCGCGGTGGTCGCGGCGCTGACCGTGGGCATGCGCCGCTCGGGCATCCTGCTGGCGCTGCTGGTGCTGCCACTGTACGTGCCGGTGCTGGTGTTCGGCGCCGGCGCGGTGGCGGCGTCGGCGCAGGGTTTCGACGCCAGCGGCGGGCTGCTGCTGCTCGCCGCCGGCCTGGTGGTCAGCCTGCTGCTGGCGCCGCTGACCGCCGCCGCCGCGATCCGCATCGCCAATTCCTGAGGGAGACCGGCGCTATCCTTGGCGCCGGACTTCCCCCGCCACCGCGCATGCGCCGAACGCCGCACCCTTCCCCGGAAAAACCCACGCTGCCGCCGCGCCCGGCGGTGGAACTGCAGCGTCGCGGCGAACTGCGCGTGGAGCGTTTCCTCGACGTCGCCATCGAGGTGTTCAACGAGAAGGGCTACCAGGGCGCGCGGCTGTCGGACATCGTCAAGCGCGCCGGCGGTTCGCTGTCCACGCTGTACCGCGCCTTCGGCGACAAGGAAGGGCTGGTGCACGCGCTGATGGAGCGCAGCATCCGCGACTTCGGCAAGGACGTGGAGGAACTGCTGGACTCGCCGCTGCCGCCGGCGCAGGCGCTGGAAGAGGCGGCCTGCCACATGGTCGAGGAGATCCTCAGCCCGGCGCGCATCGCCTGCCACCGCATCATCACCACCGAGGGCATCAGCCAGCCGGCCCTGCGCGACTGGTTCCGGGTCCACGGCATCCAGCCGGCGGAACGGCTGCTGAGCGAGTACTTCGCCCGCGAGACCCGCGCCGGCCGCCTGCACATCGAGGACCCGGACGTGGCCGCCGACCACTTCTACATGCTGGTGTTCGGCGGGCTGATCATCCGCTCCATCAACGGCTGGGTGGACAGCACCCAGTTGCCGCAGATCCGCGAGCGCGCCCGCTCGGCGGTGCGCATGTTCCTGCAGGGCGCCCTCCCCCGTACCTGAACCTCAGCCTGCTGCGCTGCAGCTTGACCTGAACGCAGGCTTTCCCAGAATCACACCGTAATCGCAATTACGCTGTTGTCACCCACCCGCCGGCAGGGACGACAAAGGAGAGGAACGTGCGGTTCTATCTCGCATTCGTGATGCTGATCGCCACCGCGGTGCTGGTTTCCGCCGCCTGGCTGGCGCCGGTCAAGGCCGACGCCTCGGCGCAGGCGGTCAAGCTCCCCGAGACCCGGTTCGCCTCCACTGTCTCCGGGCATGGCTTCGACGCCCCGCCCGGCTTCGCCGACGCGGTGCCGGCGCGCAACCAGGCGCATCCGGAGGCCAGGGCGATCGGCGAGCAGGTCTGCACCGCCTGCCACGCCAGGGAAAACGACAACTTCGCCCATACCGCGCACGCCCTGGGCATGCAGGTGGCGCTGGCCGCCAACCCCGCCACCGCCACCTGCGAGGCCTGCCACGGTCCCGGCTCGGTGCATGCGGCCAACCCGACCGCGAAGGGCTCGATCATCGCCTTCACCCGCGATGGCGGTACGCCGGTGGCCAACCAGACCGAAAGCTGCCTGGGCTGCCACGCCGGCGGCCCGCGCGATGTCTGGCTGGGCTCGATCCACCAGCGCAACGACCTGTCGTGCAGCGACTGCCACAACCCGATGCAGAAGTTTTCCGCCGAGGGCCTGACCGCCAAACAGTCGGTGAGCGAGACCTGCGCCACCTGCCACAAGGACATCCGCCAGCAGTTCAACCGCCGCTCGCACATGCCGCTGCCGGAAGGGGCGATCAGCTGCGTGGACTGCCACAACCCGCACGGCACGCTCAACGCCACCCTGCTCAAGACCGACACGGTCAACGAGACCTGCTACCAGTGCCACGCCGAGAAGCGCGGGCCGTTCCTGTTCGAACACGCGCCGGTGCGCGAAAGCTGCCTCAACTGCCACCAGGTGCACGGCTCCAACCAGCACGCCCTGCTGGTCGCGCCGATCCCGATGCTGTGCCAGCAGTGCCACTCGCACACCCGCCACCCCAACGACCTGCAGACGGAGCTGTCGCTCGGCAACGGCATGACGCCGGACGAACGCCTGATGGGCCGCGGCTGCATCACCTGCCATGCGCAGGTCCACGGCTCCAACCATCCCTCCGGCCCACGCCTGCACAAGTAACGGGAGGACGCCATGCCCATGTGGAAACGCCCCCATGCCTGCCGCTGGTCGCTGCTGTCCCTCGCCCTGCTGGCCGGACTGGCGCAGGCCCAGGACAGCGGCGCCGGCGTCGACCTGCAGTTCGGCAACTGGCTGGACCCGTCCGGCCGCATCGGCTGGCAGGGCTGCGACCCGGACGGCAACAGCTGGCTGACCGCCAGCGCCAAACGCACGCCCACCGGCTTTCTTTACGGCTGCACTCCGCTGATGCCGGCGCTGAAGCCGGCCGGCGACGGCGGCTGGCAGTGGTCGGGCGACATCGCGCTGGGTTACCTGCATGTCAGCGGCGACACCGCCAATACCAACTGGCGCCGCTTCCGCGACCCCGGCAACGGCGTGGTGCTGCAGGCCGATTTCAGCCTGCGCCGCGCCGCCGACGGCCGCTACGCCGATGTGCGCCTGAGCCGCCTGGACCGCGACAATCAGTACTACCGCGCGGTGTTCGGCCAGGCCGGGCGTTACAAGGTGCAGGCCTTCGTGCGCAGTTCGCCCAACGTGCTCAGCGGCAACGCGCGCTCGATCTGGGACGGCGTGGGCAGCGACCGCCTCACCCTCAAGCCAGGGCTGGCCGCGGCCGGCAGCAGTTCGGCCCAGGTCGCCGCCGTTTCCGCCGCGCAGCCGCTGACCACGCTGGCGGTGGTGCGCGACAAGCAGGGCGTGAGCATCAACTACCTGCTCAACCCGCGCTGGACCACCTATGCCAGCCTCACCCACGAGGAGCGCAAGGGCGCGCGCCCGTTCGGCGGTCCGTTCTTCTTCAACTATCCCTTCGCCAACAACGGCGGCATCTACGAGATCCCGCGCCCGATCGACGACAGCACGCTCAACTTCAGCGGCGGCCTGCGCTTCGTCGGCAACCTGTGGCGCAGCGAGTTCAGCTACACCGGCTCGTTCTTCCGCCACGCCAGCCGCGGCTACAGCTACGAGGTGCCGTTCGCGGTGAGCTCGGTGGCCGGCGCCAACTCGCCGCCGCTGTACCAGGGCTCGTTCGCCTACGAGCCGGACAACGACTACCACCGCGTCGGCGCCAGCTTCAGCCGCAGGCTGCCGGCGTGGAAAGGCGATTTCACCCTGGCCGCGGCGCTGACCACGATGCGCCAGAACGACCGCCTGCTGCCGCCGATGGACTGCCAGGGCCAGTTCGGCCAGGACCTGGCGCCGCCGTTCATCGCCAACTGCGCCAACTGGAACACCATCGCCGCGCTGTCGCGCGACCGCGCCGACATGGCGATCAACAACCAGAAGCTCGACGCGCGCCTGGTGCTGCAGCCCATGGAGGGACTGACCTGGCGCAGCACCGCGCGCTACCTGCGCGAGGACTACGCCGGCACCTACTGGTCCTACAACCCGCTCACCGACCAGTGGGGCTATATCGCCGAAAACGGCTCGCAGGGATCGGTGGTGCCGGGCGAAATGGGCGTGTGGGACGGCGGCGCCAACAGCTCGGTGCTCACCCGCATCCGCAACCTGCCGCTGGACAAGGAAACCCGCGAGATCTCCACCGGCGTGGACTGGCGCCCGTCCACCCGCAACACGCTCGGCGCCACCTACACCTTCACCTGGATCGAGCGCGCCCACCGCGAGGTCGCCACCACCCGCGACAACATGGTGAAACTGAGCTGGAACAACCGTGCCGCCGACTGGCTGAGCTTCCGCGCCAACTACACCTACCTGGACCGGGGTGGCAGCCGCTACTACTACGACCCCTACGAGTTCACCTTTTCCAGCTCGCTGCCGGGCTTCGTCGAGCCGGCCGGCGGCCTGGGCCCGCACACGGTCGCGGCGCTGCGCAAGTACGACATCGCCTCGCGCACCCAGCACAAGCTCGACCTGATGGCGACCTTCGTCCTGCCGCACGACATGACCGTGTACGTCTCGGCGCGCGGCGACCGCAACCACTACGACGCGCAGATCGGGCGGCAGAAGCTGGACAGCCAAGCCACCAGCGTGCAGTGGGAATGGCAGCCCGGCCCGGACACCACCGCCAGCGCCTGGTACGGCCACGACCGCTCGAAACTGGTGTTCGCCAACGTCAACGACGCCGTCGGCAGCGACCCGCAACTCGGCGGCCCCACCTATCCCGAGGCCAGCCGCTGGTGGATGGACGATACCCAGCGCAACCACTACGCCGGCCTCAACCTCAACCGCCGGTTCGGCCGCGCCACCCTGGACCTGGCCTGGAACTGGACCTCCTCGCGCGGCCGCACCGGCTACCGCATGAATTCGCCCGACGCGCTCACCGTGCCGGCCAATGCGCCGCTGGCCAGCGGCCGCTATCCGTTGATGGTCTACCGGGTCAATACGCTCACCGCCGGGCTGTCGATGCCGCTGGGCCAGCGCATGCGGCTGCGCGTATTCGACACCTGGGAGCACGGCAACCTCTCGGACTGGCACTACTTCGGCTTCGAGGACACGCTGGTCTACGACCACCGCGTCTACACCGACGGCGGCCCGTCCCGTTACCGCGTCAACCTGCTGGGAATGCTGCTCGAGGTGGCGCTATGAAACGTCCCGCCCTGCTCCTGCTCGCCCTGGCCGGCGGCCTGCTCGGCCTGGCCCATGCCGCCAGCGGCGCGGACGAGGACACGCCCGCTCCCGCGCCGCAGCCGCGTTACCTCGATCTGCGCGCGGCGCCGCGCATCGCCGGCAACGCCGCCGCCGGCAAGGAGAAATCCCAGGTCTGCAGCGCCTGCCACGGCGAGGGCGGCGGTGGCACCGCGCCGCCCTTTCCCAACCTTGGCGGCCAGCGCGCCGACTTCCTGTACTGGCAACTGGTCGAGTTCAAGCGCGGGCGCCATCCCTCGCCGATGACGCCGCTGGTCAGCACCCTGGACGACCAGGACATGCGCGACCTGGCGGCCTATTACGCCAGCCTGCCGCCGCATGCGGCCTCGGCCGCTGCCGGCGATGCGCCGGCCGAAGCGGTGGACACCGCGCTGCTCGACCGCGGCCGCGGCCTCTACCTGCATGGCGATGCCGCCAGGGGCATCCCGCCCTGCCAGGGCTGCCACGGCGCCGATGCGCGCGGCATGCGCGATGCCGACGTCGCCGACCGCAACGGCCGCACGCCGTACGCGGCGTTCCCGGTGCTGCGCGGCCAACAGGCAGCCTACCTGCAAGGCAAGCTGGCCGAGTACCGCAATGGCGACCTGCAGGATTCCACCGGCGACTTCATCATGAGCGGCGTCGGCCAGCGGCTGGACGAGGACAGCATCCAGGCCGTGTCGGCCTGGCTTTCCAGCCTGCGTGAAGACTGAGATGCGCAGCCAGGCGCACGCTGCCACCCTGCGACATTGCGTCGCTTGCCAACCCGAAACGGCGGCCACAGCATGGCCGGCCATCCCGCCCGCAGCGGCGGCCCCTCCCCGCAGACAGGAGCTTTGAAGATGTTCCGCAAACTGATCGTCGCATCCACCCTGGCCCTCGGCGCCGCCGGTGCCGCCCATGCCGCCGACACCTGCTCGGTGAACCTGGAGGGCAACGACGCCATGCGCTACAACCTGGCCAACATCGACGTGCCCAAGAGCTGCGCCAACTTCACCATCAACCTCAGGCACACCGGCAAGATGGCCAGGAACGTGATGGGCCACAACGTGGTCCTGGCCAGGACCGCCGACATGGCCGGCATCGACGCCGACGGCATCAAGGCCGGGCTGGCCGCCGACTACATCAAGGCCGGCGACACGCGCGTCATCGCCCACAGCAAGGTAGTCGGCGGCGGCGAAAACACCACGCTCAGCGTCCCGGTCGCCAGGCTCACCGCCGCCGGCGCGCCGCTGTCGTTCTTCTGCAGCTTCCCCGGCCATTCGGCGCTGATGAAGGGCACGCTCACCCTGAAGTGACCGCCACGGCGCGGGCTGGCCGTGCCAACCGCGCCGTCTTCGGCTACTCTTCATGAGCCGCCGGGCGCCCATGCTTGGCGGTGCCCGGCAACGGGGTGGATGGGGTCCACCCCGCCATCGTTTTCCTCGACGAGCGAGCGGATGTTCAAAGGTTTGCCAGGTTGGTTCCATCGGCTGGGGTCCCCTGCCTATTTCGACGCCTTCGCCGCCCGCTGGTCGCCATGGTGCTACATCGCTTCCCTGCCCCTGTTCGCCTTCGGCCTGTGGCAGGCGCTGGCGGTGGTGCCGGCCGACTACCAGCAGGGCGACAGCTTCCGCATCCTCTACATCCACGTGCCCTCGGCCTGGATGAGCCTGTTCGTGTTCGGCCTGATGGCCCTGTACAGCGCCATCGCGCTGATCTGGCGGATCAAGCTGTGCGAGATCCTGGCCATGGCCTGCGCGCCGATCGGCGCCGCCTTCACCCTGATCACCCTGCTCACCGGCAGCATCTGGGGCAAGCCGATGTGGGGCACCTGGTGGGACTGGGACCCGCGCCTGACCACCGAGCTGATCCTGCTGTTCCTGTACCTGGGCGTGATGGGCCTGTACGGCGCCATCGACGACCGCCGCGCCGCCGCGCGCGCGGCCGGGCTGCTGTCCATCGTCGGCGTGGTGCTGCTGCCGGTCATCCGCTACTCGGTGGTGTGGTGGAACTCGCTGCACCAGGGCCAGACCATCCGTCTGTTCGGCGAATCGAGCATGGACGCCAGCATGATCCTGCCGCTGTGGCTGATGGTGCTGGCCACCAAGTTCTGGTTCGCCGGCTCGCTGCTGGCCCGCGCCCGCGCCGACAATCTGCGCCGCGAAGCCGGCAAGGCCTGGGTGCGCGAGCGCGTGGAGAAACTGCCATGACCTATTTCCAGTACGTGGCCCTGGCCTACGCGGTGTTCTTCGTGGTGCTGGCCTGGGATTTCGCCGTGCCGCGCCTGCAGGTGCGACGGCAACTGCGCGAGGTGCGCAGCCGCCTGGCGCGCGCCAGCCGCGGCGCGGCGGCCAACGTCCCCAACGATGAGGAACTGAGCCGATGAGCCCGACCCAGCGACGCCGCCTGCTGCTGGTACTGCTGGTGGTCGCCGTGGCCGGCATCGCCGCGGTGCTCGTGGCCACCGCCCTGCAGCGCAACATCGCCTACCTGTACACGCCGGCCGAGGTGAAGGCCGGCAAGGTCGCGCCCGATGCGCGCTTCCGCCTCGGCGGCATGGTCGCCAAGGGCTCGTTCCAGCGCGCGCCCGGCGCGCTGCAGGCGCGCTTCGAGGTGACCGACGGCGACGCCCGGCTGCCGGTGACCTACGACAAGATCCTGCCCGACCTGTTCCGCGAGGGGCAGGCGGTGGTCGCCACCGGGCGCATGGCCGGCGGCATGTTCGTGGCCGAGGAGGTGCTGGCCAAGCACGACGAGACCTACATGCCCAAGGAACTGGCCGACAAAATGGGCGTGGCCCACGACAAGCACCAGGTGCCGGCCACGGCCGCGCCGGCGGAGCCGCGCTGAGTGCTGGCCGAGGTCGGACAGGTCCTGCTGATCCTCGCCCTGCTGGCGGCGCTGCTGCAGAGCGTGCTGCCGCTGGTCGGCGCGCAGCGTGGCATCGCGCCGCTGGTGGCCATCGCGCGCCCGGCGGCGCTGCTGCAGCTGACCATGGTGCTGGGCGCCTTCGTGGTGCTGACCGTGGCCTTCGTGCGCCAGGATTTCTCGCTGCGCTACGTGGCCGAGAATTCCAATTCGCTGCTGCCGATGATCTACCGCTATTCGGCGGTATGGGGCGCGCATGAGGGTTCGCTGCTGCTGTGGACCCTGGTGCTGGCGCTGTGGACCGCGGCGGTGGCCGAATTCTCGCGGCGCCTGCCGCCGGTGGTGGTGGCGCGGGTGCTGGCGGTGATGGGCCTGATCAGCGTCGGTTTCCTGGCCTTCCTGCTGTTCACCTCCAATCCGTTCGAACGCCTGCTGCCGGCGCCGGTGGAAGGCCACGACCTCAACCCGCTGCTGCAGGACCCGGGGCTGATCATCCACCCGCCGATGCTCTACCTGGGCTATGTCGGTTTCTCGGTGCCGTTCGCCTTCGCCATCGCCGCCCTGCTCGACGGCCGCATCGACGTGCGCTGGCTGCGCTGGACCCGCCCGTGGACCAACGTGGCCTGGGCCTTCCTCACCCTGGGCATCGCGCTGGGCAGCTGGTGGGCCTATTACGAACTGGGCTGGGGCGGCTGGTGGTTCTGGGACCCGGTGGAGAACGCCAGCTTCATGCCCTGGCTGGCCGGCGCGGCGCTGCTGCATTCGCAAGCGGCCACGGAAAAACGCGGCGTGTTCGTCGGCTGGACCCTGCTGCTGGCCATCACCGCGTTCGCGCTGTCGCTGCTGGGCACTTTCCTGGTGCGCTCGGGCGTGCTGACCAGCGTGCACTCCTTCGCCGCCGACCCGGCCCGCGGCCTGTTCATCCTGGTCTTCCTGGCGCTGGTGATCGGCGGCTCGCTGCTGCTCTACGCGCTGCGCGCGCCGGCGATGGGCGGCCAGGCCGACCCGCGCCGCGCCTATGCGCTCAATTCGCGCGAAGGCCTGCTGCTGGCCAACAACCTGCTGCTCAGCTGCGCCTGCGCCATGGTGCTGCTGGGCACGCTCTACCCGCTGCTGGCCGACGCGCTGGACCTGGGCAAGGTCTCGGTGGGGCCGCCCTATTTCGGCACCCTGTTCCTGCTGCTGATGACCCCGCTGGTGCTGCTGCTGCCGTTCGGCCCGCTGAGCCGCTGGCAGCGCGAACAGGGGCAGCGCACGCTCGCGCTGCTGGCGCCGTGGGCGGCGCTGGCCGTGGTGCTGGGCATCATCGGCTGGTTCATGGCGCCGCAAGGCAAGCTCAAGACCGCCGCCGGCATCGCCGCCGCGGCGTGGGTGGGCGCCGGCACGCTGTACGTGCTGTGGCAGCGCCTGCGCGGCGGCGGACGCGCCAACGCCGAGACCTGGGGCATGCTGCTCGCCCATGCCGGCATCGCCGTGTTCCTGGTCGGCGCCCTGCTGGTGGAAGCGCTCAGCCTCCAGCATGAAGTGGCGCTGGCACCGGGCAAGGCGGTCGAGGCCGGCGGCTACCGCCTGGTGTTCGAAGGCGTGGACGCCACCGACGGCCCCAACTACCACTCCGACCGCGGCCATGTGCGCGTGTACCGCGGCGACCGCGAGATCGCCCTGCTGCACCCGGAAAAGCGCATGTATGCCAGCGGCGGCATGCCGATGACCGAGGCCGGCATCCACCCGGCGCTGGGCGGCGATGTGTATGTTGCGCTCGGCGAGTCGCTGGGCGATGGTGCCTGGGCGGTCCGCGTGCAGGTCAAGCCCTTCGTCCGCTGGATCTGGCTGGGCGCGCTGCTGATGGCCCTGGGCGGCTTCGTCACCGCCGTCGACCGCCGTTTCCGCCGGCTGCCCGAGAAATCCTGATGTCCGACACGCCTTCCGCCCCGAATCCGCCCCATCGCCTGCCGCCGGTCGCGCTGATCATCGGCGCTCTGTTCTTCCTCGGCCTGGTGGGCCTGATGCTCTACGGCGTCAGCCGCTCGGACCGCCCGGACCGCGACAGCCTGCCCTCGGCGCTGATCGGCAAGCCGGCGCCGGCGTTCTCGCTGCCGCTGCTGCACGACCCCGCGGTCAAGGTCAGCGGCCGCGACCTGCTCGGCGCGCCCTACCTGCTCAACGTGTGGGGCAGCTGGTGCCCGACCTGCCGCGACGAACACCCCATCCTCACCCGCTTCGCCGAGACCAAGCGCGTGCGCGTGATCGGCTACAACTGGAAGGACGAGCGTGCCGACGCGCTGCGCTGGCTGGAACAGCTGGGCAATCCCTACATGGTGGTGGTGGCCGACGAGGAAGGCCGCACCGCGCTGGACTGGGGCATTGCCGCCGCGCCGGAAACCTTCCTGGTCGACGACCATGGCATCGTGCGCTGGAAGTACAGCGGCGCCATCACCCAGGACGTGCTCGACCGGCAGCTGATCCCGGCGCTGGAGAAGGTCGAGGCCGCGTCCAGCGGCAAGGCGCGCCGGTGAAGCGGCTGGCCGCCCTCCTGCTGGCGCTGTGCCTGCCCTGGCTGGCGGTGGCGCAGCCGATGGGCGACCCCGCCCCGCTGCAGTACCGCGACCGCGCCGAGGAAGCCCGCTTCCACGCGCTGGCCGCCGAACTGCGCTGCGTGCAGTGCCAGAACCAGTCGCTGGCCGACTCCAACGCGCAGATCGCCCACGACCTGCGCCGCGAAGTCCTCAACCTCATGCGCGAAGGCCGCAGCGACGCGCAGATCAAGCAGTTCCTGGTCGAACGCTATGGCGAGTTCGTGCTGTACCGCCCGCGCATGCAGGGCAGCACCCTGCTGCTGTGGCTGGGCCCGGGCGTCCTGCTGCTGGCCGGCGCGGCGCTGCTGTACGTGCACGTGAGCCGGCGCGGCCGCGCCCTGCCCGCGCCCGCCGCAGAAGACGCCAACCAGGACGAACGCGAATGGTGAAGGCGCTGTTCCTGTCGCTGGCCGCGCTGCTGGCCGCCATTGCCGGCGGCGCCATGCTGTGGCCGCTGCTGCGCGCCGGCAAGCGCGCGATCTGGGCCACCCTGGTCGGGGCGATGGTAGTCGCCACCGTGGGCCTGTACCTGTGGCTGGGCACGCCGTCGGCGCTGCAGCCGCGCAGCGCCGACGCGCCGCAGAGCCTGGAGCAGGCGGTCGAACAGCTGCGCGCCGTGCTCGACGAACACCCCGAGCGCACCGAGGGCTGGGTGCTGCTGGCGCGCTCGCAGCTCGAGCTCGGGCGCATGGCCGATGCGGCCGCCTCGTTCGAGCGCGCGCTGAAACTCGAGCCGGACCAACCCGAACTGCTGATCGAAGCGGCCCAGGCGCGCGCCCGCGCGCATCCGAAGCTGCTGTTCGACGACACCGGCCTGCAGTGGCTGCAGCGCGCGCGCGACGTGGCGCCGGACAACCAGCGTGCCCTCTGGCTGATCGGCATCGTGCAGCGCCAGCGCGGCCAGGACGAAGCCGCCGTGCGCACCTGGGAAGGCCTGCTGCCGCGCCTGGACCCCAATGCCGCCGCCGCGCTGCGCGAACAGATCGATGCCGCCCGCGCCGACGCCGGCCTGCCCCCTTCCACGCCCGCCGCGGCCGCGCCTGCCGCCGCCGGCACCGCGGACGGACACGCCATCAGCGTGCGGGTGACGCTGGCGCCCGCGCTGCAGGCACGGGTCGCCGCCGGCAAGGACACCCTGTTCGTCATCGCCCGCATTCCCGGCGGCCCGCCGATGCCGGTCGCGGTCGAGCGGCACCCGGCCCAGGCCGGGCCGCTCACGGTCATCCTCGACGACGCCGACAGCCCGATGCCGACGCAGAAACTCTCCGCGCTGGACGAGGTGGAAGTGTTCGCGCGCCTGTCCGCCAGCGGCACCGCGATGCGCCAGGACGGCGATGTCGAATCGGCGCCGGTGAAGCTGTCCCTGCCGACGGACAGGACGCTGGACATCACGCTCGGCCAGCCATGACCCCGCCGCCGGAGCGGACCCCATGAACCAGGACGAACTCAAGGCGCTGTTCGACCAGCAGGCGGCCGACTACGACGCGCGCTGGGCCAGGACCCGTCCCATCCGCGATTGCCTGCACCTGCTGCTGGATTCGGCCTTCGCCCCGCTGCCGCAGGACGCCCGCATTCTCTGCGTCGGGCTCGGAACCGGCGCGGAACTGCTGCATCTTGCGCGCAACCACCCCGGCTGGCAGTTCACCGCGGTGGAGCCTTCCGGCGCGATGCTCGCCCTCTGCCGCCAGGCGGCCGAGAGCGAGGGCGTTTCGGCGCGCTGCCATTTCCATGAAGGCTACCTGGAATCGCTCCCCGCCACGGACGGCTTCGACGCCGCCACCTGCTTCCTGGTTTCCCAGTTCATTCTCGACCCGGCGGCGCGTTCCGGATTCTTCAACCAGATCGCGCGCAGGCTCGCGCCGGGGGGAATCCTCGCAAGCTCCGACCTGGCCGCGGACGTGGCCTCGCCCGCCTACGACGTGCTGCTGCGCGCATGGACGAGCCTCATGGCCGCGGCGGAGGTGCCCGCCGATGCCATCGAACGCATGCGCGATGCGTACACCCGGGATGTCGGGATGCTTCCACCGGAGCGGATTGCCGCGATCATCGCCGCAGGAGGTTTCCAGCCGCAGGTGCCGTTCTTCCAGGCCGGCCTGATCCATGGCTGGCTGTCCCGGCGTGGCGATCATGTGCCCTGAGCCGGTACCGCGGGCCGCCGGCACGCAGCAGTGGCCACCCCCGTTCCCTTCCAGCAGAAGTCCCCACGGCGACGGCACCGCCGTCGCCCCCTTCAGCCGTGGTAACCACGCCTCATACCTTGATGACGCCGGGGCATCAGGCGACGCCCGCGTATCGGCGCATGCCCGTTAGAATCGGCCGATGACCGAGTTCATCCCCGAAGGCAGCCGCTTCCATGCGCTCGCCTCGCCCTTCCCGATGAAGCGCGGCGGCCAGCTGCACGGCGCGCGCATCGCCTACGAGACCTGGGGCACGCTGGCCGCCGATGCCGGCAACGCCATCCTGATCGTCACCGGGCTGTCGCCCGACGCCCATGCCGCCAGCCACCCGGACAACCCCGCGCCGGGCTGGTGGGAGCCGATGCTCGGCCCCGGCCGGCCGATCGACACCGACCGCTGGTTCGTGGTCTGCGTCAATTCGCTGGGCAGCTGCAAGGGTTCGACCGGCCCGGCGTCCCTCGACCCGGCCACGGGCCGGCCCTACCGGCTGGCGTTCCCCGAGCTGTCGGTGGAGGACATCGCCAACGCCGCGGCCGAGGTGGTGCGCGCGCTCGGCATCCGGCAGCTGGCCTGCCTGGTCGGCAACTCGATGGGCGGCATGACCGCGCTGGCGCTGCTGCTGCAGCACCCCGGCATCGCCCGCACCCACATCAACATTTCCGGCAGCGCCCAGGCCCTGCCCTTCTCCATCGCCATCCGCTCGCTGCAGCGCGAGGCCATCCGCCTCGACCCGGCGTGGAACGGCGGCGACTACGACGAGGCGCATTACCCGGAATCGGGCATGCGCATGGCGCGCAAGCTGGGCGTCATCACCTATCGCTCGGCGCTGGAATGGGACGGCCGTTTCGGCCGCGTGCGGCTGGATTCGGAACAGGGCGACGACGACCCGTTCGGCCTCGAATTCCAGGTCGAAAGCTACCTGGAAGGCCATGCGCGGCGCTTCGTGCGCCGCTTCGATCCCAACTGCTACCTGTACCTGGGCCGGGCGATGGACTGGTTCGACCTGGCCGAATACGGCGACGGCGACGTGATGGCCGGCCTGGCGAAGATCCGCGTGCAGCGGGCGCTGGCCATCGGCGCCAACACCGACATCCTGTTCCCGGTCGAACAGCAGCAGCAGATCGCCGACGGCCTGCGCGCCGGCGGTGCCGACACGCAGTTCATCGGCATGGATTCGCCGCAGGGCCACGATGCCTTCCTGGTCGATTACGACCGGTACGGCCCGGCGGTACGCGGCTTCCTCGACACGCTGCCCGGCGCTTGACCTACAGCGCCGCGGCGCGGGCGCCTACGCGCCTTTCCAGCCGCGGCTGATCCAGCGGCTTCTGCCGTGTGCGCATGCTGCCCCTGCCCCATCACCTGGAGGGACCATGCGCCGCCTGCCGACCTTGCTGCTGTACCTGTTGCTGCTGCCGCTGGCCGCCCTGGCGGCCGCGCCGCCCCTGATGCTGGCCGGCCAGTGGCACGACGGGCCGGACGTATCGCGCTACTGGGTGAGCGAAAAACTCGACGGCGTGCGCGCACGCTGGGACGGCCAGGCGCTATGGACGCGTGCCGGCCACCGCATCGAACCTCCCTCCGGATTCACGCGCAACTGGCCGGCGCAGCCGCTGGACGGCGAACTGTGGGGCGGCCGCGGTCGTTTCGAGCAGACCAGTGCCACCGTGCGCATGCACCCGCCCGACGCCGCCGGCTGGCATGGCCTGCGCCTGATGGTCTTCGACCTGCCCGCGCACGCGGGCCCCTTCGACCAGCGGCTGGCGGCGCTGCGCGTCCTGGTCGCAGGTGCCGCCTCACCCACGCTCGAGCTCATCCCGCAGCGGCGCATCGCCGACACTCCGGCCCTGCATCGCCACCTGGCGGCCATCGCCGCGGCCGGCGGCGAAGGGCTGATGCTGCATCACCAGGACAACCCCTACGTTGCCGGCCGCAGCGGCGGACTGCTCAAGCTCAAGCCCTGGGACGATGCCGAAGCGCGCGTCGTCGCGCACCTGCCGGGCAAGGGCAGGTACGCGGGCCTGCTCGGCGCGCTGCTGGTGGAACGGGCCGACGGCGCGCGCTTCCGCATCGGCAGCGGCTTCAAGGACACCCAGCGCATGGCGCCGCCGCCGATCGGCAGCCTGGTCACCTACCGCTACAACGGACTGACCGCGCACGGCCTGCCGCGCTTCGCGCGCTTCCTGCGCGTGCGCGAGGAAGCGCCAGCGGGCGACAGGCCATGATCCGGATGCGTGCCCATGGAATCGACCGGCTGCTGCCGATCCGGCATCGATGGCCATGGTGCCCCTGCACCTGCCTGGGGAGCCCTGCCATCAGGAAGCGCCCCCATCGCATTGCCGCTACACCAGGTCGGCCAGCGCCTGCGGTTTGCTCACCACGGCACCGTGGCCGGGTTCCGCCCTTCGCCGGCCTCGGGCACCAGGCGCCCACGCTGCAGCCGGTACTGGCGGTGCACCACGCCGTCGGGCAGGTGGCCATGGGTGATCACCAGCAGGCTGCGCGCGCCCAGGGCCGCGGCCAGGTCGACCAGCAGCGCGTCGGCGGTATCCACGTCCAGGCCTTCGGTCGGCTCGTCCAGCACCATCAGCGGCGCGTCGCGCAGCAGGGCGCGCGCCAGCGCCAGCCGGCG
>Ga0182741_1003338_pt1 | contig 17230 bp, 5 predicted proteins | sample eDN5th37CBELigOP_FD_128874 | JGI IMG/M metagenome (GOLD analysis project Ga0182741, IMG submission 128874) | Enriched Organic Plus compost microbial communities from Emeryville, California, USA - eDNA 5th pass 37_C BE-Lig OP (version 2) (version 2) ...
CAATGCTGAGGAAGCATCGAAGCAACGAGTAAAATACATGAAGACCCAAGGGAGGCGCGTTGGGTGTTCCTGCCGCTGGGATGGGTGTGAGCCAAATGAAGAAAATCTCAAGACCCACTGCAACTGGAGCTGAGATGGCCGCACCAAGCCAAAAGCACTCAAAGGCAACAATGGTTGGCAACGTATGCCTATAATCTAGGAGATAAAACGCGAGTAGAAGCAAACCCACTGGAACAACGGCCAAGAGATACAGTAAAGCCTTCGGGGGCGAGATAATAAGACAAAGGAAGAGCGAGAGGGTCAACATCAGTGTTGTAAATGTGACCCATAGTTTCAGCGCCAGGGGCCACTCGCTCCATCCTCCTAGGGATTGTGGCTTCTTTCCCCTCAATCGTGGATATGGCATTGAGTTCCGTCGGACTTGTCCCGCCGGCACCGGCGTGCTCGGCTGTGTGCTCATATTTGTAACTTTCGATGATCACGCACAGCCTGTTCTGTTTCTTTGGTGCAAGTTCTCCCGAGCAACGAATCAATATTCAGCCACAGACTGAACGACAACAGACGGGAACACCAATGAAATTACCTATTTCGCGCTCTGGGGCTCCTACGCGGCGGCGAAACGTGTACCTGCTCCACACTTGATGGTAACTCCGTTGCAACAAAAGAGTTTTCCAGGGTGGGCTAGGTATAGGATACCGGGAGGTCGCGTAGTAGGACGGCTTGATCGCCTAGCTCTACGTTACGCAGACTTTCGCAGCTGCAGCGTAGGCACTGGCGGCGGACGACACCGGTGTAGAGGGCTCGAGTCGCTTGAGCCTAGATATTATCAAGTACAGGGGATTAGTGCGGCATGACAGAATTGAGTGGGGCTGTGCATTGCTCACAAGTTTCATAGTTCAGTCACACATCTAATCGATGATGTCTTGATCTCCTGGCATAACCCTATATCATGCTTTCATGCACTCGAATGTTATGAAAGAGAGTCTCATAAATCGCTTGGATGTGGGCGGGTGGATGAGGTCTCGTGCCTACCTTTTATATTCCGCCACCCCCCAGTCCAGGTCAGGCTGCTGAATCGAGCTTTCGCGCCTTGGGTTTCTACAATTACGCATGCTCGAGATAGGGGGTGTGGGGTCGTGCTAGACATTGCCAGTGTTACAATTGCCCAGCTTCTATGGTGAAATGCCTTGCATACCGCGCTTAGCAGCGAAACACTTGCGTTTATCCACAGATTTTGAGTATATTCTGAAACCCCAGTTTGATGTTGACTCCTCATATAAGCGGTTTCCCTGAGTCAGTGCTGGTTCTAAGGGATATATTGGTTGTCAGCGCACCTTGACCCTGCCTGAGTCGTCTAACGTCCATGGTCCCCGCTGAATAATGAGGATTGATGAGCTCTGCAACTTTATGGCGAGCCGAGTGCCCGCTCATTCACACAAGGAAGCTGCGTGCTGGAGATCCGGGTTACAGCAGTCTTGTGATGTAAGAGTGCTTCAGGCAGTTAGGTGGATACTAATTCACATCGATTCTCCCACTGTTTGCGCCCCTCCCTTCCAGGTCCTCCTAAGTCAAGAAGGCTTTCTCCACCTTTCTATTGTTCCAGTTCTAACTGCTCTGAGCGACCGTTGTTTCCGAACAGCAGCAAGTTCTTACTGGCTCGAACATTACCTCCACTGCAAGCATCCTGCAAGCGCGCCGTGCGAATCTACTGTGCAGAAAACATGAGTGATTCTGAGGAGGAGACGAAGACAAAGTCCAAGGGCAAGCGAACGCTCAAGAAGAAGGCCTCGCTTGATGAGTCCAGCGAATCCGAGCAAGACTTCTCTTCGGATGATGACTATTCGAGCGATGATGACGTCTCATTGAACAAGCGCAAGAAGTCTGCTGGCAAGAAGACTCCTGCCAAGAAAGCATCTACACCTAAGACGCCCAAAACAGCACCTAAAACGAAGTCTAGCACGAAGGCTAAGTCTCCCGCGACCAAATCCAAGTCCTCAACGTCAACCAAGTCGTCGACAAAGGCCAAGCCAACTTCTACCTCGACGCGCAGCAAGAAGAGTGATTCGGCTTCATCGAAGACCCAGAAGAAGTACGATATGCCTGGTCAGAAGAAGGATACACCACCTGAACTCGATGTCTTGCGCATGTTCTATGAATCTGCATGGCTAGAGAACCCTCTGAACGAGATGGCCACAAAGTGGGTCATCACGCACGGCCTGTGCCCGGAGAATCTCGCACGAATTTACGTTGACAAGGGTTTCAGCGGCTACAAAGCTGCCGTTGCGAAGCTTCCCGAGAAGCCCAAGACTGTGGCACCTGCGGTGGTTAGTGCTGCTGTCCCCACAGTCAAAGCAGAAGAAGCACCTGAATTAGGCCAAAAGCGAGCACGCGAATCCGAAGCTTCGACACCAGCAGTGTCCGGCGAACCGATTAAAGTTGAGTGGGTCAAAACAGAGGATGACGCAGCGATGACCGCTGCCCCCAAGACGGAGCCAATGGAACCAAGCGCGACAAAAGTCAAACTTGAGTAAACGCCTTCCCAATCGATATTATTTCAGGGAGCTCACAACAGTCGATTCACTGCATGAGCACCTTAGAGACCTAGCTCGGATACACACATCAGACTCGATTCAGCATTCATTCAATGTTAACAGCTGTTCCCAACGCATTTCCTCGTAATAGCAAATAAACGCAACAAGGATCACATTCTGTTTACAGATATTATCAAATGTGTACGTCAAGTGTGTCGGTCATGCTCGATCTTTGATTTTACACGAATAGGGCTCCATCCTGACTGCAGGATGGGGTTCGCTATGCTACATTTTATGACATTGCAACGGCCAGGACTGGGAAAACTTGCATCGACCAAGGGATACGTCTTTCGACTTTGAGACACTGACATAAATGCGTGGCCTTGCGTGCATACAGAATACGTAGCTTTTCATGCTACTTGGATATCGGGACCCATCGAGCCTTCAAATCTCCAGAGAGTCTGGCAACGATCTGAGTATCTCGAAGGACCAACGTTGTGAAAGGGTAGGGATGTGATTCTACCTTTTCTAGTGGCAAATCTCGACGAACAACATTATTTAACGATGCGAAGACAGCGCTTAGGCTGAATGGATTGCTCCTCGCGAACGACCCACTTGACGGGAAAGAGACAGGGGAATTAGGTAGACCCTCTGCATCACCATTCTTCGTTTCCGCTTGGGCAGGTGACTGATCCAACACTTCATCGTCCTCGAGTGGAAACTCGTGGCGCTTCAGGATGGCACGGGCAAGTGTATCAATCACTTCATCTAAAGGAATGACACAGCTTCCCACGCTTTCTGCAAAGCCCGTTGCCTGGGTGTTGATCTGGTGAGCCGTCGAGATGTGGCTGTGCGCAACTGTCGACAGGGAGACGTCGACTGTCTCGCCAGAAGTTGCCGTGCTTGCCGTGCCTGGCGCCGAGTTAGAGGCTGAGACGGTCGATACACTTGCAACTTCACCCCTGCTAATCGTGGTTGTTTCGACTAACGGTCCATGCATGTGAAGAGAAATGTATAGGTGTTGCTCTGAAGCCGAACCTAACTCCGAAGTTCTCCATGGCAATGTCAGCTCACCAGGGAAGGTCCAGTGTGGTACGCCACCATGGGACTTCATTGGGAGAACAGCAGGGAATTTGTAAACACCCGGAGCAGACGTCGATGTGAAGGATGATGCAGGAGCTTGTGTCATAGGTTCTGATGGCAGGCCTGCGGAAGATGGAGAGTGGACAAGCAAGGATAGGGCGCGAAGGGAAGTCGCGCGTGTAATGACGATCCGATGAGAAGGGTCTCCAGTGCCAGTGCCAGTACTTGACCCCTGTGTGCTGCTTGAGTGCGAAGATTCGGGATTATCATGTATCACTGTGGCTGTGGTGGTCGTCGAGATGGCCATGTTACCAAGTGGTCCACCAGGCATCAGGGGAACGTGTGGTAGTGACGCCGTGGGTGAGTTCAAATCAACGTGATACTCAGGGTGCGGGTTGGCATGTACAGGCTGGACTACAAGAGACGATATGACAATCTCCAACTTGTGGTATGCGAAGTGCATTGAAGGGGGCAGTCGCATAGGCGCAGGTGCCACACCAGGTGGCAGAAAGGGGAAACGTGATGAAACGGATGTGGGGAAACCTTCTTCAAGGGGTGAACTCGAGACAAGCGCATTTGCAGCAGCTGCATTCAGCCTAGGGGTTGGACAGACGGCTTCACATGGAGCACTAACTTGTGCCAGGAGACTTGAGCGGACGACCGGATAAAGTTCAAACACAGCAAAGACAGGTCGGTGATCACTTCCCAGCATCGGATGCACTGAAGCGTAACATCGCTGAATGCAGCGCCGACGGAGTCCGGGTAGTGAATGCCACAGGATTCGATCCGTCCAAGAGGGTGTCTGTTCGCGCTTATTGGAGAAGCAGTGTGCATGTCGCTCCCATCGGTAGGTTGGCATGAAATCAATCTTCCCTTCGTTGAATCCAGCCAAGACTCGACCAGCAATCTGTTCCAGTCGCAGTTGGTCAACCAACGACAAACGCTCGACATTATGCTCAGCAGCCAAAGCCAAGACAGTGTGGAATGAAGAGTTCGTTCGATAGTTGAGATCACCGAGCCAAAACACGTGATGGTATTGGAACGCAAGGTCCCAGTCCACACTCAGTGTACCACTCCCCGGCAGCAAATGAGAGGACAGAGCGGGATCAATAATGCTCGAGGGTGTGGCGTTGTCGTTATGGGAATGGGCCTGGACCTCGGCCTGGGCCTGCATCTGAGCCTTGAGGTACTCATTGGGGTTCAGAGGCTCATAGTGGACACTCGAGCAAGCTGTCGCAACCGAACTCGTGGTCTCTGCACTGCCTCGAGTGAAAGCACTTCGAAGCGCTCGAGCAATCTTGATCGTATGATTTCGGCGCTTCTCTACATGCTCAGCACGTGCGGCTAGATGCGACGAAATGAAGCAAAGAGGTGAGTCGAACAAGCGCAGCGCTACAGCTGAGGCCCCTTTGTTGCCCAGGACGTTACCAACACCTGTGGCGACTGTGGTCGTTTCGATGTGAGAGATGTGAGGGACTAAAGACTTCCTCACAAACACACCGATTCCGATTTGCCACAACTTTTCCGTGGCAATTGCGACGTACTCCTCAGCAACAACTTGATCTATAGGATGGAGAGCTGTACTGAGTGGGGGAGCAGTTGGATGGTCCTGCGGATGATTTGCGCCGGAGTCAAATGAACCAGAGGCTGCAGATGAGCTTGCCATCGACGCTGTAGACAGTGCAATCGCACGTTTGCTTGGAGTAGACTGTTCAAGAGGCGTACTAGGACGCGAACGATTAGGCTGTGGGGTGCTGGGTCGCTCGAGTGAATCCTCTGTTTGGGCTCCCAACAGTCCAACAGGACAAAGTGCATTCCCAGACTTGGGCTCAAGCGCAGATGTACTAGCTGCCGCGTCTGACTGCAAGAGCGCTCCAGCTCGAAGCTCGATCTGGGGCTTTACCAACGCAGCGAGAGATTCACCTTCGTCTTCGCTAACATCTGAGTCCTTTCCTGCCTGGGTGACAGTCACTTCGAGCGTAAGGGACTGCTCTGCCGTAGCGGAGTGTGTTTCTCCTACTGCCGGTGCAGACTGTAGAATCACAGGCTGTTGTACGGGCTTGCGCGCTTGCAACGCCTGCTGGAGGTATTGATTGTGACGTTCCAGCTGCTTGGGTAGCGCGACCGCATAAGGAGTCGAGTTGAGGTGCTCCAGAATGCTGTCAAACCAAGCAGAAGGCTTTGAGCACTCCTGAAGTGCTACCACATACATGTCATACACTTTCGGTGGAAGCCATGTTCCAAGAGCCAGCTCCATCTCTTGTCCGACGAGCTGAGGTGTTTTTGTGAGCTGTGGGTTTGGTTTGGGGCCAAAGCTGGGATTCGGGTAGTAGGAGGAGTAGAAATTCTTGGTAGTTGTTGCGTCCCCACCTTGCTTAAGCAACTCACCACGCAATGCTTTAGAGCGTGTGAGCCTCGCGCCTCCTGAACCAGCACCGCTACCATCCTCCTCGTCATGCTCGTGATCCGGATCATCGTCATCATCGTCTTCATCATCAGACTGGGGAAGCTGCACAGAATGCGAGGGCTGTGACCTCGATTTTTCCTTTGCCTTCTCCGCTTTCTCTGCTTTCTCCCTGGCTGATGCTTGAGCTTGCTGAGCTGCAACGATCGCTGCTAGTGGAGTCGGGAACGATGTCTCTCCAACGTTGAACGTTGTGGCTAGGATCGATACGGAGTCACTGAGGATGCGGTTAGATGGCATAAAGGATGAAATGCGACTGCTGCACTGCGCCTTCGGTTTTGCGACTCGGATGACTTTGAGATTCTTCGCCTGTTGTTCAATCGTCGCCTCGATTTCGTCCTTTGTAGAGACCTCTGTTAACTCACTTGACGGTGACGCTTCTGTGTGACTCGCAGATTCGTCCACGGTACCATCAGCTCCTATAAGATCTGCTTTACGCACGGGCAACCCATCGTCACTGAAATCAATACCTACGGAGCGCGCTAGCTCTCGAAGTTTGAGCGCGGCTTTGACATCGAGAGGGTTCCAAGGCGCCGGCTCAATACCGATCGGAGGCTCAATTGGAATTGGAGCAGAACCAGCTGCGTTGCTTGCACGATTCATTGAAAGTGAGGGTCTTCCTACAGATGGTGATGGAAGACCACGCTGGGTTCCCGCAAGAGATAAGGCGTATGAGCGGCCCTTTACACTTGGAGGAATCCAAGCGCCGACTGTCGGGGCACCACTCTCAACACCGACGGCTGAGTTTGTGGTGGCTGATGCTGTCGAAACGTTGTACATTGCCCAACTTCCGGATCCTGAACTTGCGGAATGTGTCTGCTGAAGTGTGATTGAAGCGGAAGGAGTTGATGGGCCGGAGTCGTCGGATACCGTCTGCTCGGTCCTTATGGGAATGGAAATCAAGCCGTTCGCCAGCATGCTTGTAATGACCCGTGCAAGTTGCTTCCTGAAAGCAGGCGGAATTTGCGCATGTTGTTGAGCCCAAGCAGGCAGGATCATATCATGGAAATGGCGCATATTACTGCTAGTTTTGAGTGTAGGCCCGCGAGGTGACACGTCAGAAGCATTTCCACCCGGTGAGCCAGGTAAGGCTGGAGCCGTCCGCGGGTCAGACCGAGAAGGATTCGTGAAGACCGCTGAGATGACGGCAGATAGGAATGCTGAAAACGTCCAGACACGGCGCAATCGCGGGTCGTAGAGAGCTAAAAGATTCTGAATCTCCGCTTTGAAACGCTCCCAGGTTGCAACGTCTGGGAAGATCAAGTTCATTACGGTACCCGACTTCAATACAAGGTCTGCTCGGAGTCGTCCATTGCTGTCCGGAACATGTCGAAGAGCAGCAATTTGATTTACCGGTAGATCCTTATAGTCACGGCTCGAGTTAAACCAGCGAAGTAAGAACTGTTCTCTCAGTACGGTCACGAGCTTTTTCGTCTTAGTTCCAGCTCGGTGGATCTTGATGAGAGGGAATCGAAGCTCCTTGGATAATGCCTCAGCGCTCTCATCTTTAACATCAATCTCTGGCCTGAGCAACTTGAGCCGCTCACAGAAGTAGGTTCGCTCGACTGAATCATGAAAATGTGCGCAAAACGTTTTCTGCTTCAACTGGGGGACATATACAATATAGGCCAATGCCTCAGGGTCTGACTCCGAATCCGAAGATGGGATATCAACTTGCAAAATATCATCGATCTTAGCAGAGGCATAGAACTTTCTTCTCTCATCCAGTGTAGTCAGGGTTCGTGCCGACCTTGAAATGACCAAATACATCTTCTTCTTCTGATTAAACAAGCCAACTCGAGCCTGAATTGCGAACTCACTATAGTCTTCGGCTTCGTGAAACATGCTGTTCGCACTGGTCGCAGCACTGGGAAGTGGGGCGTCTTCGCCTGCCTCGTGTGATTCTGTTCCGGACGACTGCTGCGATGACTGGGATTGTAAGTGCAAGGCTTGCTGAAGTTGTTGTTGTTGCTGCTGCACTCGCAGAGCATAGGCAAGTGCTGCGACGTGGTAGTTCATCAGCTCTAAGAAGCTCGTGCTATCCGCGGGGGTTTCAAAGTATAACTTGTACGGGCGCGTGTCTGTGGAGTTGAAGTGCATGAATACCAGCCTATCTCGGTCTTTGTCTTTCTCACGCTCCTTTTCCCGCTCTTTCTCAGGGGCATCTGGATGCGCATCACGAGAAACTGTCCGAATCTGTCTGAACAAGTACACTGACTTAATCGTGTTATGTTCGTCCATGAATCGCACTACACCCTCGCGTCGTACTACTTCTACTCGTCTACGCTGTCGCATGCCAAATTTGTTCACCTTGATGACCCAGAAGGTAACACAGAGATCCTGAGCTGCAGGGGGCGGAGCGAGAGTAAAGGGCTCAATTGCATCACTCTTCTCATCCGTTTTCGCAGTCGAAGCGGCTGTCGCGATAGAGAGTGCGTCTGGGGCAGCTGGAGTTGCGCTTTGCGTTTGAGTAAGAACTGTGTCCCCCATTCCCATTGGCACTGTGCTCTTAGTATCTTCAATACGGTTGCTTGGTGTCGGTCTAGGGTCAGATGCTCCGGGAGGATCGTTATCATCGTCGTCAAATTTGATCCCCGCTGCAGCGGCAGCAGCAGCAGCTGCTGCTGCTGCGGCAGCTACAGCTGACGTACTTGCCATATAGCGATCATGCCTTTGACGACGGTTAGCCAGCATGGGTCCTGGCACCGACTTCGCAGACTGTAAACCTGGATGCGATACTGGTCCAGGTGGAGCAGGTAGATCCTTCGCTGCGGGAACTGAAGATGGCGGTGGTGGGAGTGGCAATGAGTCCTCAGGCTCCACTGGCGGCGGAGGAGGGGGTTCATCTGTGGCAGGTACTGAGATTTGAGGGTGTGGCAGCTGCTCATGCAAGCCCGAATGTGTTGGTGATTCAGGAGTATCATCGTTTGGTGGCGGAGGAAGTGGAAGAGCATCAAAATCGCCGCCCTCATGAATTGCCTCCAGATACCGCTGCGGATCCTCACCATACACTAGCGCAGCTGCATACCCGCCATCATCATCATCGTCGTCGTCCTGCATGATACCGAAGTCATCGCTATCTTCGTCGAGTGGGGCTGGTGGCGGAGGGAGGAAGTCGTTGTCGGCATCGTCCGCGGGGGGCGGTGGAAGGGGCAGCGGCTCTAACGATGGAGGAGGCGGTGGCGGGAGTTCAATGAGGTTAGGATCTTCAGGTAGCCCCGACATAATTTTGACTTCGCAGGTGCCGGTGCAGACTCGGTTACGCTACTGCCAGAGCCTGCTTCAGTCTTGGAGACTTGGTACACAGAGAAATAGCGTCGTGGGCTGTAAGGCTGCCTCGAGCTGGTCTGTCACGGCGTCACCAACTCGAGCACTAAACGCAAGCCTTCGGCGAGGGACCCTGTGGATTGAATTTGGGGCGCTGCGCGTGGGTTAGTGGCTATGACGCCTGGAGAGGCACCCGTGTAGGGCCGATCTCGGTCTAAAGCAAAGGATATAAGGCCGATAAACTCGTCAGACGTGTTGCAAATTGAACAAATGACGGGGATACGAAGGATCTTGATGAAAAACCTGACATTTGTGCGCCATACGCATTACTCAAGCTTATGTGCAAAGTTTAAGCATTAAGTAACAGCACTCCCCACCATGCTGCATACACAGCTGTATGTTTCACATGGCCACACTTGATACACAATAGGATATTCGCTTTCGAAAAAGTAACGATTCTCAGGTTCTTTCGGCCTTGCTGGGCCTACCGGCTGGAAACGGGACCGCTTTCACGCCTGCACACGGGATATCGAGTGTGACACATAGCGCCACAGTATAGATCATCGGGGGCAGCTTAGTGATGACTCGACCCAAGGTGTGGCTCGCACACCATGACATATCGACACGGTCTAGTGTCATGAAACAGGATCCCTACACTCTTAGTCGACACCGTGTGCGGGCGAATTGGACACGTCCGCGGGCCTAGGCGCACAGGGAAGATACAACGTTGATGCTGATACCCGATCAATTTATTCTACTTGACGAGGGGTCTGCAAGAGCTCAGCATCATAGGCTCGATCGAGTGTGAGCTAACTCACTGGCTCATCCGTCCGCTCTAGTGCCTTATTCAAGTGGCTGAGTAGCAAGGTAGCGGCGCTCCTCCTTAGCCTCACGTCGCTGCTTGACGCTGAGCTTCTGCTTCTTGGGCTGGGGCGCCTTGGCGAGCTGCTGGTTGACCTGGTAGACGTAGTAGCCCACTCCTGCGATGAGGGCGAAGACGAATAGGAAGACGACCAAGACGGGAGAAAGCATCTCTCTAGATGGGTATGTGAGTGCAGCAGCGGGAGGCGGAACAGGTCGAAAGTGAGTAAACTACTCTAATTGAGCAGGCATATGCACGGCACACTCCGTAAAATCCCCTTCAAAGGGATGAAATCTTCAAGTCGAGTGATTTGGTTCCGCATTAAGCCATGTTTTTGCCAAATTGCACCTTGGTGCGCAAGTTTTCCTCGAGAATAATACAAGGAAAAGTTAGAGAATCCCGTCGTGTACACGTCGAGGTCAGTAGAACGAGCATTCACTGACGGCAACAGCACAAAACACACCTTTTACATCCACCTTCGACAGCGTTTCTGAACCGAACGAAACCGGCTAAAACTGGTCTAGCCGGGCGTGTTTCGGGGTGTCGTGACCGGAGACGTCTTAACAAACGCAGTATTCGATTCTATTATAACATGAGTAACGTGATACCAGTGGGGAGACAGTTGAATCCATGGCGAGACACCGGGATTCTGCTGTGTTATCCCATTTCTTAGGGCCGACCCTCAGCCTTCCGAGCCCAGTCCCGACGTTATTCCGACTCGCAAGACAGTCCTTAAATGCTAGCACGGCCAGTCTGAAGGGGTCGTAACGCGTCTTATCATCCAATTGCAAGCCAGAGCTGTGCAATGCCTGAAACAGCGGTAGATCAGAATATCTCCGAGCCTGCTGGCAGGCAAGACGCTGGAGATCGGAGAGGTTAGATGTCCACATTGGAGCCGACGTGGGTGGTAACTATAGTAGGTTATTGTGTGCATAATATGCACGCCGTTCAAGCCAGGTCCTTAGTCAAGTCCGCATATCCCAAGCGAATGCCTCTGAATGCTCTTCCATTAGCTGCTAGTGAGCCGACCGCTTATTGTGATTTAACTCAGCTGCTAAATCGCTCCAAGAAACTCATTCTTCAACAATATCGTGAAGAGGCGATGTATTAATCGCTCTTCATTGGTTTCCTCCTTCGGCTTGTCTTGGGTTTTCAGGGTACTGATCTAGCCGAAGCGACGAGTTGAGTATCTGCAGAGCTGGTGAAGACGAAGGTTTCTCCGATCGAGGGGCCATCGAAACGGTTCCGTGAATCGCCGAGGCAGTGTTGGTAGACAACTTAAAATCTAAGCCACCTCTACTCCACAACTCGTTTCTACGAGAAGCCGCAGCACAGGGAAATCGTAGTCTCTGTAAGGAATCCTTCAGAAAATCAAAAACGATTCGCCGGAGACAAACTTACATCAAACCAATTCGACTGAGACTGACTGCGGAGGCAAACCTACAGAAAGGCGTAGGGACCTCGTTTGGGGTGACCACATCACCGTAAGGCGTCATGGCAGAGACGAGTAACGCGGAATCGAAAGCTTCGGTCGACGTCAACCTCGAGCTCGATATCGAATGGCCCATGCGAAGCCAATTCCACCCAACTCAAACAGAAACAAAGGAGGCAGCTGTACTTCAATCCGAGATGAGGAGCACCGAAGAGAACAGAGTTGGAGGCAGTGACAGGAATCACTATGAAGTCTCCTACGTGACTCTCGAGTCTTCCCTAGGGATGATAGCAGAGACCAAAGAGGGACCACACAGGCAGGCAGCGAGTACCGATGCGGCAGCCATTTCGCACTTCACCTCGCCAAATGTACCATCTCGCCCATTGTCACATTTCGTCAGTCACACCGAGGCTATACGAAGGCAAGATTCGATGCCTCAAGAGCAGAACTTCAGATACGAATCGGAGATGTCGGTTGCCTCCCCTCCAAGACAAGAGCCACCGTCACAAAGAAGACGTAATGTTAGTCAAGCCAACTTCAGGTGTTGTCAGAGATTCTTTGACGTGGTATTTATCGCAATTATGCTACAAGCATGCGTAGTCATCAGTCTGCATAGTCATTACTATAGGAAATGCGACTACCCAATTAACCTCTACGCGATCGTGTACATGATCTTACTGAGCATTATACGAGTCTTTCTAATGTGTACACGAGGCCGAGCGCACTCGGTCTTCATCACATTAACACAATTCATGGGAATGCTGCTAGCGCTTGTCCTCAACATCATTGCCAGCACATGGATCTCCGCTGAAAGAGCATGTTTAAGCAGTCGACACCATCGCATTTTGATGCTAATCTTCAATGGGATTGGCTTCTGGAACTCAACTGCCATAACTATACCACTGGTTGTGAAATGCGTATCGTCGGTACGGCCACGTCGCAGGCAGATGTCTACAGGTATCGTGATTCGGAACCGACGTGATCCAACTCCTGGAGCATCTGCCATGCTTTCACCACCGCCAACACCTCCGGGGCGCCTAAGTGCCGCAGAAATCGATTTGATTCCGACATTCTGCATTGACACATCACGGTCTCTCGTGTTCCTATCTGGCGCGGCATGCTTATTGGAACAAGGGTTGAAACTGCCTGAATCGTTGTGCACCTACTTCGAGAGTACAGAGGATAGTCATGACGATGTTGGAGTTGCATCAAGTACAAGTGTCTCTGGCAAGAATGACAGCTCGAAAGCGGAGAGTTTGTTCGAGGATGCAACTGATAACTACGATAGCGATGACGATGGCGATGAATCAGCCCAGCTGCTTCGAGCGTGCGGAGGTAGCAAAGTATCGCCGCTAAGCAGTCCTACCAGCTGTGGAGGAACTTGCGGCTCCAACAGTAACAATAACGTTCGCCCCCTATCACCGCTTAGCACACTTGCTGAGTCGATGGCGGTAGCTCTGACCACAACCGAGCGATCGGAAGAGGAAGAGCCTTCAAAGCAACGAGAGGACCCTCAAAGACGACTCAAGCTGAGCGAAGGAGATAGAGCGCCGGTTGTAGTCGAGATGAAAACATTCTCCGGGACGAAGCACAAACCGACCACAGGCGAAGTAGCTCGAACGACAATTGGGTTAGAGTTCTCCACCTCGACCACGCGTGGCGTTGCGCGGACTCAGCGACTTCGAGAAGACGCTGAATGTCCAGTGTGTCTTGTGCCTTACGTGGCCGGTGATGTTGTTCGGTTGCTACCGGATTGCCAGCATGCGTTCCACGCGGCGTGTATCGACCGATGGCTCTACTCAAAGGCCACTTGTCCCATGTGTCGGGACCGCGTTAAGTCCAAGTTGGCAGCGATACAGTCGGAAACAACAAGTGGAGGCAATCGATCCGAGGGTCCATCATATCAGTTGCTCTCTGCAACAAGTCCAGCATCACGTCCCCAGTCCGAGCGTGTGGGAGTCACTTCACCGGGAAGATGGGTGAGCATGCTCGCGCGTGGAGTTCAACATGTGGCGTCGAGTGCCTTGGCAGCGATGGAAGATGGATGGTCACGACTACCTAGCGACGAAGAGTGGCGCCCGGGCCGCCCGAGAGGCATCCTTTCGGGTGGCTCTTCTCGTGGCGGGCTACCTCGGTTTGAATCTGATTCAAGTGAGAGCGAGTCCTACGACGACGACTCAGACGACGACTCCGATTACGAGGACTCCGAAGGCGACAGCGATAACCAAGACGGAGCAGTTACAACAAATGGTGCGCAGCGGTCGGATTAGTCGCGAAGTTAGGCCATGTATAATACACTCAACTGAACTATCATCGGTTCGTGTCTTCACTCTTTGACGTGTGAGAATGTTGGACTGGCATCGATGGCTGTTCTGTTTGTTGCTCTTGCTGTTGCTGTTGTTGTTGTTGAGCAGCCAGTCGAGCCCGACGTCGCTCCTCGATGCGCTTGCGTCGAGCCTCCCGGATCTGATTTTCATCTACACCTTCGACAAGCAGATTTGACTCCTTCATGGCCTGCAGATGGGACAACTGGTGCTCTAGAAAGTCCAGATACAGCTCAGCCTCTGTAATGGCATTCTGCCTCTCCTGAAGGCTCAGAGTGCTCCACTTGGGACCATGTCCAGCACAAACTAGAAGGATAAGATGGGAACGGAGGTCATGGGTTTTAAGTATAGGCACTACGGGCAGGGCAAAAGCAAAGCAATCCGACTGCGACATGGTGTTGGTGCGGCCTGGCAATGGGAAGATACGGACACACGTACGTTCACGAGTTCGGAAGATAGCAAGCCTCTGATGGTTGTACGAAGGGAGTTTGTAGGATACGCGGAACAACTGGCGCAGAACGCCAACAGCCTTTCGCGTCACTTGGTCCATGTGTCAATGTGTCAACTCCCCTGAAGTGCCGAGCTCCAAACGGCTTTCTTGGGAGTTCGACAGTATGCGAATCTCTGTGTTCGCAGCAGTGATCCGGATGAGATCGCGGAGGATCGAGGTGAGAACAGAAGGTGGTACTTGAGTGTGGGGTTGATATTGCCAGTGCAGTGGCACTGCATGTAGATTCGAGGTGCAACCAAGCCAAATCGGACTTGCGGAGAATTGAAGTTAGGGGCAAAGCATATATCACACGTATGATTTGACATAAAACTCAATCTTAATCATTCATACACACCAGGCCATTGCTACTTCCAGCCTTTTCTCACTACACCCAAGGGTCACCCTTGCACTGCCATACCCCACCATTCTACCCTTTCACCCTGGATATTTTCAAATTTCAGCCGGGTCAGGACCTGGAGGTCTGGGCTCGGGCCTGGAAAATACGCGGTGCGGTGCGTGCTTTGCGGGACGAAATTCGGCTGTATGTGCTCGCCAGCAGGCCTTAAAGTCAGATACTACTCTATGATGCTTGAGAACGCCCGGGATAGGCGTCTTATCGAACAAATCTATCAAAGTCTGCCAGGGTGAAGATGCTGTCCGAGATCCTTGCCCTCCAGCTGAACGAATATACCAGCCCTTAAGCCAGCCCTTAGTATCACCATGCGCTGTTTCATGCCTATGGTGCTCCCACTGGCCTCACATTGCCTCTATGCTCTGCACATCCGAACATCTAGTATTAATGGGTCGACCAAGTTGCAATCATGCAAGAGGTGGGCCTCTCTCTTCGCATCGTTGGACTCTACATAGGTCCCTCCCATGGAGAAGTACGCTGTTGATTGCATTGCTAGGTGTGCTGTTAGGCCTGGCAAGCGCCTCAGGGGGTGGCCGCGTCATCGAAAAGGCAAAAGAAGCGGTGGACGCGATTGCGGACAGTCCAGCTGTCGGGGCTATCGGAGGGGCTATTGGTGATGTAGCTGCAGACATAGCAAATGGAATTAAGGATCGTGTTGAAGATGGGGTTTCGGGCATAATTGGCGGCGGAAGCGGCCATGGTGACCACAGTGATGGAACTGATACTGATGGCTCAGGTGGGTCGTCTAACGATGGGGAAACGAGCGACGATGGGAATGTAGGCCTCCCACCGCTACCTCCGGCACCACCAGCACCTCCCGCTCCGCCTGCGCCGCCGTCCTTCCCACCAGCCCCTGGTCCTCCATCATTTCCTGTCTTCAGAACAGCCACTGGCATGTCCGTTTCAGAGAGTCGACCTCAAGATGTTCTCAGCGCTCTCCTGCACCTGCGAGAGGCTCGCCTCAAGGTGCAAGGGCTGCAGGCTGATTCCGCAGAAATTCTTAGTCGAATGCAAGCTCCGCTCGAGTTTCTAGGTATCAGCGTTGACGTCACCTCTCCGCGTCTCGTTCTAAAGGGTCCTATTTCAGAAACCTTCACTGAGGAAACCCACGAGGAGCGAGTCGAGGTTGAGGAAAGCGAAGAGTTTACACTCTTCGTCACAGGTGCTGGCTCAAATGTGGATTTCAGTCCCGATGTTAGAGCTCAAGCCCAGGGCGATTCTTCGAAGACCGAAGCACAGTGGCAGCCGGATTGGATTGAGCGCTTCGGTAGTTGGATTGGAGGCCTTTGGGAACAAATTACAGGGATTAAATCGTATCGTGATCGTCTTTCCACTGGGGCTGTGCCTAAGCTTCATAGCAGATTCACGAAGCAAGGGACTAAAAGGCAGTTTTGGGTTGCTGAACGCACTTCAGAGCTTTTCCAGGGCGACTTGCAGGTCGGGAAGGACAAACTCTATGATGACCAGCGCTATCTTTTCATTTTTAAACTTGATCCAGTGATTGGTGATACTTTCCGAAACGAATTCACTGAAGAAGAATTCATTGCAAGCGCAGGAAGTGCCGGAGTCATTCTTCAATGTCGACCTTCTCGCTTCGTTCGACTGGCGAAGTCACCCGCTGTGGTGTGGTCACATATCCTACCAGAGAAAGCAAAGCTCGGACTCAAGAAAGCCGATCTGGAGATTGAAGCATCAAGCGCTGGCCCAAAGACGCTTGGGATTCGACTCCACAGCGTTGCGACAATGCTATCCCGAGTTCATGCTCGCTCAGAGTCGGAGTCGCAAAATAATGGCAATCTGATTGTCGTCTCCAACAACGGCGAAAAACGAATCCTGCCACTATCTTCCGCTAGGCGGATTACATTTGCTGAAGATGCACTTCCATCGCAAAATGCAAGCATTGGCGGTATTCCACGGCCTGGTCAGAGAACGCCCCATCCTGATGGCCCCTTCCCTTCCTCATCACTTTGGCTGAACTCAAACTCACCTGAGGAAATGATGAAGAGTAAGTTCCGAGCCATCTCTCCGCGCTTCCGTGACTTCATTATTCGACTCGCGCCGACCACAAGCGATCCAAATGCCCATTCTCGGGAGGTAATGCGCTCGATCGCGAGTTCTGTTAGACGTACCGTGGACATCATGCAAGCAGACGCCAGCAAGCAATTAATGGAGATGTTCGAGCGGGCCTTTGGTCACCTACCCAAAGATAAGCAGCGTGCGTTCGTAGCTTCTCCCAAGGACCTAACACGCGTCTTCCTCACACACCTCACCAATTCTAATTCGATTCACAAGACACTCGAAGCTTCCGATAATAGTAGGCCTCTCAAGCAAAACGGCTTCCTTTCAAAGTTGATCCCATTTGCCA
>Ga0182741_1003340_pt1 | contig 17226 bp, 6 predicted proteins | sample eDN5th37CBELigOP_FD_128874 | JGI IMG/M metagenome (GOLD analysis project Ga0182741, IMG submission 128874) | Enriched Organic Plus compost microbial communities from Emeryville, California, USA - eDNA 5th pass 37_C BE-Lig OP (version 2) (version 2) ...
CTTGCGTCACTTGATGGGCTGAATGCACGTGGAGATGTATTCTTTCTAGCAACAACCAATCGACCCGATGCGATTGATCCTGCACTCCGTCGTCCAGGCCGGTTGGATCGCGAGATTGAGCTTCCCTTGCCCTCTTTTGAGGCTCGCAAAGGCATTTTACGCAATCTCTTATCGCGTTGGGAGGTGTTTAATCAGCCAGGGTCTAAAGATAAAGCAATTCGTTGTGTCGAGGCCTTGGCATCCGCCCTGGCCAAAGTCACTGATGGTTACTCCGGTGCAGACCTTGAGGGAGTAGTCCGCGAGGCAGCACTGGAACATTTTAAACTCTCGTTATCTTGCTCTGAATTGTCTCAAGAGACACATGCAGAGACGTCAGGACTGAACCTTCGAGCATTTGAAACCGCGCTCAGTCGAGTGGGTCCTAGTTTCGAGCGAATGAGCTACGGCTGTGGGCTTCGATCTGACCTCATCCCTGGTTGGTTGGCACTCGCGATGTCGGAGCCAGAGCAATGCATTCCTGAGAAGAAGGATCGCGGATCCTCATCCAGGCTTGTTACGAGGTCTTGTATCCTACTTGTCAACCCGACACTACCCATAAGACATGTGCTGTCGGGCGCCACTAGAAGTGGACCACTGGGTATATCCCACCTGGCACCTCTCCATCAACAAGTGACAGAGAGCTTGACTGCTTTTCGTCAGCAAGGTATGCCCTGGTTGCGTTTGAATCTGCGGGATATATTGTCTACACTTGAGTCAGTAGCCCCAGTGCGTTCATTCGATGAAGAACCCTTCGAAAGCCGACATGGGCTCCTGCGACCAAGCGCGTTTGGCGTTCTTGGTCAGAAGCGAGTCAGAACAGAGTTCGAATCCCCGCAGCAGATGGTGCATCTTCGAAGTTCAGTTATACTTGCACCCCCCGAGTGTCACAACAAAGTATTTTCGACCGTCAAAGGTATCTCAAACACAGGAGGAGTCTTACACATCGAGGCGCTGAATGACTGGCTAACTCAATGTCCAGTGCAATTATTAGCATCACTTGCACTCTCATTGGAGTCACTTCCTCACGTTTCCCATGATAATTACCGGTCTAAGCAATCAAAGACTCCGTCACGCATGAGCATAGGGGCTTGTGCCGAGGCCCGCTCAAAGCCTGAGCCCCTAAGCTGCTCGAGCGTAGACTATTGGTCAAGTTTAGTTCGGTCTGCCCTTGCTGATGATAGCAATACCGTGGCTGAGCATGAAATTCAACTGGACCAGTCCCAAACGGGGCCACAGGTCGGAGGTAAGCAATGGATGGTGGTGTCCACATGGAATTGTGATAGCGATATCGAGTCCGTGATTAATCAACTCCTTGTAGAATATGGAGAGGAAAGGTGGCACCTTGCACGCAGGATCGTGCAGTTCTTCGAGCTCGTATGAATATCATTGAGCTACAAGTTAGATGTGTACATAAACATTGTAATGTTCCTAATTTTATTATACATGACTAACTAACTAACGTACAGCGGAAATCTTGCGGATGCTGCTCCTAAGTATCACCCTCACCAACTGGCAACGCCTCCTACTTGTGTATCCTGGGCGTCGCGACGATGTGGGAGACACTCGGTGTCATCGTAGGAACGGAACCGGAAGTACCTCGTCGAGCAGTTCCGGTTGCTGCAGCAGCATTCGCTGACGCCTTGAGTGCTCGAATAGCATCCACGGGTGTCATCTGCCGGAGGGTGTCTATCCTATGCATGCGACCAGTTGCCGTTCGTTCAATGATGGACCGCTTTTGTTCCTCCGCTCTTTTTGCCTGCAGCTGCCGTTGTCGTTGTTGTTCGAAGAGGATTGCCTCGCGAGGAGCGTCTGGCATCCTGTATCCTTTGCGGCTCTGCTCAGTTGATGATCCACTGGCCTCTGCATCATCCCATAGCAGTGTAGGTGTTGCCGCTATCCTACCCCATGTCACAATCGGGGGCATGTAATTTGTGTTAGCTGAGGACGCACTGGAATTAGCGGACTGACTACCTGCCACAACCAAAGGCGTATGAATCAGGTCCCACTTCTGATCCTGCGCTGTGGGCAAGCGACGAGACAGCGCTTGACCCTGCACTTGGGCAGAGATTTGATCCAATAGAGCTTGCGTTGGGAACCTAGTGTTGGCCGGAATGATCTTAGGCTCACTGGGTTTCAGCACGCTTGCATCGACCCCTACAACTCCATCAGCAGTAACTTGCACCTTTTGCAACGTTGACGACGAAGCAGCGTCAACCAAGGCTGAATGTGACGTGTTGGAGCTAGATTGTGAATTAGATTGATGTGTCATAAGAGAGGTCGATGGCTCGTGTGTTAATTGGCCAATGCGTTGCTGGGCGGTCGGATTTGCCGTCTTGTCAACCAACCTTGCAGGACCGCTGGAGGCTAGTTGAGCTGGGTTGGCTCTCCTATCAGCTAGCGCAGATTGTGCGGGTTTTTGTCCTGCGAGAGAACTCGTGGTATCGACCCACCATCGGCGTTTCTCAGTCTGCTCCTTTTCGAAAAGGCCCTCGACGTGGTCGTTATCTTCACTGGTGTACATCTGAAGGAAGGCATCGAGTGGAAGTTGGTCCTTAGGAATGACTTTGGGTTCCTGACGTGATGATACAGCCTCTGCTCTGCCCCGTGCATTTGTTTTCTCTTCCTTGTCCTCGTCTTCGCTTGTGTCCCATTCGCTTTCTGAGTCTCTCTGCCTACCGTACTTCTTCTTTGCATTGTCAGAGGTTCCATTCGAAGTGGCAGCTTTGGAGGCTCTCAGCGTCGGCGACTGTCCATTGTGTGCTGACTTGGCTCGCTGCGTAGCGCCACTGAGCTGCTCACCTGTCAGCTCACGCTTCACTTTTGCTCCAACCACCTGCTCTGACTGGGCCTGCGATATGTTTTGGCTGGTTTTCACGCGTTTTGTGGTAGCTAGGCGAGCTGCTCCTGGCGTGAACGCTTCATTCTTGATCGTTTTTTCATCTGATCCGTACAAAATCTCGTAGAGTTCGGGCATATAGTCGCGTGTGATGATTTTCTGCAGGGTCTCTACGTACTCATCTTCGTCCAATACCACTTTTCGCGGGCGCTTGCCTGGCTCACAGGCCGCGCTGGACTTGAACAACACCGTGGCTGGCGACATCCCCGTACGGCCAACAGTCTTGTCTCCCTGGACCGGAGCGGCCCCGCGGTCTTGCCCATTCTTCATCGCCCGTACTATTCTGGGCGGAGAGAACAATTTCCGCGAACGGCTCAAAAGGACGAAGTGATACAACAGACTCCACCATGCATGAACGCGAAGACAATACTCAGACGGATACTGAATACGAAATGACCCAAGGACTCTATATTTCATTCATTCTGTATTGTACTTTGTACTAGCAATAGTGTGCTTAGATTCTTTGTTTCGATTTGGGAATTGGTTCTTCGACAATGAAAGGCTATGCTCCTTTGGTGCAACTATTGTGGCTCGCTTTGGCTTGACAAATGTGCCGATCAGGTAGTCTGCGACCTGCTTGTGTACGTTCGATTCTGATCGCATTTCACTAACCTCGAGAAATGTCAGATCTGCCGACAGTGGTGAATCCTCAAGTCCTGGAGGGTTGCCTAGGGTAATTGAAGATTGCAGTGAGAGATCTGGACAGCTCATAAGCGCACAGCCACAGGAGTCCTGTAGCTAAGACGCTTCGACACGCATAGTCGGCCTTTGACCCTGAACAAGTCAGCAGGCTGATGTGTTAAAATTAGATACTGCTGAAGATCAAGGTCTCGCTCGGCCGTACATAGTGAGCGTGGTGCACGCTATCAGGGGCGTAGCCATGAGTCATGAGATGAATAAATTGTGTGTTGTAACTTCGAACAGAGTATGTTCTACCGCTAGACAGCTTACTCGGAGTAGCCACCACGAGTTGCGGTGCGGATGATAGAGAAGAGAGCAGAGCCGACGACGAGGAAGACGAAGAGACCAATGATCAAGGGATCCAAGCTGGTCTTCTTGGGCTTGACAATGACGTCATCCTTCTGCTTGTTCTATATAATATGCAAGTGCAGAGTAAATTACGGTGTAAGTAACTTGAGGCGAACGTGGGACAGACGAATCTGGAGGCGATCAGCAAGTGTTTCAGCTGGATCCAAGTGCGAAACCAGCCGATCCTCGAGTCAATCGGGGATGGTCGGACCCAGCACCTTTGCGAACTCGATGAAACTGTGCCTCAAACCTAATATTTCACAACCGCAAACATAGATCTTGACGTACGGTTCCGCGGGTGCCGGCCTTCTGTGCGAACTTGAGGTTAGCTGCCTTGATCGAGTTAGCCTGGATGGATTCAGATGCGAGGCGTAGGCATGGTTGATTCGCATCACGTCGTGAGGAAAGGAATATCATGTGACATAATAATGGAACAAGTTATTGTTAGCGCCATTGACGTGCGAGTAGTCGCCAGATACGAGTGGGGTGGTGGAGATAAGATTGAAGATAATTATGAGGTGAAATGTGGAGGAAATAGGGATCAATATCAGAGTTCTGAGTTAAAAGAACTACAGCATTGCATGCAAACAGTGGGCAAGTATCGGAATATTATATTATCATACTGATTGCATAACCCTACGTACCATTTTGAGCGAGTTTCTATCCACTTGATTTGTTGCATTTTTTCGAGTTCCAAGTCATATTCCCACACCCCTGACCTCGACAACTCACCAACTTAAAGTGCTATCGCTACCTTTTCCGTCAGCAGCTTGTAGCTGCAGGTACTGGCTGCCTCACTGCTCGCGCAGACATAGGCACACTCGGTACACACGCACACACATTGACACGATATGACACTCAGTCAATTATCAGAGAGGTCATTCGCCACAGACTAGAAACAACAGTACGGTTTCAGGACAGCCCAACTAAGGATTGCTGCTGCTTTTATGGCGCGAACTAATAGTAGCATTCGGTTGTGGGAGGAATGATAATAGGTTTAGTAAAGAGGTGCACGGTTGAGCATTCGAAGCGGTAAATAACAAGGTGGTATGATGAAGTTACTGGCCTACATCCGCAGCTGAAGTGATATTGGCTCACTTGGCTCCGGAGAAGGGAGTCCGACCACATGCATACGGACACAAGCTCCATGTTCAGCAGTAAGAAGAAGCACCTGCATGCCCGTACTCAGACAGCGAAACCGAGCCAAGCTCTAATAGCTGTCACTTGAGTGAAAAGGCTTGTACTCATCGCTTGTGTGAGCGTCAACGATAAATATCTCACACGACAGAACAAAAGGGAGCCGGTGGGATTGGACCCTAACTTAGACCAAACCACTTATTCCAACTCGATCAGAAGCTGGTCAGCAGCAACGGTGTCACCATGCTTGACGTGAACAGCCTTAACAACGCTGGGCTTGAGAGCCTTGAGTGAGTTCTGCATCTTCATGGCCTCGAGGACAATCAATTCCTGACCAGCAGCGACCTGGTCGCCAGGCTTGACACGGAGGTGAGCGACGGAACCAGGCATAGGGGAGATGACAGACTTGGTGAGATCGATTACCTCAGGCTCAGGCATGAACTGGTTCAACTCGCGCTCGCGCTTAGTGTACACCTCGAAATCGAAGTGAGTACCCATGAACGAGAGGGTGAACTTGGAGGCACCGCGCTGAGTAGTGACAGTCTGGAGGGTGTAGATCTTGTCCTGAGACTGAACCTCGAAGACAATCTCGCTAGGGACGTAGGTCGAAGCAAACTGAACAGGGATGACGTTGTCAGTGCCATCCGGGTTGAGCTGAGCCTCAAAGCCGACGTTGCCATCCTCATCCTCCTGAGAGCCAAGCACGCTGAAGTTAAAGCGCTCAGCCTCCTCGCCATCGAGCTTAGCGACCATGTGGAGGTCAGTGAGACGGCTGGAAACGAGGTCCTGAATGTCAGTAGGCGAGACAGAAGCCTCAACGAACTTCTGACGGGTGTAGACAGCCATAGCAGCAGAGATAAGAGCCTGCTTCTCAGAGGCGGTGAGAATGTGACCAGTGAAGCCCTTAGGGAAGTTCTGTGCAATGAAGTTGGTGGTGAGCTGACCAGCGACGAACTTGGGGTGCTCCATGACCTCACGAAGGAAGCAGATGTTGTGGTTGATCCCGCGAATGACGGTCGAGTCGAGAGCGCGCTTCTGGATCTCGAGAGCCTCCTTACGGTTGGCACCGTGGGAGATGACCTTGGCAAGCAGAGAGTCGTAGTAGATCGTGATGTTGTCACCTTCGACGAAACCAAGGTCGACACGAACATCCTTGGGAGGAATGAACTTGGTGAGGGGACCAACGGAGGGAAGGAAGTTGTTGAGAGGGTCTTCCGCGCAGACACGTGACTCAACAGCCCAACCGTTGATCTTGAGATCGCTCTGCTTGATCTCGAGTGGAAGACCAGCAGCGACGCGGATCTGCTGCTCGACAAGATCAAGACCAGAAATCATCTCAGTAATAGGGTGCTCGACCTGGAGACGAGTGTTCATCTCGAGATAGTAGTGCTGACCATCCTTGCCCATAAGGAACTCGACAGTACCTGCGTTCTGGTAGCGTGAGATCTTAGCAATGGCAACAGCCTCGGAACCGATGCGCTCACGCTGCTCAGGGGTGAGGAAGGTCGAGGGAGCCTCCTCGACGAGCTTCTGGTTACGGCGCTGCACGGAGCACTCACGCTCGAATACGTACACGGCATTGCCATGAGCATCACCCAAGACCTGGAACTCAATGTGGCGAGGATCCTCGATGAACTTCTCGACAAGCATGACAGAGGAGTTGAAGGCGGTGCGAGCCTCAGCAAGGGAGAGACGGTAACCCTCAATCAACTCCTCGTCGTTGTTGGCACGACGCATACCCTTACCACCACCACCATGAGCAGCCTTGACCATGACAGGATAGCCAATGCTGTGAGCGACCTCCAGAAGGTGCTGCTCATCACGAATAGCACCGACAAAACCAGGAATGTGCTTGACACCAGCCTTCTCTGCGATCATCTTGGAGCGGATCTTGTCACCCATCTCCTTGATGGTGTCAGCCTTGGGACCGATGAAAGTGACACCGTTCTCCTCGAGCAAGCGAGCGAAGTCAGCGTTCTCAGAAAGGAAACCGTAACCAGGGTGGACGGCGTTAGCACCAGTAGCCTTGCAAGCAGCAAGGATACGCTCGGGGAGAAGGTACGACTGCAGAGCAGGGGAGGGACCAATGCAGAGAGCCTCATCTGCGAGCTTGACGTGTTGTGCCTATACAGGGCCGAGTAGGATTAATAACAGGAGCAGGATCGTGAATTAGATCCAGAAGTCTCAAGCATGAAGCAATGGGCTCACGCATAAGATATGTCAATGGGTGCGATCCGCCTGCAAGATCTTGTCGTCACCGGATCTCCGATCCCAAGAAGTATTCGAATCGGGCAGCAACCCAGTGCATAGTGAACGCCTTCACCAACTGAAAACTGCAAGAAAGCACCCACATAAAGGCATTGCAACAGACACATGCCAACTGCAGTGGGTCCGACACAATCATGGCATCACACCCTCCCAATTCGATTCATACTAGTGAGCTACTTACCTGTGCATCGGCCTCAGAGAAGACTGCGACGGTCTTGATGCCCAGCTTCTTGCATGTGCGAATGATGCGGCAAGCAATCTCACCACGGTTGGCAATCAAAATCTTGTCGAAGAGCTTCTTGCCGTCGCCAGCCTGCGTCGCGAAGCCGCGAAGAGCAAGCTCCAGCGTGCGGTCTTGTCGGAGTGTTTGGTTAAAACGCTGAACGCGGCTAAGCTGATTGTTCAACACACGGCGGAACATGACGTGCACCTAGATCATAAATAATACAAATGGATCAAAAGTGGAATATATCAGCTCGTTGATCTCCAAATCCACGTCCAAACCACCTCTGTTCATGTCAGTTTCTAGTCCCAGCTTCGGTTACGCCCCCGATGGGGCCCACTTTGCATGCGTCTCACGTGCGTGTGAAAAGGCGTGGACTTGGTATAATAAAATATTCGAGTACACAATAGCCACACACACAGATCAGTTGGGGCGCGGATGCTAACGGAGACGTGGGAGACTCAGAGATTACGTGCAAAAGCGAGGCATCGGGGGTTTCTTGAGGCATGTACGAAGGCTAGGAGTAGATTGATTTGTGTGGTGCACCTGTGGGATTTTTGTCATGACAAAGGATTATATCAACATCTAACCCGTTTGGCTATTCCAGCCTATCAAATATATCCCCTTGCGATAGCGATAAACCCACCAAATCACCCCGAAACTACACCGCTTCCACCTCAAAAATTTGCGTTTCTCATGTGCTGCTCGGGTCCAGGCGGGGTTGGTTGGGGAGTTCGACCCAGGGGGTGCAGGAATACTATCGGTCGATAACCGGGGTTTGTGCTCTGGAAATCGACCCATGCGATCCTCCCTGGCCCGGGTTTTTTTGAAAATTCAAACTGAGACCTGGTCGTGACATTCGAAAGTTTAGAATGAAACACGCGTGTTTAATCGGTATGACCGGGGGATCATGAGTGAAAAATGTTGTTATATTAGTTGTAACTGTATAGATCATTGCTTTTCATGTTTTGAATCCCCATTAGAGTCTCGCAACATGCCGATTTTACTCCCGCAATCAACCCGTTGGAAAAAATTAGGCGCGACGTACACTTGTCCAGCATGATTTCGCGTGTGTTGCGAGCGAAAGGCGAGTGTAGGAGTATGGATCATATGCGCTGCGGGTTTTGTTTATCTAGATCTATACATCGCGAGTTTACGCATGTACTAACACCCAAACGCACTTGAGTTAACCCTGTCGTTCCAACTAGTTGCAGTTCAGCGCGCCAACCTGGGCACGCGAACCGAGGAGCGGCTTCCCGGGTGATCCATGACTGATTGACATCGTTCAATACCGGTTTATGAGAGGGCATGCTGCGTGATTGCTATTTCTGTAGTTATGCGTTCACCTCATTCTTGATAACACTCCTCCTCAATCCTCGGCTCATCGGCAATGCTCCTCTCCTGCCATGTCCGCTCTAGCTCTGGATTCGACCTCCTGCATCTGCGATAAGCTAACGCAGAGCACGCAACTACGCCGCGTAGCCTTCTACTCCACTCTCCCCGCACTCGTAGACGAAGCGAGAAGGAGCCTGGAACGACCTTATTAACTCCCTAACCCATCGCTACCCTCAACCTGGTGGTGGTCCGTTAAGGCCGTCCATGACCAAGACGAAGCAACGGACGGGGCGCTGCCACCTGTTCCTTGCTGTTCTTGTATTGGTTGCTCTCGCTCACGCAGCATGGGCAGTAGTAAATCCGGCGCTGGGCACACAGGCCCAGCCGATCAAATTCGGTGTTCCCAGCCATTTGACGACCGAGGAGATCGAGCAGATTCAAAACTACTTTGACATCTTTGCACAGACATCGCTCTATATCTCTGTTGTCAGAACTAATGATCCTGTCGCAGATCTGAATGCAGAGATTATTGATGTGATGGGCGTTGACGCAGCGGTTGGCTACCATGCGTGGAAACGTTTCCGAAACCAAGTTCTTATCGTAGAAGGTGCCTCTCGCACAACGGGTGGCACGTCCTATCCCGTTCACGCTATTACACTGAGTTCCCTCGCAGACTCTGCCGGCTGGACACAATTTGCAAATGTGGCAGGCAAGCGCGTCTGTTTGCCATACTTCTTCTCGACCGAAGCTGTCGCGGCTTACTACTACGGAACTCAGAACGCAGGCAGTGGTATGAGTGCTGTTGCGGCAACTGGATCAGGAGCGGATGATACTCGCATTGACTCCTGTAGCTCAGCGTTGTACAACACGCTCAGTTCCTACTTCGGTAGCACGTCCTGCGCTCCCGCCCACGCTCCTGATCGAGTTGCAATTTGCTCTGGCTGCGGTACCTCAATGTCAAGTACTAGTCCCTTCGCCAGCATTGGTAAGGCTTCTGTCTCGTCTTCTGGCTACACTTCACTTGAAATGGAGGGCCAGTGCATGATGGGCCAGCAGGGTGGTTACAAAGCCGCGCTTATGCGCTTGATGGAAGGTACATGCGAGGTTGCCATCGTTCGAAACAGCACATATGTTGACACATGTGTTTCGCTTGGCCCAGGTCAGCAAGCGCCCTCATGGTGTCCCCAGTCAGGTGCGGCCCACTTCCGAGTCCTACCTGCGACTGCGGGAGCATTGCCAAATACCACGGCCGCCGCAATTGCGATCGTCCCGACGCGAGTCTTCAGTATTCGTGATACCAGTATGACCGCAGCGATGACGAGATCGCTTTTCTACGCTCTTAAGGGCCTGAATTCTCAGCCGAGTGTCCTAGCTTTGCTTGGTCTTAGCGGCGTCACGAATCCCGAATCCACCGTGGGCGCGCTGGGTACAATCGAAAATTGGGCAACTGATATCTGTTCGCTCACTCACTACTCGCAGAGCTCGTTCTCCACGAATTTTGATGGACTTCCAGGTGCCGCCTCTTGCATCGGCTGCTCAGACTCAACCCCAAAATGTGTACGTGGTACAAGTGCGAACCGCCCCGTTCGTATCGCCGTCCCAATTTCTCACAGTGACACAGCCGGCTTACTCGAGTTTAATAACTTCGTTTCGGGGCTCTCTTCGGCAACTCCTGTTGCAGTCCACGCAGTTGTTGTTGGTGCCGAGTACAATACTCTGCAAGCATTGGCACAACGTCAAGCGGATGTGGTTGTCCTGGACGCGGCTCAGGCCTGGCTAGGCTTCAAGCGCTACAACTACACCGCAATTGCGGTCGAAGAAATCATTGATGCTCGAGTTGACCCCCCTGTGAGCTATACAACCTACACTCCAGCGCTCTGGGCTCGTAATTCCTCCATCGTGCCTGGTTCTTGGGACAATATCTACGGAAAGCGAATCTGCGCTGGCCGCCTCCTTTCCGCGAACGCACTCGTCCCGTTCGCTGTTGCCCATGGTGCCAACAGCACAACAAACTTCGTGTACAACCCATCGACCGATGTCTTCAACACTAGCCTTGGAAACGCACTTGAAAACTGCCAATCGCCTTTGACAGACATGGCACTTGGATTTTTTGATGCACAGTCGTGTGCGCCTTCCATTAGCCCTGGCGAAATTGGCATTTGCGGAGGCTGCGCAGCTGCCTGCGCACAGGCCGCGTTGTCATCATACTCTTCGCATGTGGGCGCGATGCGTGGTCTCGTTGAAGGGCTGTGCGACTTTGCACTTGCGCGCGAGTTGACCTATGAGGACGCCTGCGCCAGTGGAGCAACCACCGTCTTGGGTGGAGCCACCGAAGCTTCAGGTGCGCAGACATGGTGCAGTGAGACCACAGATGGAGGTAAGCAGCCTTCGCGTGCACTAAGTATAGTCTTCCCAACCGTTCCTTCAGATGTGTTCATGGTGCGTCCAGACTCACTTCCAACAACACAGGACACCATCCAACCGGGCACGCTGGACTATCCTTATGCACTTGCTAGTGCCTTCGAGAAATTGGCGACAACTGCAGAATATGCAGACACATTGTTACGTTATTATGGTTACAAAGGAGTCGTAGCGTTGGCCGACCCTGGCACCTATGCAGGTACTGCCGCTCATCTCAGCGCGCTTGATTCAACACTCACTTCTGACAATCTGCCTGGGCTCGACACTTCGTTGTCAACGGAAACGGATTACCCTCTACGTCTCCCCAATCCAAATGACTGCACAGTCGTGTCCTCCACTTCGATTGGATTGAGTCCTGACAATCCTATCAAGTTCGCCGTACCCCCTGGCACCAGTGATGAAGACTTGGAGACTCTTGGAAACTTCTTCACGTCGGCTAGCGTCTTGCTTGGTACGACTAGCGTCACGACAGGTCTCAGTGGCAGCTCGAGCACCCCTATCTATGTAACCCCAGTCCGCCTCAGTTCAGCTTCCGGTTCGACGGCATCCACATCTACGGTGAACGCCACTGGATCTCCCCTCAACGCCCTTGTGGATGGTGTTGTCGACGTCGCCCTGTTGGATGCTGCGCAGGCATGGATGGGCTACCAACGCTACGGCTTGAGAATTGTCGGAGTAGAAATCCGCAATGGCACATTGGATGCTGTCAATGATCCATCGGATTCGTACACAACTACTCGCCCTACCATCTTGGTGCGCTATTCCTCTGATCCCGCGGAAAGCTCGCATGCTTCGACCCCTTCCTCACCCTGGAGCTTCTCGACGCTCCGTGGTAAGCGTGCATGTGTTGGGTCACTAAATGCAGCCGCAACCTGGATTGCAGCCGCATGGGCACGAAGTGCCAATGCAACTACCGGCTTTGGATACCGAAATGTGCCTGCTGCAGATCTGATTCCTCCTGACTCGTGTACTGGCGATCTGCTTGAAGACTTTGCAAACTTCTTCGCTCCCACGGCTCACTCTGGAGTCGGAGGGGGGTTGTGCGCACCACCAATCACAGAGGGTGAGGTCGGCAGTTGTGGGCTCTGTCCACCCACACCAGGCGCTACCTGTGGTGCGGATAATCGATATGCAAGTGATGAGGGTGCGCTCAGGGGTCTGTCAGAAGGTCTCTGCGATGTAGCCTTTGTACGTCACGAATCATTGGCTTCGTACTGTACTCCGGACAATGACCCGATGCCGTGGTGCCTCCCACTAACAGGTTACACCACCATCTCCGAGATTACCGCAAACCCAACTCTGCTCGGTAGGGTACCTACGCCGGCTTTCATGGTCCGGCCTTCCGTGCTTCCCACCGTTGCGGTTGATGGGTTGTTGAATCTCCTCCAGAGTATGACGTACCGTCGCGATCTCCTGAATATCATGGGCTTGGGCCGTGGCGTAACAGCAGTCACGCCGACTCCATCTACCTCACCACTTCCCGTTAGCTCCACGATTGCACCTGGTACTGAACTCGCGACCACGACGCATCTGACAGCGCTGACTTCACATGCCCGATTCTCATCTGTCCCGGGTATTTACCCGTACCAAAACTGCCAAAGTAACGCAGCAACTTGTCTGTCACGCGTCTCCTCCGGATGCTATGACAAGGGCACTTCAGCATTGAATCCGATCCGTTTCGCACTACCTCCCAGTGCATGGACTGATGAAGGGCGAGCTGCGTTTGAGACATTCTTTGCTTCACGTCGTAACCACGCGACGCATCCTGTTTACATTGTAGGTACGGCCGCCTCCGACTACAGTGTTGGTGCGGCAAACTCATTGGCTGACCTTGTTATGCAACGTGTGGATGTGGTTGCGTTGGACGCTGCCGCAGCATACTTAGGCTGGAAAAAATACGGTCATCGTGTTCTGTTAGCCGAGCGTACACAGCTCTCTGATGCCAAAACATATCGTCTCACGGCGTGGGTACGAGCCGATTCCCCCTACAAGACTCTCAGCTCTTTGCGAGGCAGAAGCAGTTGCCATGCAGGCTATCTGACATTTTCGACGCTGGGTGTGGTCGCGCATGGGCTTCGGAACCATCAGGCATTGCACTTCAATGACTCGGCTGCGCTTGAAGCTCTAGGAGCGGTCTCGGATCCGACCCTTGCGACACGGACTATTATGGATTGTGATGCAGATGCACTCAAGTTGCTAAGCGCCTACTATCCACGAAGTTGTGCTGTTGCACCGAATTATGGCACTACTGGGCTCTGTTCGCTGTGCCCCACGTTCTCCAACGCAACGCATGCAATGAGGTGTGATTCAAACTCGGCTTATGCTGGGTCTTGGGGTGCTTTGCGCGGTCTGGCTGAAGGCCTTTGTGATGTTGCGTTCGCGCGAGAAAGTACGTGGGATGACACGTGTGGACTTGCTGTGCCGCCGGAAGACCGACCCAGCTGGTGTTCACTCTTCACCGATGTACCTAGAGCGCTGAGTGCTCTCCATGATTCGACCATCTCACCGACCGAAGGATTGGGCCTTGCACCCGGCAACTTGCTCATGGTGCGACCCAACTTTGTGTCTGACGAATTGATGCTCAATTTATATCAGGCGCTACTTCAGCTTAACAATGAGCCTGAGTTGCTGAAGTACTTGCGATTCCCGTCACGTGTTGACCCTCCCATTCTTGGGCAGATTGCAACAGAGGCTGCTACTGAGCTGGCTCTTGGCGATCTCGATAAGACTCTGAGTATTGTACCGGGTATCAGCACCTTCCTGGCTGCCCCAACCCCGGACATTGATGCAGTATCAACGGCGTTCCTCTCTGCCGGGACTTCCGTCAGTAGCGTTATCACGCCACTTGTTTCCCCAACAGAACCATCGTGTGCTGTTTCGGGTAAGAATTCCCTAGGATCATCCCCCGCGACTCCAACGATCGCGATCACCACCACAGTTACCTCTGCCTTGGGTATTACCTCTTCACGAACCAGGACAGAGCCTGCGACCGGAGACGCCGCGAGTGCTCACGCGCAAGTTGGATCAGGAGCAGTGCGGCTTGCTATCCCTGGTGATGTCAGTGCCGAGCGCCTCAGTGAGTTCCGGGAATACTTCGACGCCCTGGGCAGTGTTAGTGGTTTCTACATTGAGCCTGTGGCTGGAGCCAACTCCATCTCGGCACTTCAGCGTGCGCAGGCAGATGTCGTCCTCTTAGATCCGCTGGAGGCACTTGTGGGAGCGATTCGATATGATCATCGCGTATTAGCTGTCGAAGCAGTCTATGACCCAGTGACGAGGATTATTTCTAACACTACAACCACGTCCACGCGAACGTTAATCAGTGAAACTACCGGCAACCCGGTAACCATCACAAGCACTTTGCGCAATGAGACGGAAGTCATTACGGCGACCCTGCGTACTCGTGCGAAAGCAAATCCTGTGGTGCTCGCCAGTCTCGCTACTCAATTTGGCATCGATACCTTCGAAACGCTACGATCAAAGCGATCATGTCACCCTTCAACACTTAGCGCTTCAGGTGTTTTGGTCCCTCTCGTCTCCGGCATTTCCTATGAGGTCGGCTTGGCCACGACTGCATCGCCAACATTGAATGCATCGCTACAAGTTGGAGAGACACTGGACGCCTGCAACTCCACAGTGAACACAGCGCTCAGAAGCTTCTCTAGTGCTGTTTGTGCGCCGCCCTCGTTTGCTGGTCACACTGGTGTATGTGATCTATGCTCGTACAGTGGTCTCTCTGTTAGCCTCACGGATACATCAGTGCTTTCCAGTCCTTTAGGTGTAACTAAGAGCACAGCAGGCAACGCAGTCTGTGATTCTGCTAATGTGCACGCAGGTGAACGTGGCGCTTTGCTCGGCTTGTCCACCCGAGTGTGCCAAGTGGCATATGTTCGAAACGATACTGTCGTAAAGTACTGTAACCCACAGTACCACCCGCTAGGCTCGAATCTCCCTGGATTCGTTTCCCCGTATAATGCAGCTACAGCGGCATCGATTGCAGCAGGCTCCGCGTCTGCCACAGATGCTGTCACAACACCCAACTGGTGTTACAGTACGAGTGAGTATCGTTCCATTGACTGGCCAGAAACCACCCCAGCTGCACTAAAGAACATCGAAATCCCCACATTTGCCTTTATGGTCCGCCCAGACACGTTGAGTTACAACGCTACACTCAAACTGTACTCAGCACTAGAGGGTATGCTGCAACGAGCTTCGTTCCGTGCTCAATTTGGCATCTACGGTATTGCACCGGCCAACTCAGACAACTCTGCAGTAGTTGTTACGAATACCAAGCTCACCAACTCTTCTAGAGGAGTTGCATTCGTCGAACCAACCTGGTCTATCTCGAGCGATGCTTCCACGGCCGAAGAGGCTGCGGCGGCCGGAATGCTTGCCACGGTTGCTAGCACGCAAGCGCATCTAGGAGGACTGCGTACGTTTGCATCCAATTATCTGCCAGGATTCCGAGGTTTTGCTGACTGCCAGGATCGAGTTCGAGACGCATTACTGATTGGATCGGCCCCCACCAGTGACTTGAGTAGTGGCCTATTGTGCAGGACAGCACCAGAGGTGTGCGATGACAACTACTCACCAAGTCATATTCATCTTACGGATACATCCGCAGGCTATATGATTCGGCCAGCCATGGGTGTGATCCTATCACTTACCATGCTGGCAGTAATCCTTGGGCTATAACAAAAGGCCTCGAGTTCAGATCATTGTCAAGTAGATGTATGTTAGATAACACTAGTATAAGCCTTATCCTTAAACAGTTATGTAATCCGCACGAGAATAACCGAGTGATCACCGTGAAACGCTCATAAATTGGACTTTCCGTAAGTTTTTTGTAACTGAGGTGCATGTTGTATTACATTGGTGAGAACTGGATCGGAGTGTGTTAGTAGACAAAAGAAAGATCAAGGCCGTTCGACGAACTGCCGACGATGATCCCATTCGATCAGCGAGTCATCATGCTTGTTACCTTCGAGAACTTTCATTCGCAATGCGCGTGACCTTGGAGACACCATCAACGAAGGAAGTGCGGAAAAGGACATCTGCGTGATTGAACATACCTTCCTTCAGCGAAACGACAACGAATTGAGACTGACCAAAGTGATTTCGGATAATGGAACCAATATTCTGCGTATGCGAAAGATCCAAGGCTGCATCGACCTCATCAAGAATGTAGAGAGGTGCAGGGTTGACCTTAAGCAACGCAAGGATCAGCGAAAGCGCCAGTAGTGACCGCTGACCACCTGAGAGTTCCGAGAGCGAGCTCTTCTCCATGCGATCGAAGGCGACCTTCATCTCCAGACCAACCAAGGTGTCCGTTGTCTTGTCCTCAATCGGTTCCAGACGGCACGTGCATGTAGGCAGCAACTCAGAGAAAATCTTGTTAAAGTTCTCTGACACCTGACGTGCGGTTTCCTTGAGCTTGGCTCGACGGAGGTTGTCGACCTCATTGATAGTCTGGAGAATCTGCACCTTATCTTGCTGTAACGCGCGCTCATTTTTAAGAAGCTCTGCGTGATCGCGTTTGGCATTCTCAAGGCGCTGCAAGGACTTTGGATTGAACGACCTCGACAAGGTCTGCAACTCCCTTCTGCGTTCCGCAATGCTTGCACGCTGCTGCTCCAAATTAAAGTTCGTGAAGTCAAAGTCGGTCTTGCTCTCCGAAATCTTGTGCTTACGATCAAGCTGTTCTGCCAATCGCTGGAGTTCGGAAATGCGCTCTTTCCTGGCCTTGATACTTTGGGCCAATTCGGTTTGACGCGTTGTGAGATTCTCCAGCTCCTGTACAAGATCTTGGTTGTTCTTCCGAACACGGTTCAGCTGAGCAGACAAACTCTTGAACTCTGCGCTGGCAGCCTTGAACTCC
>Ga0182741_1003342_pt1 | contig 17223 bp, 16 predicted proteins | sample eDN5th37CBELigOP_FD_128874 | JGI IMG/M metagenome (GOLD analysis project Ga0182741, IMG submission 128874) | Enriched Organic Plus compost microbial communities from Emeryville, California, USA - eDNA 5th pass 37_C BE-Lig OP (version 2) (version 2) ...
GGCTCAACGGCTGGACGCCAAATGGCCAGCAGGAAGACGCGTCCGATGGCGAGCATGGTGAGCAGGCTCGACAGCAGGATTGCGAAGGCCAGCCATGGCGCTCCGCCATCGATTGCCGCGCGGATGAGCATAACCTTTGGCCATAGACCGGATGCTGGCGGCAAGCCGGAGACCGCGAGGAAAAGCAGGAAGGCGAAGGCGGCCACAACGGGGTGCGAAGTGTAGAGGCCAGACAGGGTGCGCAGCGAATAGGTGCCTGCGAGCCCGTTCATCACGCCTGCCAGGAGGTAGAGCGCGGTCATCACCAGGATCGAATGGAGGGCGTAGAAGATCGCGCCGGAGAAGCCCTCGACCGAGCCAAGCGCAAGGCCAGCCATCATTGTGCCGACGCCGGAGATCACGACGAAGCCGAGGATGCGGCGCAGGTCGGTTTGAGCAAGAGCACCCATGACGCCAATGATCATGGTGGCGGCTGCGACCCAGGCGACGGGGGTTGAGAGCAGCGTCAGCTGGTCTGGCATCAGCAAGCCGAAGGTGCGCAACAGAGCGTAGACGCCGATCTTGGTGAGCACACCGCCAAACAGTGCAGACGCCGCGATGCGCGGGGTGTGATAGGAGGCCGGAAGCCAGAAGTTGACTGGAAAGGCGGCGGCCTTCATGGCGAAGGCGAAGAAGAACAGGGTGGCGAGAGTACCTGCCGGGATCGAGTCCTGAACCTGCGGCATGATGCGGGCAATGTCCGCCATGTTGAGCGTGCCGACCGCACCATAAAGCAGGGCGGTGGCAGTCAGGAACAGCGTCGTTCCCAGCAGGTTGAGGACTGCGTATTTGGTAGCACCGTCGAGCTGCTGGCGCTCGGAACCAAGAACAAGCAGGCCGAATGAGGAGATGAGGAACACCTCGAACCAGACGTAGAGGTTGAAAATGTCGCCGGTAATGAAGGCGCCGTTGACGCCGGCCATCATCAGCATCAGGAATCCGTAGAAGCCGTAGCGGCGCCCCTTCGCGCCGATGTCACCGAGGGAATAGAGGGCGCAGACGAGGCCTGCGAGCGTAGCTGCAAGTCCCATCGAAGCGCCCAACACGTCCGCCGTGAAAGAAATTCCGAAAGGCGGGAGCCAGCGGCCCATCGTCATCGTCAGCGGGCCGGTTTCCAGGATCCGGGCGAGAAGGCCGAAGTGGCCGAGAAGGGCCAGCAACAGCGCGCCTATGGCGATGCCTGCGTGATAGCGCGTTTCGTGCCGGATCATCAGCAGCAGGGCCCCCGCGATGAGCGGGATGATGACCGGCGCGACGATGATCCAGTCGGCGAGCGCGGTCGGCTCGAGGATCACTGCGTCAGACAGATCTACGGAACTATGTTCAATGGCCATGCTGACGCTCAGTATCCAAGGGGCGGAAGGCCTTCGTTCTTCGGCTCGGCGACACGCATGTCGTCCGTGTTGTCGGTGCCCAGCTCCTGATAGGTGCGGAAGGCGAGAACGAGAAGGAAGGCAAAGAAGGAGAAGGAAATGACGATTGCCGTCAGGATAAGAGCCTGCGGCAGCGGGTTCGCGGTGCCGGATGCCAGCGTGTCGGCATCAAGAGGGATGATCGGCGGGGCAAGGCGGGTGATCCGGCCAGCGGTGAAGATGGTGAGGTTCACCGCGTTACCGAAGATCGCAATGCCAATCAGGATGCGGATGATGTGCCGCGACAGCATCAGGTAGAAGCCAACGGCGAAGAAGACGGCGACGGCGAGGGTGAAGACAAAATCCATCAGCCTTCCTCCCTTTCTTCAAGCGCTAGCGCGATCGATGTGAAGGAGCCAAGGACCACCAGGTACACCCCGATATCGAAGGTAACGACGGTGGCAATGTCGACCGTTGCGCCGAGGAACCCGAAGGCCCCCCAGATGCCGGTCATCAGGGGCACTCCGTGGAAGATGGAAAAGACGCCGGAAAGAGCGCTCAGCATCAACCCGCTACCTGCAATGGCCATCGGATGGAAATAGAGAGCCTTGCGCACGGCCGGAACGCCGTAGGCTATTCCATAGACTGCCGCGGCTGAGGCTGCGATGAGGCCGCCGATGAAGCCGCCGCCCGGTTCGTTGTGGCCGCGCAGCGTCACAAAGATGGAGAACAGCACCATCAGGCTGGAGATGTAAGGTGCGGCGGTTCTGAAGATCAGTGTTTGCATCTCAGGCCTCGCTCTTGCTGGCTGGAGCCGCGGTCTTTGACGGCTTCGGTGTGGCAATGCGGATCAGAGCGAGGATCGCCAGTCCGGTGATCATCACCACGGAGATCTCGCCCAGCGTATCAAGGCCGCGGAAGTCGACGATGATCACGTTCACGACGTTACGGCCGTGGGCGATGACCCGGGAATACTGCGCGTAGAAGTCGCTGAGCCCCGCGTTGAATGGCACCTGGGTAACGCGCAGGAGTAGTAGACCAAGTCCTGCGCCGCAAAGCGATGCGATTGTGACGTCGAGGATCTTCTGGCCGAGCGGGCGGTGATCGGATGGCTGAAGGTTGAGGCGGGTTAACACCAGCGCAAGGATGACGACCGAAAGCGTCTCCACCATGAACTGGGTGAAGGAGAGGTCCGGTGCGCCGAAGAGCATGAAGAGCATGGCCACCGCAAAGCCCTGGATGCCGAGCGAAACCACAGCCGTCAGGCGATCCCGCGCCCAAAGCACTGCGGCAAGACCGAGGCCGGCGATGAGGAATACCGCCCATTCGTAGAAGCGCAGATCCGGGAAGTCAGGCAGGACCGGGAGTTCGCCCAGGGCGATCATCGGGATGAGAATGGAGGCGGCGAGGAGGCCCAGCGTTGCCGTCAGATAGAATTCCAGCCGGCCGTTCTGGAAGCGATTGGTGACCAGGGCCGAGAGGCGGATGATACCGCGGATCGCCTGATCAAACCCGCGGTCCGGACCCCAGCCGATGGCCTGCAGGGTAGAAGCCATGGCGTCGCGCGCAGAGGCGAGGCGCATGAAGACAAGGATGCCTAGCGCAATCGTCAGCAGCGAGAGAAGCAGTGGCAGGCCGATGTGCGGGATGACCGAAATCGAAACGCTCACCGGCTCTCCGGCGACGGCGCTCGCCATTGGCGTGGAGATGATACCGTGGCTGAACGTGGAGAGAAGCGCGAAGATGAGGCCGAGCGCGGCGAGTACAACGGGACCCAGCCAGAGGAGGGCTGGGCCTTCGTGGGGTTTCTTCGGCGTTTCTACCTTGTCGCCGGTGAAGGGCTTCAACGCTACAGCGAAGCCGAGAGCAAACATCAAGGCGTTGCCGATGAAGGCGACGATGGTGAGCAGGATGGTCCAGCCGTTGGCAAAGCCGAGGCCCGCGTAGATCTCTTCCTTGGCGAGGAAGCCAGCGAAGGGGGGCAGTCCGCCCATGGAGCAGGCGGCAAGGACGGCAGCGGCGAAGGTGATGGGCATCGCCTTACCGATGCCGCCGAGCTTGCGGACATCTCGTGTGCCGGTTTCGTGGTCGATGATGCCCGCGACCATGAAGAGTGCGCCCTTGAACATGGCATGGGCGACCAGATAGAGGACCGCTGCCTGAATGGCCGTTTCGGAGCCGAAGCCCGTCAGCATGACCAGCAGGCCAAGCGAGGCGACGGTGGTGTAGGCGAGCATCAGCTTCAGGTCAGTCTGGCGGATGCCCAGGAAAGCGCCGACAAGAAGAGTAGCGCCACCAAAGAGGGGCAGGATCGTTTCCCAGGCTACCGTGTCGCCCATGACGGGGTTAAGGCGCATCAAAAGATAGACGCCAGCCTTCACCATGGTGGCCGAATGGAGGTAGGCGGAAACGGGGGTCGGCGCTTCCATGGCATTCGGCAGCCAGAAGTGCAGCGGAAACTGCGCCGACTTGGTGAAAGCGCCGCCGAGGATGAGCAGCAGGGCAGCGAGGTAGAGCGGTGCGTCACGCAGGGCGGAGCCTTGTTCGAGAAGTGTCGAAAGAGCGTTGGCACCCGTGATGTTCCAGATCAGGAGCAGGCCTGCCAAGAGGGAAAGACCGCCGAGGCCGGTGACCATCAGCGCCTGAATTGCTGCGCGGCGTGAAGCTTCGCGGCCGTGGTCAAAGCCGATCAGGAGGAAGGACGTGATGGACGTCAGCTCCCAGAAAACGAAGAGCATCAGGAAAGAGTCGGAGACGACGAGACCCTGCATCGCGCCCATGAAGAGCAGGATGAAGGAGAAGAAGCGGCCCTGATGCGGATGACCCTTCAGGTAGCCGCCGGCATAGAGCACGATCAAGGTGCCAATGCCCGTCACGAGCAGTGCGAAGGTAAGGGAGAGACCGTCGATCAACCAGGAAAATTCGACGTCGAGTGCCTCAACCCACGGATAACCGCCCGTGATGGTCTGGCCAGAGGAAACGGCGCCGATGAAACCGGCAAAATGCAGGAAGCAGAGGGCGGGAACGATCGCCAGTGGCCAGGCTGCCTGATAGCCCAGGAAGCGGGTGAGAAACGGGGCCAGTATTGCTCCCACGAACGGCAAGAACAGTACGGCTAAGGTAACCCATTCCTGATGCACTATCGCTGTTCCTTTCCGACCTTTCCACGTGAGAAAATGGAAGGTCTCTCCCAAGAAATTGCTGCCAAATGGATAAACGGACGATCCCCCGGGGGCAAGGCAAACCGGACTCAAAGGCTCGTTATTCACGAAAAGTGCCATGATTTTTACAATGGTGAAGCTGACAAAGTGCGTCCGATTACCTATGTGTGGGGAACAAAAAGGAGGCACCCTGATGTCCGACCAGACTGCACCAAAGGTTCAGAAGAGTGACCAGGAGTGGCGCGAGACGCTTACACCAGAACAGTATCAGGTGACCCGATGTGGCGGAACGGAACGCGCGTTCACCGGGCCATACTGGGATAACAAGAAACCCGGCCGCTACTATTGCATTGGCTGTGGCAGGTTGCTGTTCGATTCCGAGACAAAGTACGATTCCGGGTCAGGATGGCCGAGCTTCTGGGCTCCTGCTGACGAGAATGCTGTTTCCTTTGTGGAGGACACGTCCCACGGCATGCATCGCATTGAAGTCCGTTGTGCGGATTGCGAAGCGCATCTGGGGCACGTCTTCAACGACGGACCGCAGCCTACGGGCCTGCGCTACTGCATGAACGGTACAGCGCTCTCATTCGAAGAGCGCGAAGAGTAGAACTTCAAAATTCGTACCGATGACGCTAACAGGGCATCCATCCAGGTGCCCTGTTTCGTTTCCGCTTCAGGCTGTGGCGAGAGCCGAGGCAGCCTCGTGCTTGATGCGCTGGATCATTGAGCGCAGGCCATTGGCGCGCTGCGGTGTAAGATGCTCGTTAAGCCCAAGCGAGCGAAGCGTATCTTCTGCGTCGATCTTCATGATCTCGCTGGCGCGCTGGCCAGAGAACAGTGCGAGCATGATTGCCACCAGTCCGCGGACGATGTGCGCGTCGGAATCACCAAGGAACGTCATCACGGGATCGGGACCATCGCCGATGGTGGTTTGAAGCCAGACCTGGCTCACGCAGCCGCGCACCTTGTGCTGGTCGTCGCGCGCTTCTTCGGGATAGGGCGGGAGGTCGCTGCCGAGCTCGATGATGTAGCGGTAGCGTTCCTGCCAGTCGTCGAGGAAGGCAAAATTGTCACGGATGGTGTCAATGTCTGTCATCATGGCCGTCCATATAGACATTGAGCCGCTAAAGGTCACGGAAAAATGAGTCCGAAATTCACGCAGCTATCTGGCGCGGACGCGTTGGGCTACCGGGGAGGTATTGCTGACCTCTGCTCGGCAGGAATCGCTTCCGGCGGAGTGTTCTCAGCCGGTTGATCGGGCTCGGATGCGCTGTTGTCGATCATCTGCTGGGCAAGTCGCATGCCTTCGCTCGCCCGGGTGAGAACTGTCTGGAACGCGGCGGCGGCCGTCTCGCAGACCATGGGCTGGCGATCACAGATCGAAGCGATGTCCGCGATTGCGTCGCGCGCTGCCATGAGCGTCTGAATTGGATTCACGGAAGGCTGTTCTCCATCGACTGTGCCAATGGGGATGAAGAGCAGGGCAAGCCCAATCCAGAAAGCGCAGCGGAGCAGAAAACCCATAAAAATTACCTCGAACCATCCGGCACAGGAGTGCCTTGATGACGACGTTAACGCCGGACTTCTTGCATTCCGTTAACGCAAGGTTTCTGCCGATTCATCAAGGCTTTGCCGGGTCGACCCTTTGTTAACCATGGCAACAATCCTTCCACAAATTTTGAACGTGCGACTTCCTTCCCGTGCCGATTTTTACCCTTTCCTTAAGTGGTGGATGCGAGGTTCGGCAGGTCAGAAACTGCCTCAAAGAAAACAGAGCGCGTCCAGTTGAGTACTCAAAGCTCCATGCTGAAAGATCGATTTCAGGCAACCAGCGCCTTCTGTGAGGGTCTGCTGCATCCTTCCGTAACGGAAGATGGCGAGCGTTCATGCCAGAAGCGCCTTTTGCAGGTGCTGTTCTGCGCACCGAGTGTCGTGCTGGTTGGGGCAGGGCAGATTATCAGCCAGTTCGGATACGTGCCGGGTGCAGTGGCCGGACTGGCCTTGACCGTAGCGCTGTCGCTGGCTGCCGCCGTGGTGCTCACATCCACCGGCCGGCGTCGCATGGTCGAAATCATGGGCCTCTGCATCGGCAGCGCCGGCGTCGCCATGCTGATCGCTCTCGGCGGCGGTCTGGGCTCGGCTCTTACGGTATTGCTGGCTGGTCTGGTCATCGAAGCCGCCTGGGTGGCGCGTGGCCGCCGCGCAATGGCCTGGGGCCTGGCAGCTGCTGTGGTGGCCGCGATGCTGTCTGTTGCGATTGATTCTTTCCTTCCGCAGACTGTTGAACCGTCTGCCTGGAGCTGGTTGACGCCGCTGTTTTACGGTCTGCTGGTTGCTGTTCGCTTTCCGGTCACTGAAGGAGCGGAGATTCCGGAGGAGAGCCCGGCCGGAAGCGCCGATGCGGTTGCTGTCGCCGCAGGTGCGATTATTCTTCGGCTCCACGCCAGTGGTGATGTGCTGTCCGCTACCGCGCAGGCGAAGGCTGCGATGGGCATAGAGCCAGAAATCCTGCTGGGAACCGGGTTCTTTGAGCGGGTGCTGGTCTCTGACCGTGTTGCATACCTTTCTGCGGTTGCGGATGTGCGCGATGGCAAGGGTGTGAAGGGGCTTCGTCTGCGCGTCCGTGTGCCAGCAGCAGCCGGCGCTGGCTATCGCGCCTTCCTCGCGGATATGGCGCTGGACGCTGATGGTGAGATTGCCGTCGTTCTGCGGGATGACGATGCAACGTCCCAGCTTGAGCAGGCGCTTGCGGACGCGAAGCGTGAGGCAAAGGAAGCCGTTGAGCTGCGCGATCATCTTCTTGCCTCGGTGAGCCATGAGCTCAGGACCCCGCTCAATGCGATTGCAGGCTTTTCGGATGTTCTGGCGAACGAAATGTTTGGGCCATTCGCCAACGCCAAGCAGCGCGAGTATGTGACGCTGATCAACGAAGCGAGCTCTCACCTGCTGAATGTGGTGAATGCCGTTCTGGATGTCTCCAAGATGCGCGCAGGCACCTACGAGGAAGAGATTGAGGAGTTCAGGCTGGAGGAGGCTGCAAAGCTCACGCTCGCTATCGTTTCGCGTGACGCGAACGCCAGGACCACGAAGTTGGAGCTTGACCTGGATCCGCGGATCGGAACGATCCGGTGTGACCGTCGGGCGCTGCAGCAGATTCTCATCAACCTGCTTTCGAACGCGGTGAAGTTCACGCCTGAAGGAAGTGTTCGCCTGGTGGCAAGGCAGCGAGCCCAGCGTCTGCACCTGACGGTGAGCGACACGGGCATTGGCATTGCGCCGGACGATCTCGCCCGCCTCGGCAAGCCGTTCACGCAGGTGAAGAACGAGCATGCAAGCAAGGGAACAGGTTTGGGGCTGTCGCTGGTCAAGGGCTTGGTTGAAGCCAGCGGCGGAAGCATGAGCATCGAGAGTGCTCCGGGGGCGGGGACGAAGGTTCACGTATCGCTTCCCGTAAGCGGTGGGGTGATTGAACGGACCGAAAGGACAAGCGGAGCGAAGTTGAGTGGCGAATGGAATGAAGTCCCGTACCGCAAAACAGCCTAAGCGTCGCAAGGCCCGCAAGGGTCTTGTTCATGCCGGTGTCTCCAGGCTGGCGACGGCGGTTGCGCGCAATCCTGTTTCCTTTGGCGGCTCGACCGCCTTTCTTGTGACGCTTGCCGTCGTTTCGGTGAATGCACTGTGGAATCAGGCCCAGGTGCATCCGAGCGCGTTCGTTTCCACGCGTGCACCGTTGATGGCCGTGAAGGCCGTTCCGACGCCGACGCCCGCCCCAGTTGAGGTGCGATCGGAAGTGCCGCCGCGCGTCGATACCCCGGCGCCTGCAGTGGTGCCGAAGGACAATGGCACGACAGGATCCATCACGCCGCCCACGGGTGACGTCAATGTTCGGTCTGTTCAGCAGGTATTGAACGGTCTCGGCCTCTATCAGGGTCCGGTCGATGGCCTCACGGGGCCGCAAACGCGGACGGCGGTAGAAAACTACCGCCGCATTGTCGGGCTGCCTTCAGGCAGTGACATCGATGAAGCTCTGCTGATCCAGCTCGGACTGCACGAGGCTCCTGCCGTCCGCCAGCAGGCTTCGTTGAAGCCTGCGCAGAGTGCTGCGCCTGCGGCCAGTGACGCTGCTGTCATCAAGCGGGTGCAGACCGGTCTCAGGGCATTCGGACACACGGAAATCCAGGTGGATGGTGTATTGGGCAAGGGGACCCGCGAGGCGATCCGCGAATTCCAGTCGCTGTTCGGCCTCAGGGTGACAGGGGAGGTCAATCGCGAACTGCTCGCCAAGATGCAGGAAATCGGCCTCGCCGACTAGAGGAACTGGCGGATGCGCGTCACAAGCGACCTATGGGTTTCTGCTCTGGTCCGCCGGGTGTTTGCCGACGGCGGATTTGCGGCCATCGAGCGCAAGGGCGCGCATGAGGCCGGAGCGATCTTTGTCGTGAGGCGCACGCGTACGGGCGAGTTCGAACTTTTCGGGCCTGCCGCCCAGACGAGTTACGACGAGACGAAACCCCAGGACAGACAGTTCAGCCGGCTACTCGCTACCTTCGAAGAGGAGGATGTGAAGGCGCGGCTCGAGCGCGAGATGCGGTTCGACCCGGACGTCTGGATCATCGAGCTTGATACGGACGCTGAGGTTGAAAACTACCTTGAGATCGCAGCGGACTGAGGCCCTGAGCCCGAACCGTTCGCCGCCGCATCCTGCTTGCGCCAATCCTCTAGGCGCTGTACCGCTTCCTCCGGCCTGATGGCCGCAAAACGGTCGAGGAAAAGGCGAATTGCCGGACCGTAGAACACCTGGGAGGAATAGAGCGTGGCGGTGAGCAGGAAGGCCTGCTCCTCGCTCAACTTGAGATGCTTCAGGCAGGTGATGAGGTCGCTGTAGGTGATGGCCGTGCAGATCCTGCGCGCCCTGAACTCCGAGACACCGAGCGCCTTCGCCAGGGTGCGGGGGAGAAGATCGGGATCCGACGCCAGCGCAGCTTCGCGCAGCTGAGGGTAGAAGCTGGCACTTTCCTGCCTGGTTGCGGGCAGTGCCTCTTCGGCACTCACTTCTACGGGCTTCATGAGGTTGCGGAGCTGATCTCTCACATGGTCGAGCACGGGGCTGGCAATCCGCTCGCGCTCGTTCCGCTCGGAAATTTCGGCCTCGGCCCGGGCGTTCAGCAGACGCACCAGATTGACGATCACGGGATCGACCTGGGTTCTGCGCGCGATGACCCGGGCATGGGACAGTCCGTGGCGGCTGATCAGGCGAAGCAGATCAACGGTGCTGAGCGCCCTGGAACTGATCAGCAGCGGCGCGGAAATGTCAACGGGCTCGTCGCAGAGGCGCTTCAGGAGGCCAGGCGGAACGTCGGTGCACTTGCCGAGGACTGTTGCGGCATAGTGCTTCGCCTCGCGGGAAACGGAGTCATAGAGACCCAGGGCGAGGTCATCGATCTGGGCGATCTCGTTCCTGCTGGGGCGGGGGATGTTGGCGAAGGCCGCAATGGACGCGCGGAACAGGCCCTCGCATTTGCGCGGGCCATCCTCGAGTGCAATATCCCTGAAGTCCGCCGTGATCACCAAGGGGCTCGAACGCTGAACATAACTCAACTCTTCCGCTGAGTGCGGTACGCAGAGACTATCTGCAATTTGTTAGCGTCCCATTAACCGGCAGTTATCGCGCTATGTAGTTGCCTACGGTGTAAGACAAAATTAAGTATAGTTCTGCGATGTTGGACACGAGGGGGCGTTGCACAACGTTTTAGTCGCATGAAACGAGAGATAGCAGCGATACTACCAATGTCTCGGGGGAGAAGAGGCTCGCGTCGGGAACCGAATGCGAGCCCGGGAGAGATGGCCACGGTCACGATCTTCCCGGGGATCCGCTACGAGAGGCTTCCCGATGATCACGTTTTCGCTTCGTCAGATCGCAAGGCTTCGTTCGGGAGGAAGCGCCAGAGCCGTTCCAAGTAGGATCACCGGCTTTCCAACGCCTCGCACTGCACGCTGTCGAGGAATGCGCTCACCCTGGGTTGCCAGGTTTCATCCGGTACGAAGGCGCGAACCAGGACAAAACCTTCGATCACATTGGTCTCAAGGAACAGGGCCTGGTCAGTCTCAGCAGTCTCATCAGCCTTCAGCCGCTGCATCTGGATCGGGGTCAGGACAACCGCGTCAAGGAATGAACCGTTGCTTACACGGTCGCTGATGCTGAATGTGTTGAGCCCCCGCTCATCATAGATCGCCATGGTCCAGAACGGGACGTCCCCCTGGCTGCGGACAGAGAGCATGCCGTCTTCCAGATTGAACCGGCAGGCGACGGCATCAAGGAACGGGTCTTCCGGAGCTGGAAGGGTATTCGACCCTTCCAGGCGTACGGGCTCGTAGTAGTCGGCGACAGTCGAAACCTGCGTCCACGCATCCCTGACGGAATATCCTGGCAGCATGAAGAGGATCGCGAGGTGGACAATTCCAGCGCCGATCAACCCGAGCACGCATGTGTGAAATAGTCTAAGCATCGCAGCCTGCCTCCGTGATGGTTGGCAGGATGAGGTCCGACAGCTGGGACGCTGCTGCGATGGGCGTGTCGAACAGGGTCAGCACTACCTGCATCCGCCCGTTGCCCTCCACGGCGATCCAGTTGCCGGGGACGGGATGGGGCGAAACGGAGATCGAGAAGCGGTTGTTGGCGTCGAACACGATCATTCCGGAGTGCGTGGCGGAACGCTTTTGCCTGCTGCGGGGCAGGGCGTTGCCGTCAGCATCTGTCACGTAGAGCGTCCAGAGACGGGCGGAGGGCATAGTACCCTCAATGCGATAGGTACAGTGTCGCCTGAGGTTCTCGCCGCTTGAGTCTGTGCGGGCAGTCAACACAATGCCTTCCGATGGACCGAGAGCAAGGCCGCCGGTGCGCACATGGCGGGCGCGCGAATAGGGATCGGCCTCCGGTGTGCCGGCGACGGGGAAGGCTTCCCAGGGACCAGAGGTGAGCCTGCCGAACAGCGGCGCCTTGTCGAGGACGAGCCAGACGCTCCAGGCTCCGCCGCCGATCGCTATGACGAGGAATAGTACGACGAGGAAGGCCCTGTATATCATCGAGTCCCTGAAGGCTGGTCTAGCTGTTACGGGTTCGCGGTTCCTGACAGGAAACCTGTTCCCACGTTTCCTGAAGCTGCTCAAGGTACTTGGTGGAGAATGCTGCCACAGGTGTGAAAATCCCGTTCACAGGACCGACAGGGTGTCCGGTGTCGAGCTTGCCTGGATGGGCGGGGCGCTCCTGAACTGATCGGCCATGCTCTTCAGTGTATTGATCGTGGAGAAGGGCATGGTGACGCCTGCGCGGCTGCCGGTGTCCGTGTCGTCCGCCATGACCATCGCCGGAGGTCGGGTCCCGCCCGGCAGCGGGTTATCGATGCCGGGGATTGGCTTGAGGATCACCTTCTGGTGGGCGAACGTCATGAAGCGCTGCCAGATCATGGCGGGGAGGGTGCCGCCTGTCATTTCCTTGGTCGGCGAGAAGTCGTCGTTACCGAGCCAGACGGCACCAACGAAGTTGCCCGTGTAGCCGACATACCAGGCGTCACGGTAGGACTGGCCCGTTCCCGTCTTGCCGGCGGAGCGAATGCCCTCAAGCGCGGCGCGACGTCCGGTGCCGGCCTCAGGGACCAGCACCATCATGCTGTTCATGTGTGCGACCACCTCTTCGCTCAGAGCCCGCCTGGGTGCTGGGGCGTCGCGGCGGTGGTCGTAGATCACTTCTCCGTTGTGGGTGGTGAGCTGAAGGATGCCGTGGCGAATGCCGGTGTAGCCGCCACTGGCGAAGACGCTATAACCCGTCGCCTGATCCATCACGGTCATGCCTGAGGTACCGAGAACCATGGTCTTGTGGCCATTGAGTTCCGATTCCACGCCCATGCGCTTGGTGATCTCGACGATCGGATCGATGCCAAGGTGATCGCGGGCAAGGCGAACCGGGACAGTATTGTAGGAGCGGATGAGCGCCGTGGTGAGCGTGATCTTGCCGGCATAGCCGCGGGAATAGTTCTTTGGCGTCCAGTTACCCCAAGAGATGGGAGCGTCAGAAATCAGGTAGTCCGGCGTAAGGCCGGCCTCTATCGCGGCGGCGTAGACGTAGGGCTTGAAGGACGAACCCGCCTGACGGAGAGCCTTCGTTGCGCGGTTGAACTGGCTCTTGCCGTAGTCGCGGCCGCCGACAATGGCGCGCACGGAACCGTCCGTTTCCATCACGACGACAGCACCTTCAGAAGCATTGTACTGCTTGCCGTACTGACGCAGGTGGTATTCGACCGACTCTTCGACGGCCTTCTGCAGGTCGGGGTCGAGCGTCGTGTGCGCAACGAGTGAATGGGTCGTGCCCTTCGGAACGATTTTCTTGATCTCCTCGAATGCCCAGTCGAGGAAGTAGTCCGGCGTATCCCTGTCGCCCCGGTCGACGGCGCTCGCGGGGTTTAACCGGGCAGACAGAACCTGGCCTTCCGTGAGAAATCCGGCCTGGACCATGTTGGAAAGGACGACATTAGCGCGGGCGCGGGCGGCCGGCAGGTTGACGTGTGGCGCGTAGCGGGCAGGGGCCTTGAAGAGCCCTGCGATCATGGCGGCTTCGGAAAGCGACAGATCCTGCACGCGCTTGTTGAAGTAGAAGTCGGCTGCCGCGGCGATACCGAAGGTTCCGCCACCGAGATAGGCGCGGTCGAGGTAGAGCTGGAGGATTTCACGCTTGGTGAGGTTCGCTTCCAGCCACAGCGCAAGGAAGGCTTCCTTGATCTTGCGCTCCATGGTGCGGTCGCTGCTCAGGAACAGGTTCTTGGCCAGCTGCTGGGTGAGCGTGGAGCCGCCCTGGACGATGGTGCGGGCGCGGATGTTTTCCGTCATCGCACGGAAGAGGCCGACGAAATCGATGCCGTAGTGTTCGAAGAAGCGGCGGTCCTCGGTCGCGAGAACGGCCTTGATGACGTGATCGGGCATTTCCTCGACGGGCACGGAGTCGCGCTGGATGATGCCGCGCTGGCCGATTTCATTTCCGTAGCGGTCGAGGAAGGTGACGGCATAGTCGTCCTGCGCGAGCCAGTTGCCCTCCGTTTCCTGAAAAGCCGGGATGGCGAGCGCCAGCATGAGGACCGAGCCTGCCGCACCCAGCGTGAAACCTTCGCTGCAGAGCTCGAAGAAGCAGCGGCGCCAGCCGATTACCTTGAACCGGCGGAAGAAGATGGAGATGGTTTCCCAGGTATCGCCCGCCTTGAAGCGTGCTTCGTAGAGAGCGGAATCAAGCCATGCATCGACAGCAAGGAGGCGTTTGCTCCACGGTTTCCAGCGTCGCCTGGTTACTTTGCTGTCCATCCCCGCGGGCCGCCTTTTGCATCCTAACACATAGTTGAGGCACGAATTCTGTGCGGCAAGTGAAGGGAGCCACCCCAAGGATAAAATTTAACACACGAGGGGCATGAAAAGGAGTAGCTGGATAACAACTTGGTAAAAATTTTGTCTTGACGGAAAGTCGCGCCAGCGGCGGCGGCGGAGGGAGGACACTGACGCCTGGATGAAAGAAAGAGCTTGACCGTTACGGTGGATTGTTATAATTTATTTAAAGTTCCGAAATTGGGTCCAAAGAATTAAAGCGCTGCGCATCTTGCCAGCGCTTTTTTTATTTCTGCGATCAGGAAGTATTACGGTCGGCAAGGTCCTGTTGTGCCTGTGCACCGGTTTCAAGTCACTAGTGAACCTTGGCGTTAGGCGGGTAGCTGGCTGCTGTGGCTCGCGGTGTGGCTTCTCAATATCAAGAATTATTGAGTGGCAGGATACCGTGGTTTCCAGAGCCGTGGATGGCGAACAGACCGTCGGATGGCGGTTTGTGTCCGGGACCTCCGGATCTGGTGAAGAGAACTATCGACGAGATTGGCGGCAGGAGGGGGTATGGCATCGGGAAAGGCCGGCGCGGTGATCATGGCCGCCCGTTCGCTCATGGAGGGGGCACCTGCGGATTTTGAGCTGCTTGCCCTGCTTTCGGGGAGGACGGTCAGCTACTTTGAGCGCATCGCCGGGAGGGAAGGCTGGAAGATTCGGGAAACGAGCCAGGAAAGCCTCGTGGCGCTCAAAACGCGGCTTTCAGTGCTCATCACCGGTATGGTCGACGAGATCGAGAAGCTGGGGTTCTCGGCCCTTGGCGGGCAGTATGACAAGCCGCGCCTGGAGGCCCTGACAGCCCTGCTGAAAATCGTCGAGCGCCTCGACGGGGTCGTTCGCGGAACCTGGTATTCAGTAGAAAAAGAAAAAAAAGACGATGAAGAACTGGCCACCGCGCTCGCCCTTGTGGATGCACGGATCGTGGAACTCGCTTGCGAACTCGCTGCCAGCATGGGCGGAGAAGCATCTGACGGCGGAGGTGGCGGCACGCGTCCTGCATGAATGGGTGGGGACTGCGCGGCTGGCGCAATATCCGGCAGGTATGCGCCTCAGGGATGTCTGGCTGGTGCTGGGCGGGCGGGGAGCGGGCAAGACCCGGTTGGGAGCCGAGTGGGTAAACGCTCTTGTGAACGGGTTCCGGCCCTTTGCCGATCACAAGTATGGACGGATCGCGCTCGTGGGCGAGACGTTGAGCGACGTGCGTGAGGTGATGGTTGAGGGCCCCTCCGGAATCCTGAGCACGGCACGCCGGAACCGACCGCAGTACGAGCCGAGCCGCAGACGGCTGACCTGGGATAACGGGGCGGTTGCCCAGATCTTTTCCGCATGGAACCGGACAGCCTGCGCGGGCCGCAGTTCGATGCGGCCTGGAGCGATGAGGTTGCCAAGTGGAAGGATGCGGACGCATGCTTCGACATGCTGCAGCTCGGCTTGCGGCTTGGCTCGCGTCCCATCCAGCTCCTGACGACGACGCCGCGGCCGATCGACCTCATCCGGCACCTCCTGCAAAGCGAACGGGTGACTGTGACCCGCATGAAGACGGTCGAAAATGCCATGAACCTGTCGGCGAGCTTCATCGAAGCGGTGGAGCAGCGCTACGGCGGGACCACGCTCGGACGGCAGGAGCTTGACGGGGAGATGATCGACGACAGGCAGGATGCGCTGTGGACGCGGGCCCTGCTGGACGACGCCTTTCATTGTTTGGCGGATCCGGGTTCTCTGCGGCGCATCGTTATTGCAGTGGATCCGCCGGCGAGCAGCCGGCGCAGTTCGGATGCCTGCGGCATCGTCGTCGCCGGGGTGGATCAGGGAGGGATTGCGTGGGTGCTGCAGGATGCAACCGCGCAGGGGCTCAAGCCGCAGGAATGGGCAGGACTGGTGGTCAACCTCTATCACCGGTTCGAGGCGGACATGATCATCGCGGAGGTAAACCAGGGCGGTGACATGGTTGCCTCCGTTCTGGCGACTGCGGATAGGTCAGTTCCGATAACGCCGGTGCGGGCGACGCGGGGGAAATGGACCAGGGCGGAGCCGGTGGCGGCGCTCTATGCGCAGGGACGGGTGCGTCATGCAGGCCGCTTCCGCGAGCTTGAGGATGAAATGTGCAATTTCGGTCCGGATGGGCTGTCCGAAGGACACTCACCCGACCGAGTGGATGCCCTTGTATGGGCGATCAGCAGTTTAGTGTTGCGAGGAGATGCAGAACCGAAAGTTCGTCAGCTGATGTGATCGGCAGAATGTGCGTGAAATGCGGGGGCATTACCAGGAAGTTCGCGCTGAATATTGTTGAAATACAACAATCAAAGTGTGGTTCATCCTTATATAGAGGATTTACTGTAATGTCCAATTCGATATGCGTGCAGCCAAATTGTCAGTCTTTCCTGATTTACAACAAGAAGGAGGACAATGTTCTTGAGCCTTTCATAAAGGAAGTTTGCAACTTTGATGGTGAAAATGTTGTTACAAACTTCAATCTTGATGGAACGCCATATCAGGAAACTATCGTAGAAGAACTCATCCCGGATGATGTCGATGCCGAAAAGCAGCTGATGTGCGACGGCACGGCATCCTTCATCCGCTGGTTCGTCTATGTGAAAAGCAATCCGGGGCTGAACTTCAGCTACGACACGGATCTGGCTGGCGCAGCCTATACGGCAGCAGGCACGGCAACAGCCGGGGACTGCAATGCCGGTGACGACTGCGAGACGCTGGTTTATACGGCGGTGAATGGCACCACGATCACGCCGTATCGGGCGAAGTTCTGTCCGGGCGAGGATCCGGTCTACTATGACCAGGACAATGAGGAGGTGGATGCAGGTTCGATCAGCGGTACGCTGGTTCCGGCGGAAGACATTGATGTCGAGCAGCAGGTGATGTGCGACGGCACCGCCAGCTTCATCCGGTGGTACGTCTATGTGAAGAGCAATCCCGGGTTGAACTTCAGTTATGACACCGACCTGGCTGGCGCCGCCTATACGGCAGCAGGCACGGCAACGGTAGGCAGCTGCACTGAAGGTGACGACTGCGAGACGCTGGTCTATTCGGCGGTGAATGGCACCACGATCACATCGTACCGGGCAAAATTCTGTCCGGGCGAGGATCCGGTCTACTATGACCAGAACAATGAGGAGGTGGATGCCGGTTCGATCAGCGGTACGCTGGTTCCGGCGGAAGACATTGATGTCGAGCAGCAGGTGATGTGCGACGGCACGGCGTCCTTCATCCGCTGGTTCGTCTATGTGAAGAGCAATCCCGGATTGAAC
>Ga0182741_1003346_pt1 | contig 17214 bp, 15 predicted proteins | sample eDN5th37CBELigOP_FD_128874 | JGI IMG/M metagenome (GOLD analysis project Ga0182741, IMG submission 128874) | Enriched Organic Plus compost microbial communities from Emeryville, California, USA - eDNA 5th pass 37_C BE-Lig OP (version 2) (version 2) ...
ACTGCCATCGGCGGCATGCACGCCTTCGCGGCCGTCGAACACCCAATCCGGCAGCGGCGCGCTGCTCATGCTCTTGCCCGCCACGATGTCATCGGCAATCCACTGCGCGACCTGCTTCCAGCCTGCGGCCTGCCAGGTTTCGAACGGACCGAGCGACCAGCCGTAGCCCCAGCGGATGGCCAGGTCGACGTCGCGTGCAGTCTCCGCGATGTCGGCCAGATGGACCGCGCTGTAGTGGAACAGGTCGCGGAACACCGCCCACAGGAACTGGGCCTGCGGATGCTGGCTTTCGCGCAGGCGGGCGAATTTCTCGGCCGGGTTCCTCAGCTTGAGGATCTCGACCACCTCCGGTGCCGCTGCGCGGTCGGCTGGCCGGTAGTCCTGCTTCTGCAGGTCCAGCACGACGATGTCCTTGCCGACCTTGCGGAAGATGCCGGCACCGGCCTTCTGGCCGAGGGCGCCCTTGGCGATCAGGGCATCCAGCCAGGCGGGCGACTTGAAATAGGAATGCCACGGATCGTCCGGCAGGGTGTCGGCCATGGTCTTGATGACGTGCGCCATGGTGTCGAGCCCGACCACGTCGGAAGTGCGGTAGGTCGCCGACTTGGGACGTCCCACCAGCGGGCCGGTCAGCCCGTCGACTTCATCGAAACCCAGGCCGAACTGCTGGGTGTGGTGGATGGTGGCCAGGATCGAGAAAACGCCGATGCGGTTGCCGATGAAGTTCGGGGTGTCCTTGGCGTAGACCACGCCCTTGCCCAGCGTGGTGGTCAGGAAGGTTTCCAGGCCTTCCAGCACCGCCGCGTCGGTGGCGCGGGCCGGAATCAGTTCGGCCAGATGCATGTAGCGCGGCGGGTTGAAGAAGTGCACGCCGCAGAACCGGTGGCGGAGCTGCTCCGGCAGGACGTCGGCCAGGGTGTTGATGCCCAGGCCGGAGGTGTTGCTGGCCAGCACGGCGTGGTCGGCCACGAACGGGGCGATCTTCCGGTAAAGATCCTGCTTCCAGTCCATCCGCTCGGCGATCGCCTCGATGATCAGGTCGCAGCCCTTCAGCAGCTCCAGGCCGGTGTCGTAATTGGCCGGAGTGATTGCTTCGGCCAGTGCCTTGCTGGCGAGCGGGGCCGGGCTCAGCTTGCCCAGGTTGGCGATGGCCTTCAGCACGATGCCGTCGGGATGGCCTTCCTTCGCGGGGAGATCGAACAGGACGGTATCGACACCGGCGTTGGTCAGATGCGCGGCAATCTGCGCGCCCATCACGCCGGCACCCAGCACGGCCGCCTTGCGTACAAGCAATGGATTGGACATTTCGGGAATCCTTGGATGTCAGGGGTTATTTGACGTGGTCGGCGCGCAGGCCGGCCTCGGCGAAACGGATGAGTTCACGGGCGGCGCGTTCACGATGCACCGCTTCGGTGACACCGTGGGGACGCTTGATCAGGCCGAAGTCCGCCATCGCGTAGGTCAGCGCGCCGGACAGGAAATCCAGCCGCCAGTACAGTTCCTCCTTGCTCAGGCCGGGGACGCAGGCCGCGATGGCCTTGCCGAATTCGCGCAGGACGTGGCCGTAGTGGTCGGAGAGGAACTTGCGCAGGCCGTCGTTCTTTTCCGCATAGGCCCGGGCGATGACCCGGACGAAGGCTCCGCCGCCGTGGCGGTCCTGGGCCAGGGCCAGGGCAGGCTCGACGAAGGCGGCCAGAATCGGCTCCAGTTCGCCCGGATGCTGCGCCAGCGCGCTCCCGAGCTGCTCGAGCCGCCGGGCGGTCATTTCGTCCATGCGGCGCCGGAAGACCTCGTTGACCAGGTTTTCCTTGGAACCGAAGTGATAGTTGACCGCCGCGATGTTGACATCGGCCCGGCTGGTGACCTGCCGCAGGGAAGTGCCCGCGAAGCCGTATTGGGCGAACAGTTCCTCGGCGGCGCCCAGGATGCGTTCCTTGGTGGAGAAATGGGGGGTATTGCCCATGTGGCCGGAGTCCGCTGAATCAAACGCTTGTTTGATTGTCCATCCGGTTACGTATGGTTGTCATGTTGCTTCGCAACAAATTGCGACCCCGCTGTGCGAAATTGCCGTGAATACGTTAGAATCTCGCTACGCAATTCAGGCTAAGCCCGCGTTTCGACGCGGGTTTTTTCATGTTAACCTTGGGTCCATAGTGGCCCGCCCAACGGAGAAATCCCCATGGCGCTGGAGCGCACCCTGTCGATCGTCAAGCCCGATGCCGTCGCCAAGAACGTCATCGGCGAAATCTACGCCCGCTTCGAAAAGGCCGGTCTCAAGATCGTGGCCGCCAAGATGAAGCACCTGTCGCGCCGTGAAGCGGAAGGCTTCTACGCCGTTCACCGCGAGCGTCCGTTCTTCAACGCGCTGGTCGAATTCATGATCTCCGGACCGGTCGCCATCCAGGTGCTGGAAGGCGAGAACGCCGTGCTGAAGCATCGCGAGATCCTCGGCGCCACCAATCCGAAGGAAGCCGCGCCGGGCACGATCCGCGCCGACTTCGCCGACTCCATCGACGCCAATGCGGCGCACGGCTCGGACTCGGTCGAGAACGCGAACATCGAGATCGCGTACTTCTTCGCCGCCACCGAAGTGTTCTCGCGCTGAGAATGCGATGAGCAGCCACGAGCTAGCGCCGATTGAACTGAAACTGGCCGCGGACGCACAGCCCGCGGCCATCGGCGCTGGCACGCCTGCAAAACAGAACCTGCTGGATCTGGACCGGGAGGGCATGGAGCGTTTCTTCGTCGAGCAACTCGGCGAGCAGAAGTTCCGTGCCCACCAGGTGATGAAGTGGATTCATCACCGCTATGTCACCGACTTCGGGCAGATGACCGATCTCGGCAAGGGCCTGCGCGCGAAGCTGCAGGAACACGCCGAAGTGATCGTTCCCGGAATCGTGTTCGACAAGCCCTCGGCCGACGGCACCCACAAGTGGTTGCTGGGCATGGGCGTGGACGGGAAGAACGCGGTCGAAACCGTGTACATCCCGGACAAGAACCGCGGCACGCTGTGCGTGTCCTCGCAGGTGGGCTGCGGCCTCAACTGCACGTTCTGCTCGACCGCGACCCAGGGATTCAACCGCAATCTGACCACGGCCGAGATCATCGGCCAAGTATGGATCACCGCGCGCCACCTCGGCAATGTGCCCGCCCAGAATCGCCGTCTCACCAATGTGGTGATGATGGGCATGGGCGAGCCGCTGCTCAACTTCGACAACGTCGTGCGCGCGATGAACATCATGCGCGACGATTTGGGCTATGGCCTGGCGAGCAAGCGGGTGACCTTGTCCACGTCCGGACTGGTGCCGATGATCGATCGGCTTTCGACCGAAACCGACGTGTCGCTGGCGGTATCGCTGCATGCGCCGAACGATGCGCTGCGCGAGCAATTGGTGCCGTTGAACCGCAAGTATCCGATCGCGGAATTGATGGCTTCCTGCGCGCGCTACCTGCGCGCCAACAAGAAGCGCGATTCGGTGACGTTCGAATACACGCTGATGAAGGGCGTGAACGATCAGCCCGAGCATGCCCGCCAACTGGCGCAGCTGATGCGCAAGTTCAGCAACGCGACCCAGCTCAAGGATGCCGGCAAGGTCAACCTGATTCCGTTCAATCCATTCCCGGGCACGCGCTACGAGCGCTCCGGCGAGGAAGAGATCCGCGCGTTCCAGAAGCTGCTGCTCGATGCCCACGTGTTGACCATGGTCCGGCGGACCCGTGGCGACGACATCGACGCCGCCTGCGGCCAGCTCAAGGGGCAGGTGATGGATCGGACCCGGCGCCAGGCCGAATTCCGACGCCAATTGCAGGAACAGGGCATCGGTGATGCGGCGGCATAAGCCCTGGCTGCTTCTGCTGGTGCTGATGCTGGTGGTGACCGGCTGCAGCCGCCTGACTTTCATAAAACCGAAGATGGTGCGCAAGAACGGCGAGGAAATCGCGCCGTCCTACCAGGTCAAGGACAGCCCCGAAGTCCAGCGCCGGCTGGAGGCCGAGCGCGCGCTGGCGCTGGCGACCCAACGGGTGCAGTCCGGGGATCTCGACGGCGCCGAGCGCGCCGTGCGGGCTGCCCAGAAGAGCGCGCCGCAATCGGCCGATGTCCAGACCCTGCTGGCCGTGCTGGCGGATCGCCGCGGCCAGCCCCAGGCGGCGGGTGAACACTACCGGCGGGCGACCGAACTGGCGCCCGGGCGTGGCGCCGAGCAGAACAACTACGGCGCCTGGCTGTGCGCCAACGGGTTTCCGGCCGAAGCGCTGGTCTGGTTCGACCGTGCCTTGCAGGATTCCAGCTACGAGACGCCGGCCGCGGCCCTGGCCAATGCCGGTGGCTGCGCAGTGCAGGCAGGCCAGTACGAGCGGGCCGAACGCGACCTGCGCCAGGCCCTGGCGCTGGATCCCGGCAACGCCTACGCGCTGGGTGCCATGGCCGAAAACGAATATCGCGCCGGACGCTATTTCGAGGCCCGGGCGTTCGTCGAGCGCCGGATGGCCGCTGCATCCGCGACGGCCGACGTGCTAAAACTTGCATCACAAATCGAAGAAAGACTTGGCGACAGGGCTGCTGCCGGTCGATATGTTCAGCAACTTCGGGCGGAGTTCCCCGACGCGTCAAACGCTCAGACTGGGGGAAAGGCAGAACAATGACGGGTTCCAACTCGATTGATACGCAGCACCTGCAGGGCTGCGGCGCGTTCCTGCGGGACGCGCGTGAGAAGGCGGGTCTCAGCCTGCAGGACGTGGGAAACCGCCTGAAAATGCCGCTCAAGGTGCTGCAGGCCCTGGAAGGGGAACAGTGGTCGCAGCTGGGCGCCCCGGTGTTCGTCCGCGGCCAGCTGCGCAGCTATGCGCGGCTGTTGAAGGTCGACATCGATCCCTTCCTGGCGCAGGCCGACCTCCAGACCGTGCGGCCGGCGGAACTGGTCAGCCACAGCTATACGCCGCGCGCGCAACGTATTTTCGAAAGCGCCAAGCGCCGGGCCGTGTACGTGGTGATCACCGCGGTCATCGCCACGCCGATCTGGATGGCCACCCGGCCACACCTGGCGGGCAACGGCAATCAGACCACCGCCTCCCTGGACGTGATGCCGAACAGGCCCGCCGCCAGCGCCGGTACATCCGGCGCATCCGGCACGGCGGCCACGCCGGTGGAGCGCCCCGCGGCGACGCCCTACGTGGCCTCGTTGACCCCGCCCATCAGCCGCGCGCCCGAAGCGGCGCTCAGTCTGGTGTTCAAGGGGGACAGCTGGGTGCAGATCGTGGCGCCGGATGGCAGCAGCGTCGAACAGGCGCTGCTCAAGGCGGGTGATCAGCGCAGCTACCAGGCAGGCCAGGTCGGGCGGGTCGTGCTGGGCAATGCGGCGGCGGTCGAGGTTCAGCATGCCGGTAGTACGGTGGACCTCACGCCGTACCGGCGCGCGAATGTCGCGCGCTTTACGGTATCCTCTGACGGTTCCCTCGTGCCGGTCGCCGACTGACCCGCGCGCGGGTTTGTCCAACCAAGATCAAGACCCCGGTCGGACGGGGCAAGAGTACGCATGGCGATTGATGATCTGCTCGACGAGCACGAACAGGGCGAACGCGTCCGCAGTTGGCTCAGAAACAATGGCGCCGGCCTGATTGGCGGCGTCGTCCTGGGCCTGGCGGTGATCCTCGGCTGGCAGTGGTGGCAGAAGAACCGCCAGCACGAGGATGAGCAGGCCAACCTCAATTACGAAAAGGCCGTGGACGGCATCGCCGCCAACGATCTCAAGAAGGCCGAAGCCGCGGTCGCCTCGCTGGGCGGCAAGGACGGCGTCTATGCGGACCTGGCTGCGCTGCAACTGGCCAAGGCGCAGGTGGAGGCGGGCCAGCGCGATGCCGCCATCACCACCTTGCGCGCGATCCAGGCGGACTCCAGCCTGCACGCCATCGTCCAGCAGCGGCTGGCCCGCCTGCTGATCGATGCCGGCAAGCACGACGAGGCCCTGAAGCTGGTGGCCGACGCCAAGGATTCGACCAGTCTGGAAATCCGTGGCGACGCGCTCGTCGCCAGTGGCAAGCTCGCCGAGGCCCGCGATGCCTATACCAAGGCGTTGACCGGCCTGGACGTGGCGTCGCCGCAGCGTCGTCTGGTGGAGCTGAAACTGACCGATGCGGGCGGCACTCCGCCGAAGAGCGGGGAGTCTGCGTGATGGCAGGGAATGCAATGAGCAAGCGGCTGCTGGCCGTGGCCGTGCTGGCGCTGGTCCTCTCCGGCTGCAGCACCATCAAGGGCTGGTTCGGCGGCAACAAGAAGGATGAAAAGCCGACGGAGCCGGCCGAACTGGTCGATTTCACCCCGTCGGTGGAAGTGGCGAAGCTTTGGAGCGCCAACGCCGGCAAGGGTGAAGGACGCCTGGGCCTGCAACAGGGACCGGTCGTGGCCGATGGCCGTGTCTACGCGGCCGCGGTCGAGGGCGGCGTGCGCGCGTTCGACCTGCAGACCGGCAAGGAAGTCTGGCACTACAAGCCCGAGAAGATGCGGGCCGGCGATGCCGCCCAGCCCGATCAGGTCGCCGAGGAACCGGCGGCGGGCGAGGAGGAAACCAAGGCGGCCAAGCGCGCGCGCAAGGAAGCCGCGAAGCTCGCCAAGAAGGCGGCCAAGCGCAAGATCGAGTGGCGCTTCTCCGGCGGTCCCGGCGCGGGCGACGGCCTGGTCGTGATCGGCACCCTGGATGGCCGCGTGATTGCGCTGGATGCCAGCAACGGCACCGAGAAATGGCGCGCGAAAGTGCCCAACGAAGTCATCACGGCACCCGCAGTGGGCCAAGGGTACGTGCTGGTGCGGACCAACGATGGCCGGGTGAGTGCGTTCGACGCCGCCAGCGGCGAGCGGCGCTGGTTCTGGACCAGCGAACTGCCCAGCCTGACCGTGCGCGGCAACGCATCGGTGACCCTGGGACCGGGCGTGGCGTTCGTCGGCAACGACGACGGTACGGTCGCGGCGCTGTCGCTGCGCGACGGCCGCCAGGTCTGGAGCCAGACCGTCGGCAGCGCCGATGGCCGCAGCGAGCTGGATCGCATGGCCGACGTCGATGGTCCGCCGGTGCTGGACGGCACCACCCTGTTCGCGACCAGCTACAAGAAGGAAACCGTCGCCATCGAAGGCCCCAGCGGACGCCCGCTGTGGCAGCGTGACAATGGCGGTCCGGGCGGACTGGGCGTCACCAGCAGCTACGTCGTGGTCGCCGACCAGGGCGGCACGGTCTGGGGTCTGGACCGCTACAGCGGCAACGCCACCTGGTCCAACCCGAAGATGGTCCGCCGTTCGCTGACGGCGCCGTCCATCCATGGTGATTACGCGGTGGTCGGCGATTTCGACGGCTACGTCCACTGGCTGAAGCTGGACAACGGCGAGGAAGCGGCGCGCGCCCGCGCGGGCGGCAAGGCGATCCGGGCCAAGCCGGTCGTGGCCGACGGCATCCTCATCGTCCAGAACGTCGAGGGCGAACTGACCGCGTTCCGCTTCAAGTAAGCGTCCGACACGCGGCACGAGGCGGCCCGGAGCGAATGCGCGCCGGGCCGCTTTCCGTTTTCAATTTCCCTTTTGCGGGCAGGCTCGGCATCATGCGTGACCTGCCCGGCGGGCACCGGCGCCTTCCCGGGGCGGGTGTCCGCCCCGGTCGAACGACCCGCCGCCCGGCTCGTTTCCCGCTTCCCATCCTTTTCCGGTTCAATCCATGCTTCCGCTCGTCGCCCTGGTGGGCCGTCCCAATGTCGGCAAATCGACGCTGTTCAACGCGCTGACCCGCAGCCGTGACGCCCTGGTCCATGACCAGCCGGGCGTGACCCGTGACCGCCACTACGGCGTCTGCCGGCCCGACGCCGAGCAGTCGTTCGTGGTGGTCGACACCGGCGGCATCGCGGGCGAGGAAGAAGGGTTGGCGGGGGCGACGGCCCGCCAGGCCCGCGCCGCGGCCGAGGAAGCGGACCTGGTGCTGTTCATCGTCGACGGCCGCGAAGGTCCCTCGGCGCTGGACGATGACATCCTGCGCTGGCTGCGCAAGGCGGCCCGGCCGACCCTGCTGGTGATCAACAAGATCGACGGTGTGGACGAATCCGGTGCGCGGGCCGAGTTCGCCCGCTACGGCTTCGACGACGTGATGACGATTTCCGCCGCCCACCGGCAGGGCATCGACGATCTGCTCGAACAGGTGCTGGAACGCCTGCCGGAAGAGGGCGAGGCCGAAACGCTGGACGACGATCCCGGCCGCATGCGGGTGGCATTCGTTGGCCGGCCGAACGTCGGCAAGTCCACCCTGGTCAACCGGCTGCTGGGCGAGGAACGCATGATTGCGTCCGACGTGCCCGGCACCACCCGCGATTCCATCGCCGTTGACCTGGAGCGGGACGGTCGCCAGTACCGGCTGGTGGATACCGCCGGCCTGCGCCGCAAATCGCGCGTGGACGAAGCGGTGGAGAAGTTCAGCGTGGTCAAGACGCTGCAGGCGATCGAGCAGTGCCAGGTCGCCGTGCTGCTGCTGGATGCCAGCGAAGGCGTCACCGATCAGGATGCCAGCGTGCTCGGTGCGATCCTCGATGCCGGCCGCGCCCTGGTGGTCGCCATCAACAAGTGGGATGGCCTGACCCAGTACCAGCGCGAACAGGCCGAAGCCCTGCTGTCGCGCAAGCTCAGTTTCGTCGAATGGGCCGAAGCGGTGCGCATCTCGGCCAAGCATGGTTCCGGCCTGCGCGAACTGTTCCGCGCCGTTCACCGCGCGCACGCCTCGGCGACCCGCGAATTCACCACCAGCGAGATCAACAAGGCGCTGGAAGTCGCGTACGAATCCAATCCGCCGCCGAGCATCCGCGGGCATGTGTCCAAGCTCCGCTACGTGCATCCGGGCGGCAGCAACCCGCCGACCTTCGTCGTGCACGGCACGCGCCTGCGGGTGCTGCCGGAGTCCTACAAGCGCTATCTGGAGAACTTCTTCCGCAAGCGCTTCAAGCTGGTCGGCACGCCGGTGCGCTTCATCTTCAAGGAAGGCACCAATCCCTACGAGGGCAGGAAGAACGAACTCAGCGATCGGCAGATTGCCCGCAAGCGCCGGTTGATCCGGCACGTGAAGCGCAACAAGTAGGCGGCGCCCGGATGCAGGCGGTGGTTCCCGGCCGGATAGGAGTCGACGAGGCGTTGGCCATCCTCCGCCGCGTCGCGTCCGGACGCGTTCCCGCGCCCGAACGCATCGCCCTGCGCCGGGCGGAAGGCCGGGTGCTGGCGGAAGGCATCGTCGCCCCGATGCCATTGCCGCCGTTCGACAACAGCCGCATGGACGGCTTCGCCCTGCGTCATGCCGATCTGGCGGCCGCCGGTTCGCCGCCAAGGCTTCGCATCGCCGGCGCGCAGTTTGCGGGCGCCGAGCCCGCGCAGACGCTGGCGCCGGGAACCTGCCTCCGCATCACCACCGGCGCGGCCTTGCCGGCGGGCGCCGATACGGTGGTCATCAAGGAAGACGTGCGCGAGGATGGCGGCTGGGTCGAACTGGCGCATCCGCCCGCGCAGGGCGCCGACATCCGTCGCGCGGGCGAAGACGTCGCCGCCGGCGAACCTCTGCTGGACGCAGGCCGGATCCTGACGCCCGCGCGCGTGAGCCTGCTGGCCGCGCTGGGCATGGCCTCGGTCGACGTGGTCCCGCGGCCGACCGTCGCGGTGTTCACGACCGGCGACGAGCTGGTCGAGCCGGGCATGCCGCTGCCGCCGGGACACATCTACAACAGCAATCGCGATCTGTTGATGGGCCTGTTGCGGCAGCAGGGGCTGGAGCCGACCGCGTGGCCGACGCTGCCGGACGAGCCCGAACGCATCCGCGGTCAACTGGAAGACGCCGCGACCGCCTTCGATCTGGTGCTGACCTGCGGCGGCGTGTCGGCCGGCGAGAAGGATTTCCTGCCGGATTTCCTGGCTGCCCGCGGCACCGTCCATTTCTGGAAAGTGCGCATGAAGCCGGGGATGCCGGTCTTGTTCGGCGAACGGGACCGGGCTCTCTTCCTGTCCTTGCCCGGCAATCCGGTCTCGGTGCTGGCGACCTTCCTGGCATTGGGCGTCCCGCTGCTCGACGGCTTGCAGGGGCGACAGGAACCACGACCCCGCTGGCACGCGCGGCTGGCCGCGCCCTGGCACAAGACGCACGCCCGCCACGAATTCCTGCGCGGGCGCCTGCGGCCCGGCGACGATGGAATCCTGCGGGTGGCGCCGAACGCGGCCGATGCTTCCCACCGGCTGCGTGGCGCGGCCGAGAGCGATGCCCTGATCGTGCTGCCGGAAGGGGAGCGCGCGTACGCCGCCGACGAAGTGGTGGAAATCCTGCCGTACTGATTCCGCACCGTTCCGCCGGCCGCGGCGAACTGCGCGATAATCCGCGCATGGACATCCGTGAAATCAGTCCGGCGCAGGTGCGCGAACACCTCGCCCAGGGAGCCGTCTTCATCGACGTGCGCGAGGAACACGAACGGGTGAGCGGCCAGGCCGAAGGCGCCATCGGCGTGGCCAAGGCCGACCTGCTGGCCGAGCCCGCCCGCCATCTTCCCGATCCGCAGCGCGCCGTCGTCCTGATCTGTCAGCGCGGTGGGCGCTCGATGGACGCGGCCCGGTCGTTGCAGGCCGCCGGTTACACGCAATTGCTGTCGGTGGCCGGCGGCACCAGCCGCTGGGTGGAGGACGGCCTGCCGGTGGTGAAGCCGCAACTGGACGCCGAAGCCGCCGATTTCTACGACCGCTACTCGCGGCACCTGCTGCTGCCGGAAGTCGGCGTGGAAGGACAGCGCCGCCTGCGGGCGGCGCGGGTCCTGATGATCGGCGCCGGCGGGCTGGGCTCGCCCGCCGGTTTCTACCTGGCCGCGGCCGGCATCGGCCACCTGCGCATCGCGGACGACGACGTCATCGATCGCAGCAATCTCCAGCGGCAGATCCTGCATACCGACGCGCGCATCGGGCAGCCCAAGGTCGACTCCGCACAGGCCACGCTCAACGCGCTCAATCCCGGCACGCGGGTCGAGACCGTGCGGGAGCGGGTGACCTCGGCGAACGTGGAGCGCCTGCTGGATGGCGTGGACGTGGTGCTGGACGGCGCCGACAACTTTCCGGTCCGCTATCTGCTCAACGACGCCTGCGTGAAGCTCGGCAAGCCGCTGGTGTACGGCGCGGTGCAGCGGTTCGAAGGGCAGGTGAGCGTATTCGATGCGGGCCGCCACCGGGGCACGGCGCCCTGCTATCGCTGCCTGTTCCCGGAGCCGCCGCCGCCCGAGTTCGCGCCGAACTGCGCCGAAGCCGGCGTGCTGGGCGTCCTGCCGGGTGTGGTCGGGCTGCTGCAGGCGACCGAGGTGATCAAGCTGCTGCTCGGCGCCGGTGAGCCGCTGACCGGACGGCTGCTGCATTTCGACGCGCTCGGCATGCGCTTCCGCGAAACCCGCCTGCGCGCCGACCCGCACTGTCCGGTGTGCGCGCCGGGCGTACCGTTTCCCGGTTACATCGATTACGCGAGGTTCTGCGGCGTCGGTTGATCCGGCGCCGGGCGTCCGTGAAAAACCGGCGAAGGGGCCAGATGACGTGGCGCGTTTCCCGGTTGTTCGGTTATGTTCGTTTCCGCCAGCCCGCGTGACCGACGGCGGGGCACGCAACGACAACGGTTCCAACACGGAGGATTCCGGATGCGCACGTTGATCCTGATCGTACTGGGCCTGTTGCTGGCGGCGGCCGCCATGCGGTTCACGCCCGCCGCCTCCCGCGGCGCATCGGTCGCGGGTTTCGCGGTGCTCTGGCTGGGCGTGGTGGCCTGGAACCTGCGCACCGGCCTGTCGCACGGCTATTCGCTGGCCGAGGAATTGCCGATCCAGTTGTTCATCTACGTGGTCCCGGTCGGCCTGGCGCTGGTCGGGTGGCTGCGCGCACGCCCGCGCGGATGAAGGGAAAGGACGTCGCCCACCGTTCCTGGCGGCGGCAACGGTTTCGGCATGAGCGCCGCCGCGGTCCGGCATCGGCGGAACCCGCACCGGAACGGTGCCTGCACGGAATCGCACGAGGCGTTCCGTTCGGATGCGGCCGCCTGAACGATACGTCGCAGCGCGTCCAGTAACGTTAGACTGGCGCCATGTCCGTCGAATCCACCACCAGCGATCTGGTCAAGGTCGTCGCCCTGCTGGGCGCGGCCGTCGTCGCCGTGCCGATCTTCCGTCGCCTCGGCCTGGGCTCCGTGCTGGGTTATCTGGCGGCGGGCCTGCTCATCGGTCCCTTCGGTCTGGGGTGGTTCTCCGATGCGCAGGCCATCCTCCACGTGGCCGAACTCGGCGTGGTGATGTTCCTGTTCGTGATCGGCCTGGAGATGCGACCCTCGCACCTGTGGAGCCTGCGCGGCGAAATCTTCGGGTTGGGAACCCTGCAGATCCTGGCGTGTGCGGTTGCCCTGACCGGCGTGGGCCTGGCGTTCGGTTATTCGCTGCCGGTCTCTTTCATCGGCGCGATGGGTTTCGTGCTGACCTCCACCGCGGTGGTCATGCAGTTGCTGGGCGAGCGTGGCGACATCGCGCTGCCGCGCGGGCAGCGCATCGTATCCATCCTGCTGTTCGAAGACCTCCTGATCGTCCCGCTGCTGGCGGTGGTCGCGCTGATGTCGCCGGACGTGGCCGCGCGCGGCGGCGAGTCGCGCTGGATCGGCATCGGCATCGCCGCGGCGTCGGTGGCCGGACTGGTCGCGGCCGGCATCTGGCTGCTCAACCCGCTGTTCCGGATCCTGGCCGCCGCGCGCGCGCGCGAAGTGATGACCGCCGCCGCGCTGCTGGTGGTCCTGGGCGCGGCGCTGCTGATGCAACTGGGCGGCCTGTCGATGGCGATGGGCGCCTTCCTGGCCGGCGTGCTCCTGTCCGAATCCACGTTCCGCCACCAGATCGAGGCGGACATCGAACCCTTCCGCGGGATCCTGCTGGGCCTGTTCTTCCTCGGCGTGGGTATGGCGCTGGACCTGGGCGTGGTGTGGGGCCATTGGCCGCTGATCCTGAGCGCGGTGCTGGCGATGATGCTGGTGAAGGCGATCGCCATCTACGTGGTCGCCCGCGTGACCCGCACCTGCCATGCCGAGGCGCTGGATCGCGCGGTGGTGATGGCGCAGGGCGGCGAGTTCGCCTTCGTGCTGTTCGGCGCGGCCGCGGCGGCGCATGTCATCGACGCGGAGATCGCCGCCAATCTTACCGCCATCGTGGTGCTGTCGATGGCGCTGACGCCCCTGTTCGCCACCTTGTTCCGCCGGTTCGCGCCCAAGACCCAGGCCAACCTGGAGGGCGTGGACAAGGCCGAGGGCCTGAGCGGCAGCGTGCTGATCATCGGCTTCGGCCGGTTCGGCCAGGTGATGAGCCAGTCACTGCTGGCGCGCGACGTGGACGTGACCATCATCGACAACGACATCGAGATGATCCGCAGCGCCGAGGAGTTCGGGTTCAAGATCTACTACGGTGACGGCACCCGGCTGGACGTGCTGCACGCTTCGGGCGCGGACAGTGCGCGCGCCATCGCGGTCTGCATCGACCAGCGCGAATCGGCGAGCCGGATCGTCGAACTGGCCAGGCAGGAGTTCCCGCAGGCGAAGCTGCTGGTGCGCTCTTTCGATCGCGAGCACTCGCTGGCGCTGGTGGCCGCCGGGGTCGATTTCCAGATTCGCGAAACCTTCGAGTCGGCGGTGGAGTTCGGCCAGGCCGCGTTGATCCAGCTTGGCGTGCCGGAAGACGAGGCCGCCGACATCGCCGCGGAAGTGCGCCGCCTGGACGCGGAGCGGTTCGAACTGGAACTCGCCGCCGGCGACGTGCGCGCCGGCATTCCGCTGATGCGCGGCAACCAGCCGTTCAAGCCGACGCCCACGCCGTTCACGCCGCCGCGCCGCGAGGCGAGGGCGCTCAACGACGAGGCCGCCGAGGTCATCGGCGAAGAAGAAGAGGAATAAGGATCAGCGGAGGCGGGGCGCGCCGGCATCCGCGCGCAGGAATGCCGCCATCGCCGACCAGTAACGCGGCGACAACGAAAGATCGTCGTGGCCGGCTTGCGGGAAATCGATCACGTGCGGCGGTGTCGATGCCGCCGCGATCAGCCGATCGGTGTGGCGGGCGGGAACCACCGCATCGCGTCCGGCGCGCAGGACCAGCCACTCGCCGCGATAGGCGGGCAGGTGGCGCGCCGATTCATAGCGATCCCGCAGCAGCCGGCGCACCGGCAGCCAGGGATAGTGTGTCGCGGCGACTTCAGCCAGGCTGTCGAACGGCGTGATCAGCACCAGCCGGTCCACCGGGCGGCGTGCCGCGACCTGCACCGCGATGCCACTGCCCAGGCTGCGGCCGACCACCGCGATACGACCCTGCGGGTGGCGCCTGCGGACCTCGTCGTACAGTGCCAGCGCATCGGCCACCAGCGTGGCTTCGTCCGGCTGGCCCGGGTTGGGACCGTAGCCGCGATAGGGCAGCAGATAGATGCTCCAGTCGGGCAGGCTGCGTTCGAAGTCGGCCGCATTGTCCTGCACGCGCTCGGCATTGCCGCCGAAATAGATCAGCGCGTCCCGCCGTCCCGGATGCTGTTGCCAGCCGCGCAGCAGCAGGTCTTCGCGACGCAGTTCGAAATCCAGGTCCGCGATGTTGGACCGCGTGGCCTGGGGGAAGTAGATGAGATGGCGCTGTTGCAGGTACATGCCGGCGCAGGCCGCCAGCCACAGCAGCAAGGGCAGGGCGGCCAGGGCCAGCCAGGGCCACATGCGCCGCCCGCGCGCCTCAGCCATGCCGCTTCTGCGCGGCCTCGAAGGCGGCCAGTTGTTCCGGCGTGGCCGGCAACTGATGGCGTTCCTTCCAGTCGGCGAAGGGCATGCCGTAGATGCGCTCGCGGGCCTCTTCCTTGTCCAGCGGCACGCCCTGTTCGGCGGCCGCCTCGCGGTACCAGTCGGCCAGGCAGTTGCGGCAGAAGCCGGCCAGGATCATCAGGTCGATGTTCTGCACGTCGGGCCGCTGCTCGTTCAGGTGCTTGAGCAGGCGGCGGAAGGCGGCGGCTTCGAGGGCGGTGGTGTCGTTCATGGGGATACCGTGATGGGTGTTCCGGTGGCGTGCAATCCACACAGGATTGCCGGAATCGGGGACAATGGCGGGACTTTACACCGCTCCGCTCCCCTCTGATCCCGATGACTGCCCGAATCCTGGACGGCCGCCGCGTTGCCGAAAACCTGCTCGACGAACTCAAGGCGCGGGTGGACGCGCGCCTGGCCGCGGGCGGGGATCGGCCGGGGCTGGCGGTGGTGCTGGTGGGCGGGGATCCCGCATCGACGGTCTACGTGCGCAACAAGCGGCGGGCCGCGGAGAAGGTCGGCATCCACGCCTACGATTACGACCTGCCCGAAGGCACGAGCGAGGCGCAACTGCTGGCCCTCATCGACCAGTTGAATGCTGATCCGAAGATCCACGGCATCCTGGTCCAGTTGCCCTTGCCCGGCATTCCCGACGCCAGCCGGCTGATCGAGCGCATCGATCCGCGCAAGGACGTGGACGGCTTCCACCCGGCCAACGTCGGCCATCTGGCCCTGCGCCAGTTCGGCCTGCGTCCGTGCACGCCGCGCGGCATCACCACGCTGCTGGCCTACACGGATCGCCCGGTGCGCGGCCAGAACGCCACCATCGTGGGCGTCAGCAACCACGTCGGCCGGCCGATGGCGCTGGAACTGCTGATCGCGGGCTGCACGGTGACCAGCTGCCACAAGTTCACGCCACCGGACGTGCTCGAGGCGCGGGTGCGCGATGCCGACATCCTGGTGGTGGCGGTGGGGCGTCCCGGGCTGATTCCGGGTGCCTGGGTCAAGCCCGGCGCGGTGGTCATCGACGTGGGCATCAACCGCCTGGACGATGGCCGGCTGGTCGGCGACGTCGGTTTCGACGAAGCGGCCGAGCGCGCCAGCTGGATTACCCCGGTGCCCGGCGGGGTGGGCCCGATGACCGTGGCCACGCTCATGCAGAACACCCTGGAAGCCGCGGAAGCCGCGCTGGCGGCACGCTGAATCCCGCGGGACGCTGACATCCGGGCCCGCAACGGGCTACAATATCGCGCTTCCCCACACTCCGGGTCCGCCGATGCTGCGCATCCAGGCTGAAGCACTGACTTACGACGACGTCTCGCTCGTCCCCGCCCACTCCACCGTCCTGCCGAAAGACGTGAGCCTGGAGACGCGCCTCACGCGCGACCTCCGCCTCAACCTGCCGATTGTCTCGGCCGCCATGGATACCGTCACCGAGGCCCGCCTGGCCATCGCGATGGCGCAGATGGGCGGCATCGGCATCATCCACAAGAACCTGACCGTCGAACAGCAGGCCGCCGAAGTGGCCAAGGTCAAGAAGTTCGAGGCCGGCGTCATCAAGGAACCCTTCACGGTCGGGCCGGAAACGACGATCGCCGAAGTCCTCAAGCTCACCCGCGCACGCAACATCTCCGGCGTGCCGGTCGTCGATGGCGGGCAACTGGTCGGCATCGTCACCAGCCGCGACATGCGCTTCGAGACCAAGCTGGACGATCCGGTCCGTCACATCATGACGAAGAAGGATCGCCTCATCACCGTGCGCGAAGGCGCCAGCGATGCCGAAGTGCTGCAACTGCTGCACAAGCACCGCATCGAGAAGGTGCTGGTGGTCAACGACGGTTTCGAACTGCGCGGCCTGATCACCGTCAAGGACATCCAGAAGAAGACCGACAACCCCAATGCCGCCAAGGACAGCGCCAGTCGCCTGGTCGTCGGTGCCGCGGTGGGCGTGGGCGGCGACACCGATCAGCGCGTGGAAGCCCTGGTGGCGGCCGGCGTGGACGTGGTCATCGTCGATACCGCGCACGGCCATTCGCAGGGCGTGCTGGAGCGCGTGGCCTGGGTGAAGAAGCGTTTCCCGGCGTTGCAGGTGATTGGCGGCAACATCGTCACCGGCGATGCCGCGCTCGCGCTGATGGACGCCGGCGCCGACGCGGTCAAGGTCGGCGTGGGCCCGGGCTCGATCTGCACCACCCGCATGGTGGCCGGCGTGGGCGTGCCGCAGATCACCGCGGTGGACATGGTGGCCGAGGCGCTGCAGGACCGCATACCGCTGATCGCGGACGGTGGCATCCGCTACTCCGGCGACATCGGCAAGGCGATCGCCGCCGGTGCCTCGACCGTGATGATCGGCGGCCTGTTCGCCGGCACCGAGGAAGCGCCGGGTGAAGTC
>Ga0182741_1003352_pt1 | contig 17209 bp, 20 predicted proteins | sample eDN5th37CBELigOP_FD_128874 | JGI IMG/M metagenome (GOLD analysis project Ga0182741, IMG submission 128874) | Enriched Organic Plus compost microbial communities from Emeryville, California, USA - eDNA 5th pass 37_C BE-Lig OP (version 2) (version 2) ...
CGAGTTGTCGCCGGTCGGCGCCTCGATGTCGTCATAGGTGACAGAGTCGACGATGTAGGGGCTGGATTCCTTAACGTCGACCGGCTGGTAGCCGTACTTGAAGCCCACGACCTCGATGGCCTCGACGTCAGCCGGACCGTGATCGGCGGCTGCGTGACCGCCAGCAGCGCCAGTCTGTTGGATTTCGCCGGCCACTCCATGGGTGGCGCTCGCAAGGGCAAGGACCCCCAGAGCGCAGCCCACCATTAGATTACTCATGAACTCAAACGCCTCCAGCACTTTGGAGGCGGCTTACTTACATATGTCGCGGCGGAAATTTGCGAAAGTTTTTTGACTTATTTCCAACAGTTCTCAGTCAAAAGGCGAGAATACAAAGAACATGATTATTCACATTTTGATACACAACCCAGATATTCCACTCTCTCGTTCCGGAATACGTGTTTCGGCTAGCCCGTGAGCGGTAAGATTTCCGCCGAATATCGGTCGGAAGCGCGCATGGCGGAGTGACGCGCCATCGGCTCTCGCGGCTCGAACCATGTTCAGCGTTTGCAGGACTCGCCAGGGCTCATACAGTTGTTTCATGAGCCTCGCCGAAAACAACCGCGCGCCCGAGGGCGGGCGTCTCCGCGCCCCGGGCAGCCGGGCGGTACGGCCGCGCAACGCGGCCACCCTGATCATCGTGCGGCAGGACCGCAAGAAGCCGCAGGTGCTGATGGGCAAACGCCACAGCGGCCACGACTTCATGCCGAACCTATGGGTGTTTCCCGGCGGCCGGATCGACCGCAGCGACTTCCGGGCTCCGTTCGCCACCGATCTGAAGCCTGAGGTGGCGGCGCGCTTCGAGGCCCACATCCCCATGGCCCGCGGCCGCGCCCTGGCCCTCACGGCGGTGCGCGAAACCTTTGAGGAGGCGGGCCTGCTGCTGGCCAAGTCCACGCCCTCGCGGCCGGCGGTCGGCCCCTGGCGGGAGTTCCTGGCCCAGGGCGTCGCGCCCGACCTGGAGGCCCTGGAGATCGTCGCCAGGGCGGTGACGCCTCCGATGCTCGCCAAGCGTTTCGACACCTGGTTCCTGATGGCCGACGCCGAGCGTCTGGTGAGCCTGGAGCGGCAGCCGGATTGCGGCGAACTGGAAGAGGTGGCCTGGGTCGATTTCGACGACGCCATCGCCCTTCCCCTGCCCTCGGTGACGCGGATGGTCATCGGCGAGGCGGTGGAGCGGTTGAACGATCCTTCCCGGCCGCGCCCCTTCATGCGCTTCGGCGCTGGCAAGACGCGGCTAAGTCACCTGTAAAATATGGCATATTACAGATGAGAATTATTCTCATCTAACTTGCGCGCAACCGCGCCGCTTGCTAGTGCGAGCCACTATCAGCACCTGCAAGGAAGAGTAAGTTGGCGGTGACCGAGCTCGCTGGCGGCAAGCCGGCGATCGACGAGGAAAAGGCCCGCGCGAAGCGCAAGGCCCAGCGCCGCGCGGCGTTCATGCGCCAGATGGTCCAGTGGCACTGGATCAGCGCCGCGATCTGCCTGATCGGGATGCTGCTGTTCGCGATCACCGGCATCACCCTGAACCACGCCGGCGCCATCGAGGCCAAGCCGAAGACGGTGGAGACGCAGGGCCAGCTGCCCGAGCAACTGATGGCGGCCGCCAAGACGGCGCAGGCCTCGCAAGGCTCCCTGCCCGATCCCATCCGCGTCTGGCTGGCCAAGGAGATGGACATCAAGGCGCCCAAGGGCGCGGCCATCGAGTGGACCGACGAGGAGGCCTATGTCGCCCTGCCCCGCCCCGGTGGCGACGGCTGGGTGACCTTCGACGCCGGCACCGGGGAAGTGCTGGCCGAAAAGACCGATCGCGGCTGGCTCGCCTATCTCAACGACCTGCACAAGGGCCGCAATGCGGGGCCGGCGTGGAGCCTGTTCATCGATATCTTCGCCCTGGGCTGCGTGGTGTTCTGCGTGACCGGCCTGATCCTGCTGCAACTGCACTCGCACGCCCGGAAGATCACCTGGCCGCTGGTCGGGCTTGGCCTGGCCATACCGCTGATCCTGGCCCTCATCTTCATTCACTGACGGAGTCCGCATGCGCCGCCTGCCGATCTACACCGCCGCCGTCTCGGGACTGATGGCGACCCCCGCGCTCGCTGCGGACCTGGAGCTCAGCCTCGAGATCCCGCGCCTGACCGTCGCCGAGTATCACCGCCCCTATGTGGCGGTGTGGATCGAGACGCCCGACAAGACGGCCGTGAAGACCCTGGCGGTCTGGTACGACGTCAAGCTGAAGAACCAGGAAGGCCAGAAGTGGCTGAAGGACATGCGCCAGTGGTGGCGCAGGGCCGGCCGCGAGATGACCCTGCCGGCCGACGGCGTCAGCGCCGCGACCCGCGCCCCCGGCAAACACCAGGTGGTGTTCAAGGGCGGGGCCAAGCCGCTGGGGACCTTGCCGGCTGGACAATACAATCTGGTCGTCGAGGCGGCCCGCGAAGTCGGCGGCGTCGAGGTGCTGCGCGCGCCCTTCCAATGGCCGCCGAAAGCCCGCGCCTCGTCCTCCGCAAAGGGGACGAGCGAGCTGGGCGCCATGACCGTCACCGTCAAGCCGTGAACAAGATGAGGAACCCCATGATCTCCGCCAGCCGCGGCGCGCTCGCCGCCCTGTCCGTCGTCGCCGCCCTGGCGATCCCCGCCGCGGCGAACGCCCACCGCCAATGGATGCTGCCGTCGGCGACGGTGCTCTCGGGAAACGATCCCTGGGTGACGGTCGACGCGGCGGTGTCCAACGATCTCTTCTATTTCGACCACGTGCCGATGCGGCTGGACGGGATCGAGGTCATCGCGCCGGACGGCTCCAAGGGGCAGATCAAGAACGGCGCGACCGGCAAGTACCGCAGCACCTTCGACGTGCAGCTGGACAAGCCCGGCACCTACAAGATCGTCAACGCCGGCGGGGGGCTGATGGCCTTCTACAAGCAGGGCGGCGAGAACAAGCGCTGGCGCGGTTCGGCCGACCAGCTGGCCACGGCCATCCCGAAGGACGCCGCCGACGTGCGGCTGGTGGAGAACGATCGCCGGGCCGAAATCTTCGTGACCCGTGGGGCGCCGACCAAGGAGGCGCTGAAGATCACCGGCAAGGGGCTGGAACTTGAGCCGGTCACCCATCCGAACGACCTGGTGGCCAGCGAGCCGGCGACCTTCAAGCTGTTGCTGGACGGCAAGCCGGCGGCCGATGTCGAGGTCGAGGTGATCCGCGGCGACGGGCGCTATCGCGCCGACAAGAGCGAGCAGAAGCTGAAGACCGACGCCACGGGCGCCTTCACCGTGAAGTGGCCGGAGGCCGGCATGTACTGGCTGGAAGCCTCGGCCCGCGGCGGGGCCGGCTCGGTTCCCGGCAGCCAGCGCAACGCAGGCTATGTGACGACGCTGGAAGTCCTGCCCGATTGACCGCGCGCATCGCGGTTCCGGTCGAACTCTCGCCGCAGGCCGCCCAGCCGCGCGGCGGGAGGCTCGTCACCTTCGGCGGACCGACCATGGGGGTTTCCTGGTCGGTGAAGGCCCTGGCGCCGGAGGACTTCGAGCTCGACCGCGCCCGGGAGAAGATCCAGGGCCTGCTGAACCGCATCGTCGGCCAGATGAGCACCTGGGAGCCGGAGGCCGACATCAGCCGGTTCAACCGGCTGCCGGCCGGCGGCTGGATGACCGCGCCGGCGGCGTTTCTGCACGTCCTCGAACGCGCGCTGCATTGGGCGAGACTGAGCGGCGGCGCGTTCGATCCCACGGCCGGGGAGCTGGTCGAACTCTGGGGGTTCGGCGCAGCGGGGACTAGGCTCGAACCGCCGACGGACGAAGCCATCGCCGCGGCGCTGGCGCGCTGCGGATGGGACCGGCTGGCGATGGAAGGCCCGCGCGTCTTCCAACCAGGCGGAATACGCCTCGACTTTTCCGGCATCGCCAAGGGATTCGGCGTGGACGAGGTCTCCCGCGCCCTCGCCTATCTTGGCCTGCCCGACCATCTGGTGGAGATCGGCGGCGAGCTGCGCGGCGAGGGCGTGAAGGAGGATGGATCGCCCTGGTGGGCGGAGATCGCGCCCCCGCCGGATACGGCCTTGCCCGGCGGCCCCATGCTGGTGGCGCTGCACGGGCTCTCCATCGCGACGTCGGGCGATTATCGCCGGCGTTTCGAACATCAGGGGCGAAGCTATTCCCACACCCTCGACCCCAGGACCGGGCGCCCCGTCGCGGCGGGGCTGCGGTCGGTCAGCGTGGTGGGGCGCGAATGCATGGACGCCGACGCCCTTTGCACCGTGCTGACCGTGCTCGGACCGGAGGCCGGCCTGCAATTCGCCACCGAACAGGAGGTGGCGGCCTATTTCCTGGTCGAGCTCGAAGGCCAGCTGACGGAGGTCCTGGCCCCGGCGTTCCAGGCCATGTTAGACTGAGCCCATAGCCGCGCAGGAATTTCCCGGGGTCGCATTGACTTTGGGTTCGAGATTCGTATTGTCCGCGGCTCTTTCGAACATCTGCCGGCCTGTCCGGCCCCGCGAGGACCGACCATGGCGAAGCCCGCCTCCATCAAGATCCGCCTGAATTCGTCTGCGGACACCGGCTACTTCTACGTCACCAAGAAGAATGCTCGCACCAAGACCGAAAAGCTGGTCATGATGAAGTATGATCCGATCGTGCGGAAGCATGTCGAGTTCAAGGAAGGCAAGATCAAATAAGCCTTCCCGCAGATCTCCAGTCTGTGCGAACGCCCGGCCGCAAGGCCGGGCGTTTTTCGTTGGCGCACAAGGTCATGTTCGGCCTCGCCTAGGCCAAGGCGCGAAGGGCGGTTCGAGCGCCCGCCGGTTCCTCCAGCGCGGCCTCGACTTCGGCATGGACGCGGACCCAGATCGGCGTCGCGGTTTCGAGCACGGCGAGTCCGGCCTCGGTCAGCTTCACGAGCCGCCCTCGCCTGTCGGCGGGATCGACGATGGTTTCGAGCAGGCCCCGCCGCTCCAGCGGCTTGAGATTGGCGGTGAGCGTCGTGCGGTCCATGCCGAGCACGGCGGCCACCTCGCCGATCGAAGGCGGATCGGGACGATTAAGGGACGTCAGCAGGGAGAACTGGCCGCTGGTCAGGCCGGCTGGGCGCAAGGCTTCGTCGAACCGCCGGGCCAGGCTACGCGCCGCCCGCTGCGCCGCCAGGCACAGGCAGTGGTCGCGCACATGCAGGGTCATCTCGAAGGAAGCGGCCTTTGACATGTCACAATTATGTTGATATCAACGCATAGCGTCAAGCTGGCTTGGCTGCGGCGCCTGGGCGGGCCGCGCAAGGGCCGCGAAATCATCCCAGGAGGAACTCATGGCCTATATCGAGGGGTTCGTTTGCGCCGTTCCGGCTGCGAACAAGGACATCTACCGCGAGCACGCCGCCAAGGCCGCGCCCCTGTTCCAGGAATTCGGCGTGGCCCGCATGGTGGAGAACTGGGCCGACGACGTGCCCGACGGCAAGGTCACCGACTTCAAGGGCGCGGTGAAGGCGAAGCCCGACGAGGTCGTGGTGTTCAGCTGGTTCGAGTTTCCCGACAAGGCCACGCGCAACGCCGCCAACCAGAAGATGATGAGCGATCCGCGGATGGAGCAGATGGGCGAGACCATGCCCATGGACGGCCAGCGGATGATCGTCGGCGGGTTCGAGGTGATCCTCGACGAGAAGGCCGGCGGCAAGATGGGCTATGTGGACGGGACGCTCCTGGCCGTCCCGGCCGACAAGCGCGAGGCCTATCTGCAGATGGCCGCCAAGACCGCCGCGATCCTGAAGGAGCATGGCGCGAGCCGAGTGGTGGAGGCCTGGGGCGACGAGGTGCCGGAGGGCAAGGTCACCGACTATCAGCGGGCGGTGAAGGCCTCGCCCGGAGAAACGATCGTCTATAGCTGGATCGAATGGCCGTCGAAGGCGGCCCGGGACGAAGGCTGGGCCAAGGTGATGGCCGACCCCCGGATGGAGACCGCGATGGCCGACCGTCCCTATGACGGCCAGCGTCAGGTCTATGGCGGGTTCGCCCCACTCCTTGATCTTTGACGACGGCTGGGAGCGCGAGCGTCAGATGACGCCGCGCTCCTTTAACAACGCCTCCTCGTCTCCAGAGACCCAGCCGAAGACCTTGGGTTCGCCTGCCAGCTTCTGGACGAAGTAGTGGACGTCGAAATCTATGGCGAGGTCGGGCTGATCCCGGCGCGAATAGATCGCCGTCCAGGCGACATGGGCCACACAATGAAGATCATCGATCGGTGAGAGGCGGACATCGCGCAGCCGCATCTCCTTCGTGCCCATGGCCCGATACCGCTCATAGCCTTGAGCCATGACCTCCTTGAGCTGGTCATCGTTCTTGCCTGCCATCACGCCTGCGGGCGAGGCGGCGATGAACTCCGAGGCGTAGAGCGCCGCGACCTCGTCCATGTTCGCATTGCGGCCGAGCGCCTGATTGAAGAGGCTCGCATAGCGTTCGAAGAACTTGCGGACGCTGGTTTCCATAGGCGGCCCTCCGAGCTCTGGTCCGAAGCGGGAAACAGGATGATCTAGTTGGGGGAAGTTGATCAGGAGAGTCGACCCATGGGTGAGCGCCGCATCGTCAATCTCACCGAGTTGCCCTTGCGGCCGATCGGCGACGGCGGCCGTTTCGCAGGACGGTCCGGTCGAGCCGGTCCGCTGCTAGGGCTAAAAGGACTGGGCTGCTCGTTGGTGGTCCTGCCGCCCGGCAAGGCGGCCTGCCCCATGCACCGGCACCATGTTCGCGACGAGCTGTTCTTCATCCTCGAGGGTGAAGGGGTGACACGGCTCGACGACGAGACCCTGGCCATCCGCGCCGGCGACCTGATCGCCGCGCCGGCGGGCAAGGAGGCGCATCAAATCATCAACACCGGGGAGAGCGAGCTTCGCTATCTCGCCATTTCCGCCGAGAACCCGACTGACATCATAGAATATCCGGACTCCGGCAAGATCGCAGTCGGCGCAGGGTTCGCGACCGGCGACAAGTCGCAGGTGACGATCGACCTGTTGGGTCGCCTGACGCCCGCGGACTATTTCGACGGCGAGAGCGAGACCTCAAAAGGCTAGGGGCCGCGCGCACTCACTCGCCGGAATTGATCATCCCGACCTTGAGATCGGTGGCGGTGTAGGCGCAGGCGCCATCGGTGAAGAGGCGGCCGTTAGCCACCCCCAGGGCCAGCTTGCCGCGGCGGACCTGGCGCAGGCTCACCTCGTAGCGAACCAGCCGGGTGGCGGGGGTGACGTGGCCGCGGAAGGCGACCTCGCCCACCCCGAGCGCCCGCCCCTTGCCCGGCGAGCCGGACCAGCCGAGCCAATAGCCTATGACTTGCCACATGGCGTCGAGGCCAAGGCAGCCCGGCATCACCGGATCGCCGATGAAGTGGCAGGCGAAGAACCAGAGGTCCGGCGTCACGTCCAGTTCGGCGACGACGTGACCCTTGCCGAACTCGCCGCCGTCGAGACTGATCTCGGTGATCCGGTCCATCATCAGCATCGGGGGCGCGGGAAGCTGCGCGTTGCCCGGGCCGAAATACCCGCCGAGGCCCGACCTGAGCAGGTCCTCCTTGGTGTAGTGGTCCTTGGGAGTGTGGAAGTCGTGAGGGTTGGCCATGAGATGCAGCCCTTTCCCTATGAGCCGGCGCGGTCAGGCGGCGCGGGCCACTACGCGATTGCGGCCGCCGGCCTTGGCTTCGTAGACGGCTTCGTCCGCGCGCTTCAGGAGAGCTTCCGGCTTGTCGCCCTCCCCATAGGTGGCGGCCACGCCGATGGAGATGGTGACGCTGAGCAGTTCGGCGCCGCCCATGACCCGGAAGGGCGAGCCGGCGACGTGCAGCCTGATCCGCTCGGCGATGCGTTCGGCGTCGGCGATGCTGGTGTCGGGCATGACCACGACGAATTCCTCGCCGCCATAGCGGCACGGGAGGTCGACGGCCCGGACGTTGGAAGCCAGGCGGACGGCGAACTCGCGCAGCACTTCATCCCCTACGTCGTGGCCGTAGCCGTCGTTGATCTTCTTGAAGTGGTCGATGTCGATCAGGAGGCTGGCGACCGGATCCCCGCCGCGGCTGGCTCGGCGCACCAAGGCGTCGAGCTGGCTGGCCATGTATCGGCGGTTGTGCAGGCCGGTCAGCTGGTCTGTGACCGCCAGCTCGAGGGAATGATCGAGATTGTCGCGCAGATAGTCGGTGTAGCGCTTGCGGCGGATCTGGGTGCGGGCGCGGGCGGCCAGCTCCTGGGGGTCGATCGGGCGCGGCAGGATGTCGTTGACGCCGATCTCCAGCGCCTTCACGACGCGCGCGCGTTCGTCATAGTCGACCACCGCCAGGATCGGCAGATGGCGGGTCGCTTCGTCCGAGCGGACCTGGGCGGCGAACCGGAGCCCGTCGAAGGACCGCGCGGTGGCGTTGACGATAATCAGGTCCGCAAGCCCCTTGGCGCTGAGCAGCGCCTTCTCCGGATCGCCTTCGATCACCGGGCGGTGCTCTATGGCGAGCTCGGTGGCGACCCGCTGGGCCTGGCGTTCGTGATCATCGACGATGAGCACCCGCCCCCCTGCTCCGCCAAGACGTGAGGCCGAGCCGGCGATGACGCCCATACGGCGACCCGAGGCCTCCCGCTCCCGCAGCTCATCGATCACCAGCTTGAGGCGCGTCAGGCTGCGCACGCGGGCGAACAGCATGACGTCGTCGATGGGCTTGGTCAGGAACTCGTCAGCGCCGGCCTCCAGTCCCGCGATACGGTCGCCGCGGCCGTCGAGCGCGGTGACGAGAACCACGGGCAGATGGCGCGTCTCGGGATCGTTCTTCAGGCGACGGCAGACCTGGAAGCCGTCCATGCCCGGCATCATCACGTCGAGCAGGACGATGTCCGGCTTTTCCTTGGCCGCGAGAGCGAGCGCGGTCGGCCCATCGTGCGCGGTGAGCACGTCGTAGTACTCGGCCGTCAGCTTGGCCTCGAGCAGCCGGACGTTCGCTTCAATATCGTCGACGACAAGGATACGAGCGGTCATGCGGCGTCAGCTCAACAATCGCCGTATGGTATCGAGGAAATGTGACACCGAAATCGGCTTGGAGATGTAGGCCTCGCAGCCGCCTTCCCGGATCCGCTCCTCGTCCCCCTTCATGGCGAAGGCGGTGACGGCGACCACGGGAATGGACGCCAGCTCGTCGTCCTCCTTGAGCCACTTGGTGACCTCGAGCCCCGAGATCTCCGGCAGCTGAATATCCATCAGGATCAGGTCGGGGCGGTGCTCCCGAGCGAGCGCGAGCGCCTGCAACCCCTCGCGCGTCTGCAGGGTCTCGTAGCCCTGGGCATCGAGCAGATCATGAAAGAGTTTCATGTTCAGCTCGTTGTCCTCGACGATGAGGACTCTCTTGGCCATCTTGATCTCGACGATGCTTCGAGCCCGCGACTCCGCCGCTCTGGCCCTACCTGTGGATCCTTGATCACACGGATATCCTTAAACTCGCGTTAGCCGAGATCGGAGAACCCAGTTGGCGCAAGCCCCCCGCGATTTTCCCCAAAGACCGCCGAACCTGAGCGAGATGGGCGTCGACGCCGAACGGCCGCTGCTGCTGGTGGATGTGGACGAGGTGCTGGGACTGTTCATGCAGGGCTTCGGGCGGTTCCTCGAGGGTCGCGGCCTGGAGTTCCGCGTCGACCGGTTCGCGCTGTTCCAGAACATCTATCGCCCCGGAGAGGCCGAACACCTGCCGATCGACGAAGGCCGCACCCATTTCGACGACTTCTTCCGGCTGGGCTGCGGAGACATGGAGCCAGCGCCCGGAGGGGTCGACGCCCTGCGCGCGCTGTCGCGCCGCGCGAACATCGTCATCCTGACCAATGCGCCGGGGCCGGCGCGCATGGCGCGGGCGAGATGGCTCGCGCGCCATGGCATGGATTATCCGCTGGTGCTGAACACAGGACCGAAGGGTCCGCTGGCCGCAGGGATGGCCGCGCAGGTCCAAGCGCGCGCCGCCTTCATCGACGACCTTATTCCTAATCTGGATTCCGTGGCTGAGAGCGCTCCGCAGGTGAGCCGCTTCCAGATGGTGGCCGATCCGCGGCTGCGCCCTCTCGCCCCCTCCGCGCCCGACCGCCATCCTCGAATCGACGATTGGCGCCAATTGCGGGGGGCGATCGAGGCGGCCGTCTTCTAAGGCCTCAGCCGGCCGGCTTGGCGGCCGGCGCGGCGCCGTCGCGGGGCCTGATGAACTCGGCCTCGATGAAGAGCTCGACCTCGTCGCCCACGCCGAAGGTCGTACCTGGCGCCGGAACGCCCATGGAGACGCCATAGTCCGAGCGTTTCAGCTTGCCCTCGGCCGAGAACCCGATGCGCGAACCGCCGGGATCGATGTCGTTGCCGGCGTAGCCGCCGTTGAAGGTGACATCGAGGGTCAGCGGCTTGGTCACCCCGTGCAAGGTGAGATCGCCCGTCACCTTCGCCGTATTGGGCCCCGTGGTCTCGACGGCCGTCGACTTGAAGGTGATCTGGGGAAACTTGGCCGCGTCCAGCCACTGCGGGCCGGCGAGCACCTCGTCGAAATCAGGTTCGTCCAGAGGGAAATCGGTCTCGATGGACTTCGGATCGATGGTCGCCTCCACGCTCATGGCCGCCGGGTTGGCCGGATCGAAGTTGAGCTTCCCGTCGATGTCCGTGAAGCGGGCGGTGTAGCGGGACATGCCAAGGTGGTTGACCCGGAAGGTCACGCTCGCATGGGTCTTGTCCAAGGCGTACTGGCCGGCGGGAGCAGTGTTCTGGACGGCCGCTGCGGCGGGTGTCGCCTTGTCGGCCGGAGCAGGCGCGGCGGCGTCATTCTTTTCGGCGGTCTGCTGGGAGCAGGCGGCGAGGGTCAGGGCGGCAAGCGCCCATGCGAGCTTGTTCATCGGCGTCATTCCTCCAGTTTCGAGCCGAGCGTGGCATTGCAGACCTGCGTTCGCCAAGCCCTCTCCGACTGGGCCGTTGAACTTGAGGGCGAAACGGAACAAATCATGATCCATGATCCGGATCGGGGTGGATTTCGGCGGGACCAAGATCGAGGCCGCAGCGCTGGACGCGCAGGGCCGCTTCCAGGCGCGCGTGCGAGCACCCTCGCCCCGCGACTATGAGGCCGGATTGCTGACGGTGCGGGACCTGGTGGCCGAGGCGGAGCGGCAGGCGGGCGCCAAGGTGGAACGCGTCGGCGTGGGCGGTCCAGGCTCCCCTTCCCCGACGACGGGGCTGATGCGCAACGCCAACTCCACGCAGCTCAACGGACGCCGGTTCCCGGAAGATCTTCAGCGCGCCTTGGAGCGTCCGGTCCGCTACGCCAACGACGCCAACTGCCTGGCCCTGTCTGAGGCGACGGATGGCGCGGGCGCCGGCGCGCGCACGGTGTTCGCGGTGATCCTGGGCACCGGCTGCGGCGCGGGCATCGTGGCGGACGGGAAGATACTGGAGGGCCGCAACGGCTTTGCGGGAGAATGGGGTCACATGCCCCTGCCCTGGCCGACCGCGACCGAGACGCCTGGTCCGCAATGCTGGTGCGGACAGCGCGGGTGCATGGAGCTCTGGGTTTCAGGCGCGGGTCTTGCGCGGGACCACGGGCGCGACGTTCCGGGCGAGACGATCGTGGCGAGCGCGCGTGCGGGAGACGCCGAGGCGCAGGCGAGCCTCGACCTTTATGCCGATCGCCTGGCGCGGGGATTGGCGGTCATCTGCAACGTGCTGGACCCCGACGTCATCGTGCTGGGGGGCGGCATGTCGAACGTGGACGAAATCTACGGCCCCCTGCCCGGCGCGATCGCCGCGCGAGTCTTCTCCGACACGTTCCAGACGCCGATCCGCAAGGCCGCGCATGGGGATTCCTCCGGGGTGCGGGGCGCCGCCTGGCTCTGGCCGCTGGAGCCATGAGCGCGCTTTGCCGCGACTGCTTCCGGCGCGGCGCCTTCGAGCGGCGCTGCCCGGCCTGCGGCTCGCCGCGCATCGTGGCGCACGCCGAGTTGGAGCGCCTCTCCATCGCGCACATGGATTGCGACGCCTTCTACGCCTCGGTGGAGAAGCGTGACCGGCCGGAGTTGCGCGATCAGGCGGTGATCGTCGGAGGCGGCAAGCGTGGCGTGGTGACCACCTGCTGCTACATCGCCCGGATATCGGGCGTCCGATCGGCCATGCCGATGTTCAAGGCGCGCCAGCTCTGCCCCCAGGCGGTGATCCTGAAGCCGGACTTCACCAAGTATCGCGCCGAGAGCCGGCGGATCATGGAGATGGTCCGCGACCTCACCCCCCTGGTGCAGCCGCTGTCGCTGGACGAAGCCTGGATGGACCTTTCCGGCACCGACCGGCTGCACGGGGCGCCGCCCGCCGAGACCTTGGCGCGGCTGCAGGCGCAGATCGAGGCGGAGGTCGGGATCACCGTCTCCATCGGCCTGGCGCCCAACAAGTTCCTCGCCAAGATCGCCTCGGACCTGGACAAACCACGCGGGTTTTCGGTGATCGGCGCGGCCGAGGCGCAGAGCTTCTTAGCCCCCAAACCGGTCGGGATCATTCCTGGCGTGGGGCCTGCGATGGTGCGGTCCCTGGAAGGGGCCGGCTTCAGCAAGGTGGGCGACCTCGCCCGCGCCGACGTCAAGCTTCTGGCCCAGAGGTTCGGCGCCAACGGCCTGCGGCTGCACGACCTGGCGCACGGCCGCGACGGACGGCTGGTCAATCCCAACGAGGAACGCAAGGGCATCAGCGCCGAGACCACGTTCAACGACGACCTGAGCACGCTGAAGGACTTGGAAGACAAGCTCGCGCCGCTCTGCGAACGCGTCGCGCGCCAGGCGCGGGCCGGCGAGGTCGCGGGGCGCGTCGTCACGCTGAAACTGCGCCGCACGGATTTCAAGATCATCACGCGCAGGCGGGCGCTGGCGGTCCCGACCCAAACCGCCAAGACGCTGTTCGCCGTCGCACGCGAGCTGCTGGCCAAGGAGGCGGACGGCCGGCCCTGGCGGCTGATCGGCGTGGGCATGGCCGAACTCATGGACGCCGAGGCGGTCGAGCACGACTTCTTCGCAGGCGCCGAACAGAAGGCCCTGGTGGAGGAGCGCGCGGTGGATAAGCTACGTGCCCGATTCGGACCCGACGTGGTGACTTCCGGCCGCGCCCTGGGAACGAAACGTGCGTCCGACGAGTGAGACTCGCCCAGTTCCCAAGCGTCAGACGTGACAAAAACACGCGGTTAGGGGCGATAGCGCGATCCAGGGCGATTTCCACCCTTCCATACCGCAGCCTTTTTCATATCTAATCCATTGTAAGCGAGGGCGACTGCCCTCAGGAGACCTGTGCGATGGCCGAGCGTAAGCAAGGTGATCAAGATACGGGCGTCCGGTCCGCGGTCATAACTCAGACCAAGCCGAAGACGCAGAAGCCGTCGATGTATCGCGTGCTCATCTTGAATGATGACTACACGCCGATGGAATTCGTGGTCTACGTGCTTGAGCAATACTTCAACAAGTCGCGCGAAGACGCGACGCGGATCATGCTGCACGTGCACCAACACGGTGTCGGGGTTTGTGGCGTGTTCACCTACGAGGTCGCGGAAACCAAAGTCGCTCAGGTCGTTGATACTGCACGCAGGCACCAACACCCCCTGCAATGCACAATGGAAAAGGATTGAGGCTCAGTGCCGTCATTCTCTCGCCAGCTAGAAGAATCCCTGCACCGCGCGGTGGCGTTCGCCAATCAGCGCAAGCACGAATATGCGACGCTGGAGCATCTGCTGCTCGCCCTCATCGATGATGAGGACTCGGCCAGCGTGATGCGCGCGTGCGACGTGGATCTGGCTGCGCTTCGAACCACCCTAACCAACTATGTGGACAACGAGCTGCGCTCGCTGATCGTCGATGACGGCGAGGACGCCAAGCCGACCTCTTCCTTCCAACGCGTCATCCAGCGGGCGGTGATCCACGTCCAATCGTCGGGTCGCGAAGAAGTGACCGGCGCCAACGTGCTCGTGGCGATCTTCTCTGAGCGCGAAAGCCATGCCGCCTATTTCCTGCAGGAGCAGGACATGACGCGGTACGATGCGGTCAACTACATCGCCCACGGCATCGCCAAGAAGGCCGGCGCGGACCAGCCCAAGGCGGTGAAAGGCGCCGAGGACGAGGACAAGCCGGCCGTGAAGACCGGCGGCGAGGCCCTGGAAGCCTACTGCGTCAACCTGAACGAAAAGGCCAAGCAGGGTAAGGTCGATCCGCTGATCGGGCGATCGGCGGAGGTGGAGCGCTGCATCCAGATTCTCTGCCGGCGCACCAAGAACAACCCGCTGCTGGTTGGCGACCCGGGCGTCGGCAAGACCGCCATCGCCGAGGGCCTGGCGCGCAAGATCGTCAACGGCCAGGTGCCGGAGGTCCTCTCGGGTTCGACCATCTTCTCGCTGGACATGGGTTCGCTGCTGGCCGGCACCCGCTATCGCGGCGACTTCGAAGAGCGCGTGAAGCAGGTCGTCAAGGAGCTGGAAAACCACCCCGACGCGATCCTCTTCATTGACGAGATCCACACGGTGATCGGCGCCGGCGCGACGAGCGGCGGGGCTATGGACGCCTCGAACCTGCTGAAGCCCGCCCTGGCGTCGGGAACCCTGCGCTGCATGGGCTCGACCACCTACAAGGAGTTCCGCCAGCACTTCGAGAAGGATCGGGCCCTCGTCCGGCGGTTCCAGAAGATCGACGTCAACGAGCCGACGATCGAGGACACCATCAAGATCCTCAAGGGGCTGAAGAGCTACTACGAGGAGTTCCACAAGCTCCGCTACACCAACGACGCCATCAAGACGGCGGTGGAGCTGTCGGCCAAGTACATCACCGACCGGAAGCTGCCGGACAAGGCCATCGACATCATCGACGAGGCCGGCGCGAGCCAGATGCTGCTGCCCGAAGGCAAGCGCAAGAAGACCATCGGCGTAAAGGAAATCGAGGCCGTGGTGGCTAAGATCGCCCGCATCCCGCCGAAGTCGGTCTCCAAGTCCGACACGGTGGCGCTGAAGGAGCTGGAGACCGACCTGAAGCGGGCGGTCTACGGCCAGGACGATGCGATCGAGCAGCTCTCCGCCGCCATGAAGATGGCCCGCGCGGGCCTGCGCGACGCGAACAAGCCGATCGGCTGCTACCTGTTCTCCGGCCCGACCGGCACTGGCAAGACCGAGACGGCCCGCCAACTTGCGTCCACCATGGGCATCGAACTCCTGCGCTTCGACATGTCGGAGTACATGGAGCGGCACACGGTGAGCCGCCTGATCGGCGCGCCTCCCGGCTATGTCGGCTTCGACCAGGGTGGCCTGCTGACGGACGCCGTCGACCAGCATCCGCACTCGGTGGTCCTGCTGGACGAGATCGAGAAGGCTCACCCTGACGTCTTCAACATCCTGTTGCAGGTCATGGACCATGGGGTGCTGACCGACGCCAACGGCAAGAAGGTCGACTTCCGCAACGTGGTCCTGATCATGACCACCAATGCGGGCGCGGCCGACGCCCAGCGCAACGCCATCGGCTTTGGCCGCGGCAAGCAGGACGACGAGGTGGACGAGGCCCTGAAGCGCCTGTTCACGCCGGAGTTCCGCAACCGTCTCGATGCGGTGGTGCAGTTCAAGGCGCTAACCCAGGAGATCATCCGTCAGGTCGTGCAGAAGTTCGTCATGCAGCTGGAAGCCCAGCTCGCCGATCGTCACGTCACCATCGAGACGACGGAAGAGGCGGCGGACTGGCTGGCCAAGAACGGCTTCGACGAATTGTATGGCGCGCGGCCACTGGCGCGGGTCATCCAGGACAACATCAAGAAGCCGCTGGCCGACGAGATTCTGTTCGGACGCCTGGTCAAGGGCGGCCACGTCAAGGTCGTCCTCAAGGACTCCAAGCTAGCCTTCGAGATCGAGGGCGAGGAGCGCGAGCCCGGCGCCCCGGTCATCGAGGACCCCGCGGAGGATCCCGCCCCCGAACTGGCCAGCTGATCGCCGCTCAATCTGGAACCCCGGAGCAGTCGCTCCGGGGTTTTTCAATTCACGTAAGGCCAGCGTAGAACGTCGCGGATGACGCTGCCGAAGATGCGTTTGGCGCGCATCTGGGCTGGCTTGCCGTTCAGGCGCGGCCAGGTCCAAAGGCCAGTGCGTACGTTGGCCGGCACCCGCAGATCGTAGCGGCCTGCGGCCTCGTCCGAGGTCATGGGCGTATAGTAGAGACAGTCCTCGAAGTAGCAGTGGACCACGAGCGAGCGCCGCGTCGAGCCTGGCTTGGTGATCGCCGAACCCCCGTGGGCGAGGTTTGCAGCCCACACGAAGGCCTGACCCTTCTTGATGAGCGCATGGCGGCGCGGCAGTCCCGAAGCGGCGATGCGCTCGGCGAACCTCGGGACGAAGGCGCGCTCGTAGTCTTCAGCCTTCGGGAGAGGCGTGTTCACCCCAGCCTCGCGCATGGTCATGATCGGCAACTTGTGCGACCCGGGGTGATAGACGAGCGGACCCGCCCCCTCCTCCACATCTTCCAGCGCGATCCAGACCCCGCACATGAAGCGTTCGGGAACGCTGCTGAAATGAATGGTGTCGGCGTGCAGCGGCTGCTGGCTGCCGGTTTCGAAGTTGAGCGTCTGGAAAGGGAATGGATCGCGCCCATAGGCGGCGCGCAGAAGCTCGCGCATCCGCGGCCAAGCGGCGAGCTTTCGGATGGCGCGGGAGCGATACCAGCCGTCCTGTACGCGGCTGACGCCGGGGCGCTGGAAGTAGCGGCGAGTGTCGGCGATCGCCTGATCGCAAAGCGCCCGCGCCTCATCCCCGAGGTCGACGATGGCATAGCCATGCTCGGCCATGTCGCGAATGAAGGCGGCTGTCTCGGCGTCGAAGCCTGACCGCGCGATATGGCTTTCGTAGTCCTCGGTTTCGAACCAGGGACGCTCGGGCAGGTTCACGCGATTTTCGCCGCGATCTGCTCGGCCAGGGCCTGCAACTCGGCCGGGTCGGCCATGCCGCCGCTGGCATGGCGACCGAGCGCCACGCCTTCCCAGCGCGGTATGATGTGGAAGTGCAGGTGGTAGATGGTTTGACCCGCCGGGGCGCCGTTGAACTGCGTGACCACGATCCCGTCCGGATTCAGCGCGGCGCGCACCGCGCGCGCCACCCGCTGAACGCCGAGCATGAGGGGGCCCAGCACCTCCGGCTCGACCTCGAGCAGGTTCCG
>Ga0182741_1003354_pt1 | contig 17199 bp, 19 predicted proteins | sample eDN5th37CBELigOP_FD_128874 | JGI IMG/M metagenome (GOLD analysis project Ga0182741, IMG submission 128874) | Enriched Organic Plus compost microbial communities from Emeryville, California, USA - eDNA 5th pass 37_C BE-Lig OP (version 2) (version 2) ...
CTGGCCAGGCGGCGTGTGACAATGCCATGACCACCCACTCCGGCTCGCACAACAACAGCACTCACGCGGCAGAACGGCACCGCACTACGACGGATGCAATGTGCAATCGCAATGCGCCGCGCGAAAGAACGCACCCGGATGTAACTCTCGCACCGTGGAGATACCGGTGACGATGCCACCCCGTGGAATTCGGGAACCGGAGTGCCGCGCCGACCTGACGCTCGAAGTGATCGGCGGGAAGTGGAAGGCGGTCATCCTCTGGCACGTCCATGGAAAGACACGCCGCTTCAATGAACTCCAGCGTCTCATTCCCGGCGTCACGCACAAGGTGCTCGCACAGCAACTGCGTGCCCTCGAGCGTGACGGGGTGATCTCTCGGACAGTTTATGCCGCAGTGCCACCCGCAGTGGAGTATGCGTTGACAGAACACGGCCGTACTCTTTGGCCGATCGTCGATGCGCTCTGCCAGTGGGGACGAGAGCAGCTACGGCGCGAGCAGCCCGGAGAGGCCATGCACCGCGCACGTGGGGCATGACGTGGAGCGGAACGCGCTGCTCGGTGCCCGGTCGGTCTTCGTGGCAATTCGCCAGCTAAGTGGTTGATACCAGGTCCGGTACTCGAGGCCGTAGGGCGCCACGCTCTGAGCGTTAACGCGTAGGCCGCCGTGCGACCTGCAGGCCGTAGAGAGTGATGAGACGACGGTAGTCTACTGGGCCCAGTAGTGCATCGAGCGCGGTGGCTTGCCGAACGTGCAACTCGAAGAGGCGGCGTGTGGCTGAGTCTGCCGGCGGGTATCCGTAGTGCGCGGCCCACGCATCCAGAATTCTCCCGGTCTGCTCCAGCGCCCACGCGTCGCCAGCGAGCCACCAGAGCACATCGCGGACACCGGGTGCATCGGCGTCTGTCAGCGGTATTGCGTAAACGAGTCGGACGGGTAAATCGCCCGCCGGTCCGGATAACGTAACGAGGAAATACTGATCCGAATCGCTCGGTGGATGGAGTACGTCACGGGGCGCGACGTAGAGCAGCTCATGCTCCATACGCAGGCCGCAGTGTTCGGCAAACGCTTCGAACTGATCGGGCACGGCGGCTGGCCTCACGACGTTCAGGATCACGCGACAGGAGATGGTACCCGCGCACGCACATAAACGATCGCCCCCACCCCGCCCGTCTGCCTCACCTCGTTTCCGCAGCGCGGCAAATCTGTGGCGCCGTGACATGCGGCGCTAGTGCCATCGCGCTATCGCTCTCCACGGGGCACATGCCACCCGTCGTCACCTCATAGAGCCGCAGAACGCTTCCTCGCATTCCAAGGTACCGGGGGATGTAGACAGTGCGCGCCACCCGTTACGTGGCACTGCATGCGGGAGGCGTTTGCTGGCCCCCAACTGGGCCCAAGCCATGGGAGCGTGCGACATGACGCAACCGGAGGTTACGGTGTGCGAGACCGCACTGAGAAATGATCGATCTGATCGACTCGACGAGATGCTCGTGCGCTACCTCGGGCCTCGCGTCAGCGGTGCATTCGTGGACGATGACATCACTGACATATACGTCAACCCGCAAGACGGCGCGATCCGCTTTGATACGCGCGCGAACGGAAAGGTCGAGAGCGGAGAGGTCATTGCCGCGCACCGCGTGGAAATGTTCCTGAACGCAGTTGCCGCGAGCCTCGGCCTGACCCTGACAAGCGAGCATCCGCGGCTCGAGGCTGAACTCCCGGCCCGGACCTTCCGTGGCAGCAGGCTTCAGGGATTTATCCCGCCGATCACGCCCGGACCCGCCTTCACGATCCGCAAGCCGCCCGCAGTCATCTACTCCCTCGACGAATATGTCGAGGGCGAGATCATCACCCCGGCACAGTGTGCCACCCTCCGCGGTGCCGTGACGGCTCACCGCAACATCCTGATAGTGGGCGGCACCAACAGCGGGAAGACGACGCTCGCCAACGCACTGCTGCATGAGATTACCACAAAGTGCCCGCAGGAGCGGGTGGTGATCCTCGAGGACACGATCGAGCTGCAGTGCGCGGCGCGAGACCATCTGGCGCTCCGCACGAACGGACACGTCTCGCTCTCCGACCTTGTCAGGAGCGCTCTCCGCACGAGTCCAAACCGGATCATCGTGGGCGAGGTGCGGGGGCCGGAGGCACTGGATCTCCTGGACGTCTGGGCTACTGGACATCCCGGCGGTGTAGCGACCCTGCATGCATCCTCGGCCGAGGGGGCACTCCTTCGCCTCGATAGGCTGGCACAGCGAGCCAACGTCCCCCCGCAGCCCGAGCTCATTGCCGAGGCGATCCAACTCGTCGCCGTCATCGAAGGCGGGAATGCGGGCCGCCGGGTGTCCGAACTGGTTGCGGTCGATGGACTGGATGCGGGCGGCCACTTCGTCCTTCACCACCTCACCGCGTCCGGAGAACGGGTATGAGTCGGTCTCGCGTGCTTCGACTGCTTTTCCTGGGCCTGGCTGTCACGGCCATCGGGATCGTCCTGCCAAGCGTAGCACACGCCTCCTCCGCTGGTGGGCCTGTGGCTCCGTGGGAGGGACCTCTCCAGATCCTTCTAAACATCCTCAGTGGAACGACGGCGCGAATTCTAGGGGCCCTCGCCTTCGTTGTCGGCGGTGCCATGTGGGCGTTCACACGCCATGAAGAGGGTGCGAGGCGATTTGGGCAGGCCGTTGTCGGTATCGCCATCATGATCGGCGCCGCCAACATCGTGACGCTGCTCGCATTCGCGGGCGCAACGGTCTAACGGGGCTTCTGAAGCATGGTCTCGATTATGTCCGCCACCGAACCGCTGCCGCTGGGTGACCCCCGGCCGGAGCCGCATCGCATTCACTCGGCGCTATATCGGCCAGTCCTCTTTGCTGGCGCCGAGCCGGCCGTAGTGATCATGGAGGTGAGCACCGCCTTCGCGCTGGTGTTCGGTGTGGGGCTCCACGTCGCCACGGTGCTCCTCGCGCTCTTCTACCTCACGGTGGTACATGCGGTCATGGTGTGGGTCGCAAAGCAAGACCCGCAAATGATCGCACTCTACGTGCGGTCCGTGGGGGCGTGCGATTTCTACCATGCCCACGCCGGTCTTCACGGGGCAGCTCCGACAGTCAAGCCGTCCATTCCGCCGCATCGGTAGGGCGCGCCGCCATGGAACTCTCCACACTCACGTTGGGCCTAGGTGGCGGGGCCGTGACCGTGCGGGCGCTCCAGCGGTGGCGCGAGCATCGCCCGTCGCCCGCAGGGCTCGCGGATCGCCTGCTCTGGGGCTTCATGGTCGACGATGGCGTCATCCTACAGAAGGACGGCTCCTTCCTGGCCGGCTGGCGCTACAGGGGGCCTGACCTCGCCGCTGCCACAGCGCAGGAACTCTCTACGCTCGCTCGGCACGTGAACGACGCGCTGATCCCCTTCGCCGATCGCTGGATGTTCCACGTCGACGCGGTCCGACGGCCGGCGACGGCGTACGCGGTGGGCAATTTTCCCGACCCTGTTACACAGCTCATCGACGAAGAGCGGCGAGCGGCATACGCCAGGCGTGCGAGCCAGCAGTTCGAGACCGAGTACGTCTGGATCGCGACCTACCTGCCACCCGCGCAGGTGGTCTCGCGCGTAGCACAGCTTTTCATCCAGCAGACCGGCCAGGCTGATATTGCGTGGTCCAAGGTACTCGGGCAATTCACAGTCGCACTCCATGGGCTCGAGACCCGACTCGGCGGCCGCCTCAGCTTCCAGCGGCTGGATGCCGACGCGTTGCTCACCCACCTGCACGAGTGCCTCACCGGTCTCTCGCATCCAGTCCGGACGCCGCCCAACGGCTCCTACCTGGACTACGTGCTTGCGGACAAGGAGCTCGTGGGCGGCTTCGAGCCGATGGTAGACCGGCGCGCCATCCGCGCGGTCGCCATGCAGGGCTACCCTCATGCCTCCCATGCGGGCCAGCTCGATGTGCTCAACACCCTGCCGTTCGCGTTCCGATGGTCCAACCGGATTATCCCCCTTGGGCAGCACGAGGCCGCGAAGGCCATCCGCCGGCAGCAACTCCAATGGTTCAGGAAGCGGAAGGGAGCCTCAGCGTGGGTACAGGAGATGGTAGAGTCCAAGCGAGCGGCTGATCGGCGCCGTGCCGACGATGACCTCTTCATCGACCAGGATGCGCGACGGATGGCCGAAGATGCGGCCGACGCAGCAGCCGAGAATGCTTCGGGAGCCGTCCGATTCTGCGCATACACCCAGGTCCTCATCGTTGCGGACCCCGAACCTGCGCGCGCCGATCACATCGCGAGCGAGATCCTGAAGCACTTGAACGACGCAGGATTCACGGGGCGCATCGAGACAGTGAATGCGGTGGAGGCATACTTGGGCAGCCTCCCGGGGCATGGCTATCCGAATCTTCGCCGCCCGCTGCTTTCGACACGTAACATCGCAGACCTTCTGCCGGTGACGAGCGTCTGGCCCGGGCTCGCGCACAACCCGAGTCCCATGTTCCCCGCGAACAGCCCGCCACTCCTCTGGGCAGCCACCGCCGGCGCGACGCCGTTTCGGGTAAACCTGCACGATTCGGATGTGGGTCACACGCTTGTCATAGGGAAGACCGGGGCAGGGAAGTCGGTGCTCCTGGGGCTGCTTGCTGTGCAATTCCGGCGCTACGCTGACGCGCAGCTCTTCGTGTTCGATGTCGGCTACTCGGCGTGGCTCCTCGCGCACGCCGCCGGCGCCAAGCATTACGACTTGGCTGCCGGTCGAGCCGATGCACTACGCTTCCAGCCGCTGGCCCGAATCGACGAACCGGCCGAGCGTGCGTGGGCGGCCGACTGGCTCGAGGTCGCGCTCCACCTCCAGGGCCTCACGATGACGCCGTCGCTTCGGGAACGGCTAGACCACGCGCTTGCCCTCGTGGCCGAAAACGCGCCAGCCCACCGGACTCTCACAGAGCTCTCGGTGCAGCTGCAGCACGAGGGGCTCGTAGCAGCCCTCCGGCCCTACACCGTCGCAGGCAACTACGGGCAACTCCTCGATGCCGATACGGACGATCTCGAAGACGGGGCCTACCAGGTCTTCGAGATGAAGCACCTGCTGGCGCTCGATGATAAGATCGCTCTTCCCGTGTTGCTCTATCTCTTCCGCCGCATCGAGCAACGGCTGGATGGGCGCCCGACGTTGATCGAGATCGATGAAGCGTGGATGGCGCTCATGCACTCACTCTTCGGCGCCAAGGTCAACGAGTGGCTCCTGCAGCTACGCAAATCGAACGCCGCCGTCGTACTGGCCACGCAAAGCCTCTCCCAACTCGAGCGGCTCCCCAATAGACACACGATCGTCGACTCGTGCGTCACGAAGATCTACTTGCCCAACGCCGATGCGGCGACGCCGGCGCAGGCAGCATTGTACGGCAGTCTAGGGCTCAACGAGCGCGAGATCGGCCTCATCGCACGCGCGGTCCCGAAGCGGGACTACTACTTCAAGAGCCCGCGTGGAAGCCGGGTATTCGAGTTAGGGCTCGGACCAATCGCGCTCGCGTTCCTGGCGACGCCCGCGGGGCTCACTGTCGAGGCGACGAAGCGCCGGGTCGAGACGCTGATCACCGAACAGCGCGAAAACTGGGTGGGCGCGTGGCTCATGGAGCGAGGCCTCCAAGACGAGGCGGAGCGCCTCGATTGGGCCGAGCCGCCCGATGCCCGCACCGCTCGATCGCAGTCCATGTCCGCTGAGCAAGGAGTGTTACCACTATGAGAACCACCCGTACTTCGCGTCTCGCTAGTTATGTCGCCGCTGTGCTTGCGGGCAGCGTGATGGCAATGGGAATACCGTCGATCGCTCACGCGCAGTTCCCGGGGCTGCCTGGGATACCCGGCTCACCCGGCGGCTTCCCCGGCTTCCCCGGTTTCCCCGGTTTCCCGGGCCTCCCTGGGATTCCCGGTCTTCCCGGCATTCCAGGCTTGCCCGGCGGTGGGCCGCTAGTGGTCTTCGACCCCAGGGCGGTGGCCAAGCTCGTCTCGCAGATCGAGTCGCAACTCAAGCAGATCACCATGCAGCGAACACAGGTCGAGCAGCAACTACTGGCTATGGAAAAGCTCGCGAATCCACCATGGCGGGACATCGACGACGCGATGCGCCAGCTCGATGCGCTCATGCGAGATGGCAGCGCGCTCGCCTATCAGTTGAGCGATCTGGACCAGCAGTTCCGGACGCTCTTCCCGGTCACGCGCGTCATCACCGATTGGCCGACGGAGGAGCGAACGAGCGCCGAGCGGATCGTTTCGACCATGCGGGCCGCAGTAGAGGCGGCGCAGATGCAGGCGGCTTCCTTCCCCGCGGGCCTGGATCAGATTGCCCGAATGAAGGCGGCTGTCGGGAGTGTTCAGGGGCACGAAGCCGCGCTGGAGCTCGAGAACGCTGCGACCGTTTTCTCCGCCGAGGAGCTCATGCTGCTCCGCCAGGCGGTGATGACTCAGGCAAACATGCAGGCCGTGTACTACGCGCAGCAGGTGAACGCAGTGGCGCAGCGCGACGAGACGATGAGAGCGCAGCTCGCGGCCGCTGCAGTCCCGGGGTCGCGCCATCCGGAAATCAGCATGCGAGTCGAGCCGTGAAGCGCGCGGGCGGCGAGAGCTACAGGCGCATAGGCGCGTGACCCGTGTCTCCCAGCATTGGCCGGCGTAGCGCGCATTGGTGGCATGTCGCCCTCCTGGGCGTCGGTCTCGCGCTCTGCCTGGTCGCATTCACCGACGCTGTCGTCGCCCAGGCCAGCCAACAGCCGGGAATTTTGGATGGCATTCGGGACAGCTACCGCACGGCAGCCGGTACGTGGCGAGCGCGACTCCTCCCCATGGCACAGGGCACGTTCATAGTGCTGGCGGGACTCGAGTTCGCTGTCTCCGGCGCCGTGTGGGCGCTCCGGCGCGATAGCCTCGACGAGATCGCTGCCAAGTTCCTGCTCAAGTTCACGCTCATCGCCTTCCTCCTGGCGGTGCTCACTGCCTTCACCTTCTGGGTACCGCCCATCATCAACGGCTTCGTCTTCGCCGGCGAGCACGCGATTGGCCGCGGAGGCATCGTGAGCCCTTCGGACGTCGTCGATATCGGACGTGAGACCGCAGCCCGCGTGCTGCAGCAGTTGGGCTTGAGCGTGGTGCTCCACGATCCCGTGATGATCGTCGTCGCTGCGCTTGGCGCGATCATAATCGCGCTAGCCTACATCTGGGTGGCCGCACAGCTCGTACTCGTGATGGTGGAGGCGTACATCGTCGTGCTGGGCGGCGGCGTCCTCTTCCTGAGCTTCGCCGGATCGCGCTGGACGGCGGGGTTCGCGGAAAGCTTGGTGGCGTACGCCTTCTACGTTGGAACGAAGATGTTCCTGCTCTATCTCATCGTCGGTGTAGGCGCCGACGTGGCGCGGAGCTGGATACCCCTGATCCAGGGCAGTGACTTCTTCGGGCCGTCCAGCCCACTCTTCGAGGTCTTCGGAGGGGCGATCATGTTCGCGCTAGTGGCGACCGTCGTTCCGACCAAGGTGGCCGGCCGCCTCACGGCTAACCACACCTTCGGTCTCGCTCAAGCCTTCCGCTCTCTGAGCTGACGGTGGCGATATGCAAGGGATGAGGCTGATGCAGCGGCTGAAGAGAATGCAGCCGACCCGAATTGACGACGTCGGCGCGCCAAGCATGAATGGGACTTCCGCGCCGAGTCCGTTTCTGGCAGCGAGACGCGAATTCGCGAGCGCGTTCGGTGACCTTGCGAAGGGGAAGCGGAACTGGCAGGTCGTTGCCTTCTCGCTCCTCACGTTACTCACAGTCGTGACCCTTGCGTACGTCCGGCTGGCCTCAAGCGCTCGGGTGGTGCCCTACATCGTCGAGGTAGACAAGTTCGGCCAGGTGGCGGCAGTCGCACCTGCGACGGAGCTGAAGGCTCCGGAGCCGCGGCTCATAGCCTCGCAACTTGCGGACTTCATTCGGAATATCCGCACCGTACTCCCGGTGGCAGCGGCGGCAGCACAGGGCGAGATGCTCGGGCGTGCGTACGCATTCACAACAGCAGACGCGGCCGGCTTTCTCAATAGCTACTTCTCGGATCCCAAGCACGACCCGCGGGTGCTGGGAAGCACGCTCTCTCGCCAGGTCGCCGTCACGAGCGTACTGCAGGTTCCGAAATCTCCCGCGTGGACTGTTCGATGGACGGAGACGGATACGCCGGCCCACGCTGGCGGACTCCCGCGTACGACGGCATGGGAAGGCTACCTCGTAGTCACGCTCATGCCGCCCACGAGCGAGAGCGTCGTTCGATCCAACCCGCTTGGCGTCTATATCACGGCGATCAATTGGACCCAGCTCGCTGGGACTACGGGAGAGACCCCATGAGCCGCTATACAACCAATGTGGCAATCATCGGAGCATTCGCCACGCTCGCCGGACTCGTACTGCTCACGCCTGACCTTCGTGCACAGAGCGCTGCCCACGCCATCGCCTCCAGAATGGAGGATTCCGCGATCGGGCGAGAACGAATCGATTCAGTGACGGCGGCGACTCGTGAGTACCGCAAGAGCGGCATTGCCCGGACGGTCGCAGAAGGGAGTGCCGTCTCGTACCCATTCGGACACTCCCAACCCACTGTCACCTGTGTGGTGCTTCGCGTCTGCGTGATCGAGCTCCAGGCCGGTGAGCAGGTCGTGAGCAGGCCGATGGCCGGTGACACCGTTCGCTGGATCATCGCGCGTTCGGCTGCGGGGCCAGGGGGTAGCACCACGCTGGTCGCCGTCAAACCCACCGACTGCGATCTCACGACGAATCTAGTGCTGCCTACCGATCGCCGCATCTACGATCTCACGCTCGATTCGCCGCCGTGCAAGGAGGCGGGAACCAATCCGCAGCAGGCCTACACGCGCCACGTCAAGTTCTATTATCCCGATGAAGAGCCGGACCAGTGGACGAAGAGGCCCGAGCTTCCTGCAGCACCAGCGGTCGTGATACGGCCAGCGGCGGAGTCGCTCAACTTCGATTACCGAGTGAAGAAGGACAAGCACTTCCCTTGGGCGCCGGCGCAGGTATTCGACGATGGCGCGCACGTCTACATCAAGTTGCCCGAAGAGGCCCGGCACGCCGAGGCGCCCGTTCTATTCGTACTCGAGGATGACGGTAGCCGGACACTCCTCAATTATGCCGTGTCGAACGACATGTACATCACGGACCGGCTCTTCAAGCGGGCGGTGCTCGTGACAGGCGTGGACGGTACGGAGCGGCGAGTCACAATCGAGAACCGCGGGCCCGACGCGCCGGGAGGCAGCTGATGTCGGAACGATTCCCTAACTCGGGCGAGTCGGAGCGGGATCCCGTTCGTCTGCCGATCGCCGGGCGAGAGCCGGTTGCCAAGCGACTCAATCGGAACGCCCTGACCGTGGCGGCGGTGATCATGGGCGTGACAGTGCTGACGGCGGTCGTACTACTGAATCCCGGGCGGCCCGACATGTCCGAAGCAAGCTCGCCGATGACGCAAGCGCCGCCGTCATCGGTGCGGCCGACCTTCCTCGACCAGCCGATCCCGCAACCGGCTGCGCCGCAGGAGACCATGACTACCACTCCCGGCTCGCGCGTGTCGCCGAGCGAGCTGCGTTGGGGTGACGGACGCGGCCTGCGCTCGAGCATGTCGCATGAAAAGATCGGCGGGATGGGTGATGCGTATATGCCTAGACGCGAGCCATCCCCGCGTGAACAGGCTTTCCGCGCAGCGCTGGTGAGCGGCGTGGTCGTCGGTGCGCCTCTTCGATCGTCGGACGGGGAGACGGAAGACTCGCCGTGGAGCGGAGCGCCTAACGGGCCGCCAGGACATCAGGCGCTGGCCTTCAGTGATTCAGGCGTCGATGCTTCGACCCTTGCCGGTCCACTCCATGGAACGCTGGGCTATTCGGTATCGCCTGTGGCCGTTGCGGCGCCGAGCGGACCAGCCGCAGTAGGCGGAACACCCACGCTGGCACGCGGGCCAAGAGCACCGAACGGGTTACTGACTGCCACACTCCCCAGCGGCGAAGCCGCGACCACGATCGCACGACTGGTGCTTCCGAGCTCGCCCTATACGCTCTCGGCCGGCACTCTGATCCCGGGTGTCCTGATCACGGGGATCGCCTCCGACCTGCCCGGGGGGATTGTTGGGCAGACGAGCCGGAACGTGTACGACTCGCGCACGCAGCGCATCCTCCTCATCCCAAAGGGCTCGAAACTGATCGGGACGTACGACAACCAGGTAGTAGCGAGCCAGTCGCGGCTCCTGGTCGCGTGGACACGGCTCATCTTGCCCGATGGCCGGAGCATGACGCTCCCGGGGTTGGCACTCACCGACGCCCAGGGTCGAGCGGGTGCCGAAGGGAAGGTGGACAACCACGGAAGACGCGTCTTCGGCCACTCGCTCTTGCTCTCGCTGATCAGCGCGGGAGCTCAGCTGAGTCAGCCGCGGCAGGCGAGTGTGTTTGCGGCTCCATCGGCCGGGCAGGTGGCTGCTGGTGCCATAGGGCAGGAACTCTCGCAGGTAGCGCTCGAGATTCTTCGGCGCGGGATGAGCGCACCGCCGACCATAAACATTCCTGCGGGGCAGCCGTTCAACGTCTTCCTAAACGGAGACATGGTCTTCGACGGACCGTACGAGGCCGTGCAGTAGCAGGGCAGGGTAGAGCATGAACCATCGACGCACGCCGCAAGTACACAACGACCGCCCGCTCCTCTTCTTCCTTGCGCTCGGCCTCGCGCTCGCGCTGGGTGCGGCCACGCAGTACGTGGCGTGGCGACTCAAGTTCCATTCGAACCTCGGTCCTCCGCTCGTCATACTCTCAGCTCGGGGCACGCGGCTCCTCCGCGTCGTGGCGGTGATCGGCACCGGGGCCGGCGTATCGGCCCTGCTGTTGCCGCGATTTCGGCGCGTCGCGCCGCTCCTGCTGCTCATCGCGCTGTGCTCCGTAGCTGGAGGGATCGGGCCGATCTACGCGCCCTATCAAATAATTGTCTGGCAGGCAAAGGTCACGAACCTTCCAGGCGGCGAGCCGGTATTGTCGGTTGCGTGGCTCTTGGCCGGAGGGATGCTCGTCATGACCGCCACGCTCGTGACGAGGAGCTGGCGATCGGAAAGAGATCCACCCCCTTCGCACTCTCACGGCTCGGCGCACTGGGGAACCGGCGCGATTCTGCATCAGGAGACCGGCCTCCTGCTAGGCCGCCAAGGCGCGCGGCTGCTTCGCCTCGCCGGCGAGGGGCACGTTCTCACGGTCGCGCCCACACGTTCTGGCAAGGGCGTGAGCGCGGTCATCCCAAACCTTCTCGAGTACCCGGGTTCGGTGCTCGTGACCGACCCCAAGGGGGAGAACTACGCCGTGACGGCGCGCCGGCGGCGTGAGCTAGGTCAAGTGGTGCACGCGTTCGACCCCTTCGATGTCGTGGGTGGCCTGGCGTCCTTCAACCCACTGGACTTGATAGACGCGTCGGGGCTTGATGCCGTCGATGACGCCCGCATGATAGCCGACATGCTCGTGGTGCCGGAGGGGAGGCAAGGGGAGCAGGTCTTCTGGAACGAGGAGGCACGCGGAGTCCTCACGGGGCTGATCCTGCACGTCGCGGCAAACGCACCTCGGGAGCTCCGCACGCTGAGCTACGTCCGCATGCTACTGACGCTCGCGCCCGAATCGTTCGCGGAGCTGCTCGTTCAAATGCGCGATAGTCCAGCCGTGGGCGGGCTCGTGGCGCGTGCGGCAGCGCGGTTGCTACAGAAGGCGGATCGGGAGAGGAGCGGGGTAATCTCAACTGCCCAGAGTCACACGCATTTCCTCGACAGCCCGCGGATGGCACGCGTGCTTTCTCAGTCGACGGTCGACCTTGCCGTCCTGAAGCGGCGCGCAGCCAGCATTTTCCTCATCCTGCCTCCCGACCGATTGGAGAGCTACGCCCGCTGGCAGCGCCTCATGATCGCCTGCAGCCTACTAGCCATGACCCGGACTCCGGGTCAGCCCAGGTGCCGTGTGCTCTTCCTCCTAGACGAGTTCCCGCACCTAGGCAAGATGGCGCCCGTACAGCGTGACATCGGGCTCGTGGGTGGATACGGCGCGCGGTTCTGGCTCATGGTGCAGGATCTCTCGCAGCTCAAGACAGCCTACGGCGAGGCATGGACGACGTTCCTCGCCAACGCCGACGCGCTCCAGGCGTTCGGCACGAACGATTGGGAGACGGCCGAGTACCTCTCGAAGATGACCGGCGAGGCCACCATCCGCGTCGACAGTGAGAATCAGTCCGCAGGCGTGAGCCGCGGCTCGCACGCACAGCGCCAGACAGGATCGGCGGTGACCACCGCGGAGAGGGCGCGCCGGCTACTCCTCCCGGACGAAGTCCGCCGGCTCCCACGTGATGTGCAGCTGCTCTTCGTCAAGGGCAGCGCGCCCCTTCTGGTTGACCGGCTGGATTATCTGCGCGACCCGGAGTTCGCCGACCGCGCTGATCCGAATCCGCTATATACATCCTCAAGTGAAGGGCTGGCAGTGGGATGATGTTGCGGACGACGGGCTCCCGAATACCACCGAGCGGCAGAAGCCTGCTGCGCTGGGCGCGTTCGCTGTGGTGGCTAATTGGATCTGTGACACTCTTTGCGGTAAGCTGGACCGCCGGACTCCGCTTGAACCTGACGCAGAGCATGCCGATGGGTCTGTATCGCATCGTAGGAAGGATGCCGGCACGGGGCGCTACGGTGCTCGTATGTCTTCCCCCAGGTATCGCCATCTTCGCGTCTGAACGCGGATACGTACCACGCGGCGGTGCGTGCGCGCACGGAACTGTACCTATCGGCAAGGTGGTGCTCGGCGTGCCCGGCGATACAGTGACCTTACTTCCAGCCGGTCTCCTGCTCAATGGCGTACCCGTACCCAACAGCAGAGCCCTCGCGCGGGACCACCGAGGGCAATCACTGCCCAAGCTGCGTTATGGGCCCCGGGTGCTTGGGAGCGGAACGCTCTGGCTATACTCGCCGTACAGTGCTTGGAGTTTCGACAGCCGGTACTTCGGCCCGGTGGCCGCCAGTTGCGTGGTAGCCGTTGTGCGGCCGCTCTGGACGGCGTCGATGTCTAGGTCGCGGAAGCCATAGATGTATGCTCTCGCTGACTCGACGCCAAATTGTGACGCTGCGCTTATGACGGGCGGAGCTAATACAGGGCCATGGATGCCGCACGTGCTTCGGTCGAGCATATAACTCCGCCATCAAGACGCTGCTCTCATGCGCGCAGCAGCGCCCAGCTTCTCAGACCAGCCTTTGATGGCGGCCGCCCGGCGGCAGGAGAGCGCATTGCGCATGGCCTCGACGTGGAGCGCCCGATTACCCTGCTGGTGCGCGCAGCCAATCGCCGGCGTGGCCAGGTCATTGAGCATGAGACGCTACGAGAAGCAGCGATAGCGTCAGATTCCGGTGCGGCGCTTCCTCGAAGGCGGCACTCCGCGACCGCCACAGAGGCCGCGGAGTGCGGGCAGGCGAAAGCTGCGCGGAGGCGCGGCGATCGTCGGGCTTGAGCGTGGCGAGAATGACCGTGCAGGTGGCCAACGTCTAGCGTTTCGAATGGGATGCGGAAGCGAAATCGGAACGCAGTCAGTTCTTTCGCGCGCACCGCGTGCACCAATCGCATGGTAACATGCAGCCTTCCCCGCGCGACCCGAATGTTCGCACGGTAGCAGCGGTTCTGCTAGATTGGCAGAAATATACTAAGTTAGCTGAAATCGAAAGTCGTACGGCTGGCCGGGCGGATTCGAGGGCGTCATCCCCGAGATAACCAATGCGCGAGAAAGACCTGCGCAGAGCTTGGACGACTCGTGCCAAGCGTTCGAGTCTGGGTACAAAACGGCCTTTCCCGCTCTGACCACTGTTCTCGCCGCCGAGAAGTTCAAGGTGCGCGGATCGGCGGGGCATCACTTCAGCACGTTCTACGCGCTCGGCGTGCTACACTTGCCCAAGCGCTCTGATCTGACAGTGGAGGTCGAATCACATAGGGTAGGGTGGCACACGATGCTCTCTGTACCCAGATCCGTCTCGCTCGGCCCCGTATGGGACGCTCTGTGTGGGAGCCAATCCCACTTTCTACTCGTACCATTCGCGTACCTACATCGAGTACGGCTTGAACTCGATGATCTTCTTGGAATGGAGTGGGAACTACTGCAATGAGCTTTTCGGCCTTCCTGCCCCTGGCAGACGAGGACATCCGGTTTCTATTGCGGCAGGATGAGGATCTCCGCCTCGAGTTCAAGCAGGAATGGTACGATCTGGACCGAGCTGCATCCAAGGCGGAGATGGTGAAAGACATCTTGGCGCTCGCCAACTGCTCACTGCGCGACTCGGCAAGCTACTTGGTGGCAGGTATCCAAGATCGCCGTGAACCGCCCCGGGTTTCCCGGCTCTCCCGCACTTTGTGTGGATCAGGCGGCGAGGAGCACACGGCGACGTAATAGATCGAAGTTGGCACGACCGTACATCTGCCGTTTGAGGAGCTTGAGCTTGGTGATCTGACCTTCCGTCTGCCCGTTGCTCCACGGCGTCGTGAGCGCGGCACGCACGGCCGCATCATCCTGCTCGAGCCCGCGGGCGAACATATCGACGGTACGGACACCGCACGAGAGTGCCTCGTCGAGCCATACATCAAAGGCTGCATTGGTGATTCGAGGCTCTGCCGTACGATCTCGTATGAACCCGGCGAACCGCTGAACTAGGGGCACGACGCGCGCTACCTCGCCGTCCTGCAGCACATGTCGTACGATCCACGCGTCGGCTTCAGAGAAGCTCTCGGTCGGCCGGATCAGGAGCCACGACAGTTGGGTCGGCGACGGCAGGAGAGGAACCGGCGACGGCGGTCGCCATCGCCGAAGGGCATGGAGTGGGCGAGGGTCTCCTTTCGCACCATTTCGGGCAGGAAAGTGCTGTGCGAATGACGTTGCGCTGACGGCATAACTCTATCGTGGCGCCATGGATGCCACACTTGCTAGTCTAGAGAATCGGGCCGCAGCCGCCCGGACGCTGGCCCTCATGCGGGCCGCAGCAGTTCGCTTCACCGACCAACCATTCGTAGCCGCCGCGTGGCTGCACGGGCCGCACCCACTCCTTCTCGGCGCGACCCCGGCGGAGGCCGCGTGGTTCAGCGGGCGCCTGGCGCGCTATGCGGCGTTGCTGCTTGTGCATGACGCCGCTGCGGCAAAGGTTCTCGGCGTTGATGATCGCGCGCACAATGCTAGGTGCCTTGCACTCGTCCGTGGCAGCGCACGATAGCCAGCTCGCGAGCATTGTCAGTTCACAGGTTCGGGACTGTCAGTATTACCGAGCTTGGCGCGTCGGTATGCTGCCCAGTCGGCGAGTTCCACACGTGTGCGAAAGATTTCCCGCACACCCATTTCAAGATCAAGCGGAAGGTCGTTTCGATTCGACTCTGTAACCAACGTGAATGCGAATCCTTGGTCGGTGAGAAGTGCCCATGTCTTACCACCTTTTATCGAGGCGAACTCCAGGAAGAGATTCTCCGGCATTGGAAAGCCTGTCGGCTTTCCTAGATGCCTATGAAAAGTGAGGCTTAGATCCGCCTCATAGATCTGTGCCTTTGCTTCGGGCTCCGTTTGCTGCGACACATGCACGCGCGGTTTACCGCCGCCGCCGCTCGTATCACTCCAGCCCGGATGCATGCCTGCTGAGTCGAATAGCTTATGGAGCTGAGGTGTAACGCTATCGGCGAAACGCTGGAATGATGCTACGACTGCCGCAGGAGGTTCTGAGAACTTCTCCTGCTGGCGCTTATCGTGGCATGCGGCTAGAACCGTTAGCGCAGCGAGGGTTGTAAGTGGCGCGACGCGCGGGAAGCGAGTTGGTCTGGGCACCGTACCGATACGATTGTCTGTAGCTCTGGTTAACGTGGACCCGGCTCGCGAGCGGGTAAAAAGGTGCGGCGGCTACGCCCCCGCACTCCATAGCCAGCTAGTCGGGTTCAACCGCCAATTATGGGACTGGTCGCGCTCTTAATCAGCCTGCTGACCGGCGATGTAAGCTTGGTTTGTTGGGGCTGTCTCTATGCGTTTGATGAATGCGGTTACCCACCATATCGCCTCGACCTTGTATCGTAGTAGATCGATGAATAGCGCCTTAGAAATCTCCAATGGCATCGCCTGATGAACGGCATTCAGGCGCTCTCGCTTGTCCTCGTCGCGGTGGTATTCGAAGGCATTAAGCCAGAGCTTCAGCGCCTCTTCGGAATTGAGCACAAGATCGTCTGAGGAAATCGTGAAATAGCTCTGACTATGTTTGCCTTGGAAGGAACGACGTAGCTCCTTGAGGTTTTGGCGCAAGAGAGGATGATCGAGGTACTTCGCAAGTATGTTGCAGACCTTTAGAAAATGTGTGGGTTCATCCTCTAGCAGGAACGGTCGGAGTAAATGGAGGAACTCCCGCACCTGGTTTGCGGGCGGGAGATCGGGAGGGTTGTCGAAGCCGGTCTCATGATTCCAGGTGATCGCGAAGCGAAGCGGCATCTGGAGCTTCACATACTGCGCCTCATCTAGCTCCGCGGCAAACTCGGTGAAGCGCTTAAGAATCTTCCAGTGCGCATCATCAATCGCGCCAGCGAGTTCGGCAACCTCACCTGTACGCGTATTCTCAAGGCGTAGCTTGAACGGTGTCGGCATAGCCCAAAGACAAGCAATCGTCGGAGTCCTATAACGTGAATTCTAAGACCTGCCTCATTCCCTCCGAACATGCTGCCGCACTGCCTATTCCGGAAGTACCTACCGCTCCGTGCATTCTGAATCGCCACTGCATCACCTCTTACACATCTTCGCCCGTCAATGCGATTCCGCATTTGGCAAAGCCGCCCCGCTACCTGATAGATCGCGCGGCGCATTCCGGCCGAACTCACTCTCTCTGCTGTGCTGGACGGGGCATTGGCACGAGGATCTAGCGCTCGAGGCAAGCTCGTCATAATCTCCCCGGGTGCCCACCTCTACACATCTGTCGCCACCTTCGTCGCCGCTCTCCCCCATGTCGATGGCCGACGCCAGCCGGCGCCTCCGCCAGCTATCGGAGAGCTGGGTGGCCACCACGATTGGACTTGACCCGTATCGGTGGACACTTCACCCTTTGGGGGAGGAGGAGTCCGAATGCCGAAGAGTCACCCCGCCTATCCGGCGGCCTTTCGTGAACAGATTCTCGAGCTGGTGCGGGCA
>Ga0182741_1003356_pt1 | contig 17191 bp, 19 predicted proteins | sample eDN5th37CBELigOP_FD_128874 | JGI IMG/M metagenome (GOLD analysis project Ga0182741, IMG submission 128874) | Enriched Organic Plus compost microbial communities from Emeryville, California, USA - eDNA 5th pass 37_C BE-Lig OP (version 2) (version 2) ...
CCGGCATTGTAGCTTCGTGCTGCGCTTCCTTCCCTGATGCTGGTGGCTGCTTCTCACAGACCACGCTCTACCATCGGCCCGAAGCGCAGCACCTCATGACGAGCGGGAAGGGAGGTGGGGCGCCAGCCGAATACCCCATCTGACCCGAGTCGGGCAAAAGTTTTGGCTCGATCCGCCAGACAGGTGGGAGTGCCGTTCAGATGGCGAAATCGTCCAGCGTCTTGCCGGCGGCCAATCCTTCGGCGATCCAGCGCGGTTTGCGGCCGCGCCCGCTCCAGGTCAGATCGGGATTCTCGGGGTGGACATATTTCGGCGCGGCTGCGGGACGCTGCGCTGCCGTCTCGATCAATTGCGACAGGGAAAAGCCGAATTGTTTCGCGGCCTCCTCGGCCTTGGCGCGGGCTTCGGCCTTGCGGCGAGCTTCGAAACTGGCAATCGCCTTTTCGACATCCTTGCGCAGCTGTTTCAGCTCGGCCAGCGACAGGGCATTCGGATCAAATTCGGTCATTTGCAGTTCCTTTCGATATGGCGATTGGCGCCTTGCGGCATTCGTGCCGGAAACGGCGGCCGGCGAAGGCACCGCGCGGATCGTCCGAAAATAGCTGCCAGCCGGTCGGTATATCAAGATCCAGCCTCGCGCTTTTTCGACCGGCCCCTTGGCGCCATCGGGTATTTCACGCCCTTCGCAAATCGCGGCTGCGGCTTATGCGTTCACGCGATCTTAATCCCGGCAATTGTCCAATTTTGCTTTGGCCGGGCTGCTGGCGGCGCATTGTCATTCCGCACCTTTGCCTGGTTTCTTTTGTGCCGGCATGCGGGCATATCCGCGATCATGCGGCCGGTCATGCGATCCCGATCGGCCTGATCCGGAAAGCGCGGCGCTTGACCTTTCCGGCCGCACGCCTGGAAAATCGCCTTGCATTCATGCCTCGCGTGGGTCATCGGCGACAAGCCAGGCGGGAGGCCCCGCGCCGCGTTGATGGTTCGGCTTTCGCCGGCATATGATCCATGTCAAGGTGCGGCCGCGGCGGCCGGGGCCATATGTCGAAAATAGGGAGGCAGCCATGGATCTCGACCTTCTGCTTGAGCATGTTCCCGAGCCGCAACTGGCCGCGATCTTCGGCCTTCTGGTCGGGGCCGTTTTCGGCTTTTCCGCGGAACGGTCGTCCTTTTGCCTGCGCGCGGCGACGGTGGAATTCGCCCGCGGCAGCCTGGGGCCCAAGGTTGCGGTCTGGCTGCTGACCTTTTCGACCGCGGTGATCTGGGTCCAGGGGGCGGGGCTTCTGGGCCTGTTCCGCACCGAGCAGGCGCGGATGATGGCCGTCACCGGCAGCTGGTCGGGCGCGATGATCGGCGGGCTGATGTTCGGCGCGGGCATGGTGCTGGCGCGGGGCTGTTCGGGGCGGCTGCTGGTGCTGGCGGCGACGGGGAACCTGCGCTCGCTGGTGTCGGGGCTGATCTTCGCGGTGGTGGCGCAGATGGCGCTGCATGGCTGGCTGGCCCCCCTGCGGCAGGAACTGGCGGGACTGTGGACCACGCCGGGCGGGCGCAACGTCAGCCTGCTCATGGCGCTGCCGCTGCGCGAATCCGGGGCCATCCTGGTCGGCATCGGCTTTGCCGTGCTGGCGCTCTGGCTGGCGCGGGCGAACCGGATCGGCCTGCCGGTGCTGATCTTTGCCTCGGGCGTGGGCTTTGCGGTGGCGCTTGGCTGGGTGCTGACCTTTTCCCTGTCGCAGCAGGCCTTCGAGCCGGTCAGCGTGACCTCGGCCACCTTTTCCGGGCCTTCCGCCAGCACGCTGATGTTCTTCCTGACCGAAAGCCCGGTGCTGGATTTCGACATCGGCCTGGTGCCGGGCGTCTTTGCCGGCGCCTTTCTGTCGGCGGCGCTGAAGCGGCGGCTGAAGTTCCAGGGCTTCGAGGGCGAGGGGCAGATGCGGCGCTCGATGCTGGGGGCGGCGCTGATGGGGTTCGGCGCCATGCTGGCCGGGGGCTGTGCCATCGGCGCCGGGGTCTCGGGCGGCTCGATCTTCGTGGCGACGGCCTGGCTGGCGCTGCTCTGCATGTGGATCGGCGCCGTCATCACCGACTGGCTGGTGGATCAATCCGCGCATCGGGCGACGGCGTGACCGGGCGGGGGCCGGAAAAAGGCGGGGCCCGGAAAATGCCGGCCGGGCGCATGAAATCACTTCGTAATATCGCTTGAGTCGTATATTCGTATCTTGCTATATAAGCAGGAGAGGATTTCACATGCGTGCCATTCTTTTTGGCCTGGCCTTGTCGGCGCTGTCGCCCCTGGCGCCGGCCTGGGCCGATGATGCGGCGGCCTTGCCCGAAAACAAGCAGACGGTGCAGAAGCTGTATCTGACCGCGGCCGAAGCCTATGAAAAGGTTGTGCAGTCCCCGCAGGAGGTGCTGTTTCTTGACGTGCGCTCGCCCGGCGAGGTGGCCTTTGTCGGCATGGCGACCGTTGCGGATGCCAACGTGCCCCACATGATCCAGCCCGCCTCGCCCGCCTGGGACGACAAGCGCGCGACCTTCAAGATGGAAAGCAATCCCGGCTTCATCGACGAGGTCCGGGCCCGGTTGCAGGCCAAGGGCCTGGACCAGGACGCGGCCATCGTCCTGATCTGCCGGTCGGGCGACCGCAGCGCCAAGGCGGCCAACGAGCTGGCCAAGGCGGGTTTCGGCAATGTCTGGTCGGTGACGGACGGGTTCGAGGGCGATCTTGCCAAGGACGGACCGCTGGCCGGAACCCGCAGCGTCAACGGCTGGAAGAACGCGGGCCTGCCCTGGAGCTACAAGCTGGACAAGGCCAAGATGCACGGGATGTAACCCGGCGCCCCCGTGCGGCCGGGCAGGGCAGGTGCCCGGCCGGCCGCAGTCTTATTCGAACTCCATCTCGGCAAAGACCACGCCGGCATTCTTGGTCGCCAGTTCCTCGAACGTATCGAGCCGCGACCAGCGCGACTGGTCGACGTAATAGGCGCCGCCCAGATCGCCGCCCTCCTCGATATGCGCGCCGATCTTTTCGCGCAGATCGACCAGGTAGTCGCGGGTATAGCGCGCGACCTGCGCCAGGTTCGTCGGATGGCCGTGGCCGGGAATGACATAGGCCGGGGCCAGCGGCGCGAATTTCGTCTCCCATGTCTCGATCCAGCACGAGGTGCAGGTGCCCTCGAAGATCGGCGGCATGCGCTCGTGAAAGGCGATGTCGCCGGCGATCATCATCGACCATTGCGGGATCCAGACCTGGGTGTCGCCGGGCGAATGCGCGGGCCCCAGGTGCAGCACCTCGATGGCGACGCCGCCCATGGTGATGTCCTTGCGGTCGGTGAAGGTCTCGGTCGGATGGGCGATGACCGTGCCCTCGGCCCTTTCGCGGGCATAGTTCTGCAGGCCGGCCAGATCCTGCGGCGCGCCGTCGGCGAATTCGGCGGCGGCCTCTGCATGCGCCAGGATCGGCACGCCCTGCGCCGCCCAATAGCCGTTGCCCAGCATGGCGTGGCCCTGGCCGTTTTCGTTGATGACCAGCTTGACCGGCTGGTCGGTGACGGCGCGGATTTCCGCGTGCAGCGCCTCGGCCAGTTTCCACGAGGCGCCGGAATTGACCACGATCACCCCTTCATCCGTGACGATGAAGCTGAGGTTGTTGTTGTGCCCGGCATTGTCATAGGTCGGCGGCGCGGTGGCGCCGATGGCCGAAAAGACATGCGGGATCACCTCGACCGGCTTCGAATACAGCACGGATTGCGGGTATTGATCGGGGATGTCCTCGGAGGCGAAGGCAGGCGCGGCGAAGGCGGGCGCGGCGACTAGGCAAAGGATCAGGCGGCGCATCAGATCTCTCCCGTGAAGCGATAGCCGGTCTCGGTCCTTTCGACCCGGCCGATGCCGCCTTGCGGCAGGTGGTAGCCGATGAAGGGCATGGCATCCGCCGCCAGCCGCTCCAGCAGCGCGACGCGGCTGGCGGCGGCCAGCGGCGGATCCTGGTCCGAGGGCGAGGGCCAGTCCGGGCGCTCGAAGGCGATGTGGTGGTTGCCGATCGCATCGCCAACGACCATCAGCGCGCCCTCGGGCGTCGCGATCTCATAGGCCAGGTGGCCGGGGGTATGGCCGGGGGTCAGCCGCGCGGTGATGCCGGGCAGGGCCTCTTCGCCGTCGGCGAGCTTGCGGATGCTGTCGGCCACCACCTCCAGCCGGCGCGAGGCGCCGATGGCAAAGCTGGCGCGTTCCTCGCCGATGCTCTCGACGGTGGCGGGATCCATCCAATAGTCGAACTCGGCCTGGCCGATCATGTATTCGGCCTGGGCAAAGACCGGCTCGTCGAACTCGTCCAGCAGGCCCCAGAGGTGATCGGGGTGGCCATGGGTGATCAGCACATGGGTCACGTCCTCGGGCTTCAGCCCCAGCGCCTCCAGTGCCTCGATCACCTTGCCGGCGGTCGGCATGAAGTCCGGGCCCGATCCCAGGTCGAACAGCACCGTGTTGGTGCCGTCGCGCAGCAGCGTCAGGTTGCAGGGCGGCGTCAGCCCGCCCGCCGCCAGCCCGTGCCGGGCCATGAGGGCCGAGACCTCGGCCTCGGGCAGGTCGGCGAAGGCGAAGTCCAGCGGCAATTCCAGATGCCCGTCCGACAGGCTGTCGATCCGCACCGGACCCATGGCGACGGTGGTGGCGGCCCAGGCCCGCCCGTAGGGCAAGGCCAGCGCAGCGGCAGAGGTTGCAAGGAAATGGCGGCGGCTCAGGTGCATGGGGTTCTCCTTCCGGTTCAGCCGAAGATGTCGGCGGTGATGCCCGCATACCAGCCGAGGCTTTCCTCGTAGGTCAGCTTGCGCAGCGCGGCATCCTCGCCGGTGTTGCTGATGAAGTTCTCGACGCTGGCGATCCGGTCGCCGTTCGGCTGGTAGGACGCGCCCAGCTTTATGCCGTCATCGGGGGCCAGCAGCGACCAGCAGGTGTTGGAATACTTGGCCGGGAACACCCGCGACCCGGTCAGCTCGCCCCGGATCGCCATGGCGGCGACCTTGGCCTGGCTGTTGGCCGAGAAGGCGGATTTGGGCATGTCGCCCTGGGCGCTGGAATCGCCCAGGATCCAGACATTCTCGTCCATCCGCGACTTCATGCTGTCGGGATGCACCGGGGCCCAGCCGCTCTCGTCGGTCAGCCCGGCGATGGCGGCGATCCGGCCGGCGCTTTGGGCCGGGATCACGTTGCAGCAATCGACCTTTTGCGCCGTGCCCTCGACCAGCACCTCCATGCTGTCTGGGCGCACCTCGACGGCGCCGCCGCCGAATTCGGGGCCGATCCATTCGACCATGCCATTGTAATGTTTCCCCCAGCCCTCCTCGAACAGCGCCTGCTTGGAGAACTTGTCCTTGGGATCCAGCACGATGATCTTGGCGGTCGGATTGGTCTGCTTGAGCAGATGCGCGACCATGCTGACCCGCTCATAGGGGCCCGGCGGGCAGCGATAGGGGTTGGGGGGCGCGATCATGGCGAAGACGCCGCCCTGGGGCATCGCCTCGATCATGCGCCGGAGCAGCTGGGTCTGCGGCCCGGCCTTGTAGGCATGGGGCATGATCTCGGCCGCCTCCAGCGACCAGCCGGGGACCGAATCCGGCTTGAACTCGATGCCGGGCGACAGCACCAGCCGGTCATAGGGCAGCACCTGCCCGCCCGCCAGAGTGACGGTCCGCGCCGCGCGATCCACGGCGACGGCGGTGTCGTTGACGACGGCGACGCCGGCGGCGGACAGCTTGTCATAGCCGTGCTGAAGGCTTTCGAAATCGCGGAACCCGCCGATATAGAGATTCGAGAAGAAGCAGGTCGTATAGACCGGATTGGCCTCGACCAGGGTCACGTCCAGCGCGCCTTGGGAATCCCTGGCCATGTAATGGGCCGCGGTGCCGCCGCCGGCGCCGCCGCCGATGACGACGACCTTCGGCTTGCCCTGTCCCAGGACGACGGGCGCATAAAGCAGCCCGGTGGCGGCGGTGGCGCCCGCGATCAGCGATCGTCTCGTCAGGATCATCTTTTTCTCCTCCCTGATGAACGGCCCGGCGCATGGCGCCGGCCGCTTTTCGGTCATTCGAGCGTGGCGAAGAAGGCCGCCAGCGCCGCGATCTCTTCCTCGCTGAGCCGGCCGGCCATCATCTGCATCACCGGATGCGGCCGCAATTTCTGCTTGTAGGCGTGCATCGCGACCACGAAATCCTCCTGCGGCCAGCCGGCGATCGAGGGGATGCCCTGGTCCGAGCCGTCGCGCTGGTGGCAGGTCGTGCATTCCGCCGACAGATAGGCGCCGAATTCGGGATCCCCGCGCAGGGCCAGAACCTCCTCGGACAGCACCGGCGCGTTGCGCCGCGCGGTGGGCTCGGCCTCTGGAATGTCCTGGGGCCGGTCGGAATGGTCGCGCATATAGGCCATCAGATCGGCCCGCGCCTGGGGATCGGCCAGGCCGCGATAAGACATGCGCGTCCCTGTCACCAGGGCCTTGGGGTTCTCGATATAGGCGTCGAGCGTTTCCAGGGTCCAGGTCAGGCCATCATTGCCCTTGCGCTTCATGGCCCTGGAATAGTTGAAATCGGCAAGAGCGGCGGCACGGCGGCCGAAAACGCCGTTCAGCCTTGGGCCGACGGCATTGCGCGCGTCCTGGCCGATCCGGTGGCAGATCGCGCATTCCTTGCGAAACAGGACCGCTCCATGAACCGTATCGCCGATTTCCTCGGCTGCGGCCGGTGTGGCACCGGCCGCGGCAACCGTGAACAGCGCGGACAGGAGTTTGCGCTGTCTCATGCGTCACTTGGCGAAAGTGGCGAGATAGGCGATGACGGCGGCGCGCTCATCCTCTTTCTTCAGCCCGGCAAAGGACATCTTGGTGCCCTTCATGAAACCCTTGGGGTTTTCCAGGAAGGCGTGCAGCGATGCATCGTCCCAGACCAGCCCCTCCGAGGCCATGGCAAGCAGGGGCTTGGAATATTTGAAGCCCTCGATGTCGCCCGCGGCCCGGCCGACGATGCCGTTCAGCAACGGGCCGGTGCCGTTTTTGGCGTCGTCGCCGACCTTGTGGCAGGCGGCGCATTTCTTGAACACCTTTTCGCCCTCGGCCAGCAGCGTCGGGTCCGCGGCGGTGGCGGCCCCTGCCGGGGCCGGGGCTTCCGGCGCCATGGCGGCGGCCTTGACCACGACCTCGGGCGCGGCGGCGGGGGCGGGTGCCTCGGCCGGCGCGGCCTCGGCCTTCTTTTCGACCGGCTCGGCAGGTTCGGCCGGTGCGGCGGCCGCGCCCAGGTCGGGCATGCTGCCGGCCGGGCGTCCGTCGGGATCTTCGGGCGTCACGTTCAGATCGACCGCGCGCTTGGTGATCTCGACCCCGACCGCGCAATCCGTCATGCAGGGCTCTTTCGAGAACAGCGGATATTCGGTCTGGTCGCGGTCGTCGGGATAGAAGCCCTCGGCATTGGGCAGCACGACCTGGGTGAAGTTCTCGTGCGTCAGGACGAAATCGTCCTCCACCAGCCCGTTGGAATAAAGCAGGAAGGCGGTGATCGCATAGGTGTCGTCCACCGACAGGGTCTGCGCCGAGCCGAAGGGCATCGAGCGGTGGACATAGTCATAGACCGTCGAGAGATAGGGCCAGTAGCTGCCGATGGTCTTGACCGGGCGCGGATCGGTCAGGCTACCGTCGCCGCCCGCCAGCACCGGCCAGCTGTCCAGCCCCTCGGCGAAATCGCCATGGCACGAGGCGCAGTTGTCGGCGAAAAGCGCGTCCCCCGTCGCGACATCGCCCGAACCGGGGCGCAGCCCCTGGCCGTCGGGCAGGACCGCGGTGTCCCAGGCGCTGATCTCTTCGGGCAGGGCCTCGCGGCCCAATCCCAGCTTGTCGGCCATGGCCGGGCCGGCAAGCACCGAGGCCGCCAGCACCGAGCCCAGGAACAGCTCAAGCGATTTCGACATTCTCGACCTCCCCGTCGGCCTTGACCCACCAGGTCTGGATGCCGTTGTTGTGATAGACGTTGTTGCGGCCGCGGATGGCGCGCAGCGCATCCTTGGTCGGCTGGACATAGCCGGTCTCGTCCACGGCGCGCGATTGCAGCAGCATTTCCGAACCATCCCAGTCGATGTCGAGATGGAAGCGGGTCAGCGCCTTGGGCAGGGCCTGGCCGGTGATCCGCGCCGTGGTCCAGTTCTTGCCGCCGTCCAGCGAGACATCGACGCGGGTGATGCGGCCATTGCCGCTCCAGGCCAGGCCCGAAATCACCAGCGGCCCCTTGCCGTGGCGAATGGGCACCTGCGGGCTGGGCGAGGTGATGACCGATTTCGCATCCATCACCCAGGTCCATTTCCGTGCCCGGCCGTCCGGCATCAGGTCGGTATATTTCGAGGTCTCCTCGCGGCTTTCCACAGCCTTGTCATAGATCCCCAGGCGGCGGACCCATTTCACCCACATATTGCCCTCCCAGCCCGGCACGACCAGGCGGGCGGGATAGCCATGTTCCTTGCGCAGCGCCTCGCCATTGGCGAAGAAGGCCAGCATCACGTCGTCCATCACCTTTTCCATCGGGAAGGAACGGCCGTTGGACGAGGCATCCGCGCCCTCGGCGTAAAGCCATTTGCCCTCGGGCTTGACCCCGGCCTCGGCCAGCAGCACCGACAGCGGCACGCCGACATATTCCATGTTGTGGATCATGCCCTGGGTATACTGGCAGCCCTCCAGCTGCGCGCCGCCCCATTCCATGCCGCCGTTTGCCGCGCATTCGCAGAATGCGGTGGTGGTGGTGCGGGGGAAGCGCAGCAGATCCTCGAAGGTGAAAACCAGCGGCTTTTCCACCAGCCCGTTGATCATCAGCCGGTAGTCCTGCTTGCTCAGCTCGATGGCACCGGAATGGTGGCGTTCAAAGGCGCAGCCCTGCGGGGTGATCGTGCCTTCCAGCGCATGGATCGGCGTGAAGTTGATCGAGGAAACCGGGCTTTCGGTCAGCCATTCCACATATTGCCGCTTCACATGCGATTCGAAATGGATCGGCAAGCCGTAGGGATGGGCATCGACGGCCTCGCCGAATTCCGAGGCCCAGGGCTGGATCTCGGTGATCAGCGGGTCGGGGGTTCCGGCGGCGCGGGCCAGCCCGGCACCGGCGACAAGGCCGGCACCGGCCACCGCACCCCCGCGCAGAAAGGCGCGGCGCGAGGTGCCGACGGCGTCCTTGCCGTCCTTGGTGAGCTCGTCTTTCATGGGCGAACGCTCCTTCGTGATTGTCAGACCCCGGTCACGGTGACCGAAGTGTTGGGTTGCAGGCGGACGGTGCCGATCTTGCGGATATGCGCCTCGACCACGTCCCAGATTTGCGGGCCCTCGGTGCCTTCGTTGACCGAAGCCCAGCCGGCGACTGTGTAGGATTTCGCAGGTTCGATGGCCTCGCCCGTGTCGGCCAGCGCCATGGCGCCGATCCGGCTGCCCATCGGCTTGGACACGTCGATCGCATAGGCCAGCCCGCCCACGCGCACCATGTCGCCGCCCTGCTGGTAATAGGGATCGGTGTTGAAGATGTTGTCGGCCACGTCTTCCAGCACGGTTTTCAGCGTCTCGCCGGTCATCTCGGTGCGGTAGACCGCGCCATAGGTCATCGAGGTGACGTTGTGGATGTCCTCGCGCGTGATCGCGTCGCCGGGCAAGAGCGTGGTGCCCCAGCGCACGCCCGGCGACAGCGCGATCTGCACGTCGCGCTCGGTGCGGATGGCGTCACAGATCAGGTCGTCCCAGGAGCCGTTGAAATTGCCGCGGCGGTAGAGCAGGCTTTCGGTGGTGCCGATCCTTTCCTCGAGCTGCGCCTTGAAGGGCGCGCGCTCGGCGTCGATCAGCGCGGCCATGTCGGCATCCGGCGTGATCACGTCCGAGAAGATCGGGATCAGCTTGTGGCGGAAGCCCATCATCTTGCCGTCGCGCACGTCCAGGTCGACGCGGCTGACGAATTTGCCGTTCGAGCCGGTGGCGATCAGGATCGTCTCGCCGATCAGGATCGGCTCGGGCACCGCGTCATGGGTATGGCCCGACAGGATCACGTCGATGCCCTTGACCCGGCCGCCCATCTTCTTGTCCACGTCGAAGCCGTTATGCGACAGCACCACGACCAGGTCGACGCCCTCGGCGCGCAGCTCGTCCACGACCTGCTGCATCCGTTCCTCGCGGATGCCGAAGCTGTATTCGGGGAACATCCATTTCGGGTTGGCGATGGGCATGTAGGGGAAGGCCTGGCCGATGACGCCGATGCGCTGGCCGCCGCGCTCGAAGATCTTGTAGGGCTCGAAGGCCGGCTCGTCCCACTCCACGTCGAAGATATTTGCGCCCAGGAAGGGAAACTTCAGTTGCGTCTCGACGATTTCCTTGACCCGCTCGGTGCCATAGGTCCATTCCCAATGGCTGGTCATGGCATCGACGCCAAGCGCGTTCATCACATTGACCATGTCCTGTCCCTTGGTCAGGAACGAGGTCATGGAACCGTGCCAGGTGTCGCCGCCGTCGAGCAGGATCGAGTCGGGCCGGGCGGCGCGGATCGCCTTGACCACGGTCGCGACCCGGTCCATGCCGCCCATCCGGCCATAGCCGCGCGCCAAGGCCTCGAAATCCGGGTAGCTGAGCGCATAGGCATCGCCCGAGCCGGGCGCGATGCTGAACATCTTCTGGAACTCGGCGCCGGTGACATGGGGCACCTGGCCCTTGGCGTCGCCCACGCCGATGTTGATTTCGGGCTCGCGGAAATAGATCGGTTTCAACTGGGCGTGGATGTCGGTCACATGGATCAGCGTCACATTGCCGAAATCGTCGAATTGCAGCAGCTGGTCCTGGGTCAGCGCCTGCTGCGCCGCCACCCGCGACCATGTCCCGAAACCCGAGGCCCCGACCAGGGCCGAGGAGGCCATGGCGACCTGAATGAACTCACGTCGGGTAATCATGCCCCGGTTACTCCTGTGCGTTTCGGACAAGACTCTCCCGTCGCGCCAAGGCGCGCCGAAGCATTGCCCTTTCGATTGGTAAGGAACGGGCCGCCGGCTGGGCCGGCGGCCGCAAGGCTTCAGTGCCGGACCGAGACGCCTTCGACCGAAAGGCCGTTGCCGCGCGAGGCGACGTAAAGCTCCAGCGCCTTGAAGTCATCCGAGCCGGCCTTGAAGGTCTCGGCGCGGGTGTCGCGGACGCAGCCGACGAAGCGGTGCTGCGCCGTCACCATGCCCGAATCCTTCAGGCGATAGGTCGGAAAGCCGTTGATCTGGCCCTGGCTCAGGTGGTCGGCGCGGATCATGTTGCCGGCATTGTCCTCGTGGCAATTGGCGCAGGACATTTCCAGCTGGCCATAGCGGGTATAGTAGATCTCCTTGCCATGTTCCCAATAGGGGGCAGCGGGACCGTCGATCTTGACGTTGACCGCCATGCCGCGCGACTGAAGCGAGATCAGCGACAGCATGTCCTTCATGTTATCCGAGGTGACGCCCCATTTCTCCAGGCCCATCCGCTCGGTCACGCAGGCGTTGACGTAATCCTCCATGATCATCAGCTTGCCGGTATGCTCGTCGACCCGCGGCATGACGGCGCGCAGGCCGGCCATGGATTCAGGCCCCTGGTGGCAGCTGGCGCAGCTTTCGCCGTTGACGCCCATGGCCGCGTTCCACTTGTCGAGGCCGCGATCCACGAAGACCATGGCGGGGTTGTCGAAATCGTCCCGCTCAAGATCCCGCGTGCTGTCGTCGCGAAAGTGCCAGCCGGAATAGATCGTGTCGAACGTATCGGCCAGAAAGGCGGGCGGTGCGGTCTTGGTCACGATCTCGACCGGTCCGCTGTCGGTTTCGATGACCAGCCCGTCCTCGACCGGGTCCGCGAAGGCCGCGCCCGCTAGGGCGAGGCCAAGGGCCGTGGCGGCCAAGGTGCCTTTTGTCTTGGTAAAGCGCGGCATCGCGTCTCCTCCCTGGATCTGGATGTTGCGGCGCTTAGGCGACTGCGATCGGCTTCACGTCTTCGTAGACGGAGCCGTCGTCGTCATACCAGGTGAACTTGAACTCTCCGGCCGCATCGACCTTGGCGTCGAACTCGAAATAGGGATTGGTCGAGACCGCCGGGTCGATCGCCACGTCCACCACGTTCACCCCGTTCAACTCGCAAGTGAAGCGGTTGATGATCGAGCGCGGGATCAGCTTGCCATCGGCATCCTTGCGCTGGCCCGATTCCATCTTGTGCGAAATCAGCGCCTTGACGGTGACCGTTTCGCCGGCCTTGGCCGAGCTCGGAACCTTCACGCGGGGCTTTGCATCATCTGCCATCGTAATCTCCTGTTACTGGACTCAGCCGCCGCAGCCGCCGATGGTGACTTTGACGGTGGTCTGGGCCTTCACGACCGAGCCATCGGCCATCTTCGCCAGGGCGATCACGTCCTGGGTCTGGGCCAGGCGGATGCGGGTGGCGGCGCGCTGGTCGGCGGCGGCGGGACCGAAGTTGAAGGTGGCGACCGCCGGCTCGGGGTTGCCCGCGGCCAGCAGCATGATCGCCACCGCGCCCGGAGCCTTGACCTCGATCGGCACGGTATTGCCGTTCTCGGCGATTTCGGGCGCGGTCAGGGTCAGCCCGCCTTCGCCCGTCGCAGCGCCGCCGGTGAAGGCTGCGGTCAACTCGTCAACGGTGCTCGCCATCACGGCCTTGCCCGGCAGGGCGGCGGCGGCAAGCCCGCCAAAGCCGATCCAGAGCGCCTCGCGTCTTGAAAGGATCATGTCGTTCTCCTTGGATTGTCGAGCCTGTAGAGATCAGGCGTCATTCCTTCAGCGTCACGAGGAAGGCCACGACATCCTCGATCTGCTGCGCGTTCAGGATGGGGGCCAGCGGCTCGGCCCCGGCCTTGCCGGAAAAGCCGTCGCCGGGCCGGACAAAGCCGTCCACCTTGTAGAAGGCCGGCATGAAGGTGCCCTCGAAGGTCATCTTCGCATTGGCGACGATGCCGCGTAGCTGGGCCTCGGTCCAGCGATCGCCTGCGCCGTCCAGCGGCGGGGCGATGGTGCCCGGAAACTCGACGTCCGGCAGCGCCCCGATCTGGTGGCAGGCCACGCAGTTGCCAAGCGCGTTGGTGGTCATGATCCGCACCCCTTCCTCGGGGTTGCCTGGGGCGCCGGTCAGGGAAGCCTCGACCGCGCCTTCGACATAGACCACTTCCTTAGGTGCCGTTTCACAGATGGCAGGCGTGGCAATGGCCATGGCCACTACCGACGCATACCATAGATGGCTGCTCATGCTGTCCTCCCTGTGCTCTCCCTGGGGTGATGATAGCGAATGGATGCCGATCCTTACAACAGAAATATAGCAATTTTTGAATATTTATATGTATGCCTGTTCGAAAGGGATGACTCAGTTCTTGTGCTCCAGCTCCCGCGCCAGAAACTTTTGAAAATGCTCGCCATTTTCATAGCCATGCGCGCGCACCCAGGTCAGCAGGGCGCTGGTGGTGCCCTTGCCGAACGCGCCCGGCATCATCGCCACGGCCGCCTGGGCGGCGGTCTTCTCTGCCGGCACCTCTTCGGGCAGGAAGATCATCGTCGGCGTGAACATGACGCCCCAGCGCACGGCCATGTCCTTTTCCGAAAGGGCGGTGCCGTCGAAATCCGTGACCTCGACATCGCCGAACAGGTTCATCTGCACGACGAAATAGCCGTCGCGGATCAGCGCATCGATCTCGGGGTCGGGAAAGACCTTCTCGTGCATCTCGGCGCAATAGATGCAGCCGCGCTGCTCGACCAGGATCAGCAGGCGCTTGTCCTGCGCATTGGCCTCGGCCAGATCCTCGCGCAGATCCTTGAAGGTCTCGCGCAGCCAGGTGGGCTTGTGCAGGCCGTCGTCGCCGATTTCGGCGGCGGCTGCGGGTGCTGCCGCCAGCAGCAGGCAGGCGGCCAGGGCGCGGATCGGTTTCATGGTCGGGCTCCTCTCAGGTAAGCGTGGCTGTCCAGTCGAAGTTGCGAATCATCCAGTCGGCGATGGCATTGACGGAATTGGTGGCGATCAGGATGCCGAAGACGATCAGCATCACCCCCATGGCCTTTTCCACATGCCCCATCACCGCGCGGTGCCGCGCGACCCAGGACAGGAACGGTGCCGCGAAGAACGCCGCCAGCACGAAGGGCAGGGTCATCGCCAGGCCGTAGACCACCAGCAGCAGCCCGCCGCGCCACAACTCGCCCATGCCCGAGGCCACCATCAGGATCGCCGCCAGCGCCGGTCCCACGCAGGGCGTCCAGCCAAAGCCGAAGGCCAGCCCCATCACATAGGCGCCGATCAGGGTCGAGGGCTTGGCCTCGGTCTGCACCCGCGCCTCGCGATAGAGCAGGCCGATCCGCAGCACGCCCAGGAAATGCAGGCCGAACAGGACCAGCACCCCGGCCGCCACCCAGGACAGGGTTCCCTTCCATTGCGCGAAGGCCTGACCCAGCGCCGTGGCGCCCAGGCCCAGCATCAGGAAGATCGTGGTCACGCCCAGGGCAAAGGCCAGCGCGCGCAAAACCATCCGCTGGCGCGCTCTTGCCGCCACGGCGCCGCCGTCGCGCAATTCGCGCACCGACGCCCCGGCCATGTAGGACAGGTAGAACGGCACCATCGGCAGGATGCAGGGAGAGAGAAAGGACAGCAGCCCCGCCAGCGCGGCCCCGCCATAGGTGACATCAAGCATCGGCTCCCCCCGCGTGCTGCCGGGCTGCCGATGCTTGCCCGGCCGCCGGCGTTATATTAGAATATTCCTATGTTCAAATTATGGCGTCAATCCCGTTGTGGAATCCCCCTGCCCAGGTCCCTGCTGCTGGCGCTGCTTGCCGCGGCATGGCCGGCTGGGGCGGCAGAGCTGCGGCTCTTGATGTTCGAACAGCCCGGCTGCCTTTATTGCGCGCGCTGGGACGCCGAGATCGCGCCGCAATATCCGCTGACCGACGAGGGCAGGGCGGCGCCGGTGCAGCGGCTGCAGATGCGCGACCCCTTACCCCCGGGCCTGGAACTTGCCCGGCCCGTGACCTTCACGCCCACCTTCGTGCTGATGGCCGGCGACGTCGAATCCGGGCGCCTGGAAGGCTATCCGGGCGAGGATTTCTTCTGGCCCATGCTGGCCAGGCTGATCGGTCAGGCCGAGCCGGGGCAATGATCCCCGCGCCCTGGATCCGCGATAAATTGGCCCAGTCCTCCGGTTGGGGTTGCCGCGCGCCGGCTTACCCGGCATTTAGGAAAGAAGGGAATGGGGATGAGCCCTTGGGCGGTATCGAGAACATCCGGCAGGAACCGGAACAGGAAGCTGATTTCGACGCGCTGATCAAGGCTGCGAACGATGCCTCGACCTTTCTGAAGGCGCTTGGCCATGACGGCCGCCTCATGATCCTGTGCTATCTGATGAGCGGCCCGAAAAGCGTGACCGAGCTGGAAAACCTGCTGTCCTCGCGGCAGGCCGTGGTCAGTCAGCAATTGGCGCGGCTGCGCCACGAGGGGTTGGTCAGCGCCAGGCGCGACGGTCAGACGATCTTTTATTCGATCCTCGATCCCAAGGTCGTTGACTTGCTTGCCGTTCTGAAAAAGCTGTTCGAGACGGATTGCTGACCCGCGGGGAGGCAGGGGCGGCACCGGGAGGCCGCGGAACAGGACTTCCGCGGGGATGGGAGAGACGCGATGGATGAGCTGCCCTATGGAGTGCTGGCCGCCCTGGTCGGGCTGGCAGGCGGGATCGTGCTGGGACTTGCCGCCCGGCTCGGGGATTTCTGCACGCTCGGCGCGCTGGAATCGGCGGTCTATGGCAAGGATGCCCGGCGGCTGCGGCTTTGGGGGGTGGTGTTGGGCGTGGCGATCCTGACCACGCAGGCGTTGGCCCTGATCGGCTGGATCGAGCTGGAGAACAGCTTCTATCACACGATCCAGTGGAACCCCTGGGCCTCGATCGTCGGCGGGCTGGTGTTCGGCTATGGCATGGCCATGGCCGGGAATTGCGGCTTCGGCGCGCTGGTGCGCTTCGGCAGCGGCGACCTGCGCTCGCTGGTGGTGGTGGTGGTGATGGCGATCATCGGCTTCATCGTCCTGTCCGGGCCGCTGGCGCCGCTGCGCGTATTGCTGTTCCCCCAGCCCGAGGCAAGCGGCCCGCAAGGCATCGTCCACGACCTTGGCCTGCTTGGCCTGCCGGCACCGCTTACGGTGGTGCTGTTCGGTGTCGCGGCGTTGGCCTGGGGGCTGGGATATGCGCCGCTGCGGGCAAGGCCGCAGATGATCGCCTGGGGCGCGGCTGCGGGCCTTGCGGTCAGCTGGTGCTTTTTCGGCACCAGCTGGCTTTACGATCACAGCCTTGGCGCGGTGCAGATCGAGGGGCCCTCCTTTACCGCGCCGGTGGGCCGGACGCTGATCTACCTGATGACCTCGACCGCGGGCGGGATCACCTTTTCCGTGGGCTCGGTCGTCGGCGTCATGGCCGGGGCGCTGATCGGCTCGATGATCCGCGGCCTGTTCAAATGGGAGGCTTGCGAGGATCCCCGCGAGCTTGGCCGGCAGGTCGGCGGCGCGGCGCTGATGGGCGCCGGCGGCGTGGTGGCGATGGGCTGTTCGGTCGGCCAGGGGGTTTCGGCTTTCGCCGCCTTGGCATGGTCCGGCCCCGTCACGCTGATCGCCATCGCGGCTGGCGCCACATTCGGGCTGCGTCGGCTGATCGGCGGCTTCCAGAACGCCGTGGACTGAAGCCATTCGTCCTGCCGGTCGGGCTACGGGCGGCAGCGTCCCGCAGGCACGCAAGGGGCGGGCGGTCTTCGCCTTGCCGCAGGACCGGGCCGGAGGCTTCGATCCCGCCCGACCGCGCAAGGTGCCGGTCGTTTCCGTGCGGCTCCGTCTCGCGTCGGTCCCAGGGGCGATGTCCTGCCGGGTGGCCAAGGGGGCGGGCCGCAGCGAAAGGCGGCTCCCGCCCGGGCAGTCATCCTGTCCGCCTGCGCTTCGGGACTGCGATGCCGCCGCCGCGCGCCTTGAAACACGGGGTTGCGGCCGGGGCGCCTGTCGCGCCCCGGCCGATTGTCTCACTCCATCTCGATCATGAGGTCTTTCGCGTCGATCTGCTCGCCCGGCCGGACATGCAGCGCCTTGATCACCCCGGCTCGGTCGGCATGGATGGCGGTTTCCATCTTCATGGCCTCGATGGTCAGCAGCAGGTCGCCAGGGTTGACCTTC